>Ga0187809_10000366_pt1 | contig 24931 bp, 20 predicted proteins | sample NC_wetland_sal_i_8_FD_132415 | JGI IMG/M metagenome (GOLD analysis project Ga0187809, IMG submission 132415) | Wetland sediment microbial communities from Neuse River Estuary, North Carolina, USA - ASW_4 | ecosystem: Environmental > Aquatic > Freshwater > Wetlands > Sediment | place: USA: North...
CCCGCGTCCAACGCCGCTTGGTCCGACGCGCCAGTTCCGGCCCGTTCCTCGTCTTCGACACACCCATTCTCCTTTCAGAACAGTGTGCGTCTTTTCCGTGTCTCAGTTTAGGGGTTCACTCCAGGAAAGGCTGAACGCAAAGAACGCAAATGGCCGCAGACGAACGCGAATAGATCTGTGGTCGGGTGGGCCAGCTTCCGGGTCAACTTTATCGAAGAACGCTCTGGTACTGGGATTCGGAATTGCCGATCCGAACAGTGGAGCGGGAGCGACGGCGCTGGTACCCCGTCGTGGCGGGCGAAGGCCCGCCACCCACGGATTGCTGCGGGGGAATCTCCCTATGGGCGGGCGACGCGTTGCTCCGAGTTTCGTCCAGCCAGTCGCGGGTGGCGGGCCTTCGCCCGCCACGACGTGGTACGCATTCGAGTCGCCAATTTGCGAACGCTGTACTAGCGCTTCCCCGCCCCGGCATTCCCAGGCGGGTCCCCTGCCCGCGTCGCCGCTTCATGCGCGCGCCATACCGCGACGTGCCGGTCCTGCTCTGCCAGGGTGCGGGCAAACACGTGCCCGCCGGTGCCGTCGGCCACGAAATACAGGTCGTCGCTGTCGGCCGGATGCAGCACCGCCTCGATCGAGGCGAGTCCGGGCGAGCAGATCGGGCCCGGCGGCAGCCCGCTGTGCCGGTAGGTGTTGTAGGGTGCGTCCGAGTCGAGTTCGCTACGGGTCAGTGGATGGTCGAGCTCCCCTGCCCCGCCGCTCGCGGCATAGATCACGGTGGGATCGGCCTGCAGCCGCATCCCCCGCCGCAGCCGGTTGAGATACACCGCAGCGACGCGCGGACGTTCCGCTGGCAACGCTGTCTCCCGCTCGACGATGCTGGCCAGGATGAGCGCCTCGCGCGGGCTGGACAGCGGCAGGTCGGGCGCGCGGTCCGCCCAGGCTTTGGCCAGCGCATGGCGCATCGCCTCCGCGGCGCGCGCCAGCAGCGCGGAGCGCGCGGTGCCGTATGTGTAGTCGTAGGTCTGCGGCAGCACGCCCCCCTCCGGCGGCGGCGCTACATGGCCGGTGGCGGCCGGTGCTGCATTCACCAGGGCGGCAATCTGCTGCGCCGTCAGCCCTTCCGGAATGGTCAGCGCATGCTGCACCGGCGGCGTCACCCGCAGCACTGCCAGCACCTGTCGCAGCGAGGCGTGTTCGGGAAAGGCCAGCTCCGCCGCATGCAGCGGTCCGCGGCGCGCGGTGGTGCGCACCGCGAGGCGGAACAGCCACACCGAGCGGATAACGTGGTGCGCCTGCAATGCCGTGGCGACCTCGGAGACGGCACCGCGCGGCACGACGATATCCGCGGCTGCCGGCAGCGGTCCCGGCCGGTCCATCACTTCGCGGGCAACGCCGAACCCGATGGCGAAGCAGGCAAGCGCAATCAGTCCCGCCAGTCCCAGCCGGGACACGGCATGCAGCAGGCGGCGCGGCGGCGGATCAGGCGGCAGCGCGGAAAATCACCGAGGCGTTGGTGCCGCCAAAGCCGAAGCTGTTGGACAGAGCCACCTCGATCTTGCGTTCCTGCGCTGTCCGCGCCACCCGGTCGATCACGCTCGCCCTGCTTGGCTCCTCCAGGTTCAGCGTCGGCGGCGCGACGTTGTCGCGTACCGCGAGGATGGAGAAGATCGCCTCGATCGCGCCCGCGGCACCCAGCAGGTGGCCGGTGGCCGATTTGGTGGACGACATGGCCAGCCCCTTGGCGGCAGGCCCGAACAGCCGCTCCACCGCCTCCAGCTCCAAATCGTCGCCGAGCGGCGTGGAGGTGCCGTGGGCGTTGACGTACTGGATGTCCTCAGGGCGGATGCCGCCGTTGCGCAGCGCCGCCTTCATGGAGCGATAGGCACCGTCATGGCCCTCGGCCGGCGCGGTGATGTGGTGGGCGTCGCCGGACATGCCGTAGCCTGCCACTTCGCCGTAGATCTTCGCGCCGCGGCGTTTGGCGTGCTCGTACTCTTCCAGCACCAGCACGCCAGCTCCCTCGCCCATGACGAAGCCGTCGCGGTGCTTGTCCCAGGGGCGGGAGGCTTCCGCCGGGCGGTCGTTGAACCCGGTGGACAGCGCGCGGGAGGCGCAGAATCCGGCGATCCCCAGTTCGCAGACAGCGGCTTCGGCGCCGCCAGCCACCATCACGTCGGCGTCGCCGCACATGATCAGCCGCGATGCGTCGCCGATCGCATGCACGCCGGTGGCGCAGGCGGTCACTGCCGAGTGGTTTGGCCCCTTCAACCCGTATTTGATCGACATGTGGCCGGAGGCCAGGTTGATCAGCGCGGAGGGGATGAAGAACGGCGACAGCCGGCGGGCCTTGCCTTCGTGGATCTGGATGGATGCCTCGAATATGGTCTGCAACCCACCGATGCCGGAGCCGATCATCACGCCGGAGGCGACACGATCCTCCTCGGTCTCCGGCTTCCAGCCGGAATCCTCCACTGCCTCGGTGCCAGCGACCATGGCGAGATGGATGAAGCGATCCATCTTCTTCTGATCCTTCACCGGGACCCATTCGGAGATGTCCAGGTTGCCATCCGCGGCGACGCCCTGCGGCACGGTGCCGGCGACCTTGCAGGGCAGGTCCTTCGTGTCGAAGGACTGGATGGCGGTAATTCCGGACTGGGAATTGATCAGGCGTTTCCAGACATGCTCGACCCCGATCCCCAGGGGACAGGCAATGCCCATGCCCGTCACCACGACACGTCGCATCAGCTGCGAATCCTCCCTCGGGCGCCTGGTCAGGCGGCCTTCTGCTTTTCGATGTAGTCGATGGCGTCCTTCACGGTGCTGATCTTCTCCGCGGCATCCTCGGGGATTTCCACCGAGAAGGCTTCCTCGAAGGCCATGACCAGTTCGACGGTGTCCAGGCTGTCGGCGCCCAGGTCGTCGATGAAGGACGCCTCGGGCGTGACCTTGGACTCCTCGACGCCGAGGTGTTCCACCACGATCTTCTTCACTCTGTCGGCGATCTCGCTCATCGGCTCCGCACTCCTGGATTTGGGTCCCGCAACAACGTTCGTCCGGTTTCGATTGGCCGCCGGGCAGGACCCGATCGGTGCCGCCGCACCCGCGCCGGACGAAGACGCGGGCCGCTTAGCATGGTTTCCCAGGCCGAGGAAGGCCGGGAGGAGGACGGAGCGGCCACGACGACGCCGCGTGGGCCGGCCAGGAATAATCGTGTCATGGCCGGGCTTGACCCGGCCATCCGCCCAAGGACCGTGCGTGCCGCGTGTCCACGCGAACCGATCGACCCGGGGGAGGATGGCCGGGTCAAGCCCGGCCAAGAAGCCTCTGTACGAGTCCGCTCTCACAGCATCGCCATCCCGCCGTTGACGTGCAGCGTGGCGCCGGTGACCCAGCCGGCCTCGTCGGCCGCGAGATACGCGACCGCCGCGGCCACGTCCTGCGGCTGGCCCAGCCGGCCCAACGGAATGGCGCCCGAGAGCTTCTCCTTCTGCTGCGGCGACAGCTTGTCGGTCATCGGCGTGGCGATGAAGCCCGGCGCCACGACGTTCACCGTGATGCCGCGCGACGCCACCTCCTGCGCCAGCGCCTTGGTCAGCCCGACCAGCCCGGCCTTGGCCGCGGCGTAGTTGGCCTGGCCGGCATTGCCGGTGGCGCCGACAATGGAGGAGATATTGACGATCCGCCCCGCCCGCCGGCGCAGCATGCCACGCAGTGCCGCCCGCGCGAGGCGGAACGGCGCGGAGAGGTCCACGTCGAGCACCGCGCCCCAGTCCTCGTCGCTCATGCGCAGCGCCAGCATGTCGCGGGTGAAGCCGGCGTTGTTCACCAGCACGTGCAGCGGGCCAGCAGCCGCTTCCGCCGCGGCGACCAGCGCCTCGGCGCTCGCCGGGTCGCCGAGGTCGGCCGGGCAGACATGCGCCCGCTCGCCCAGTTCCGCCGCCAGTGCGTCCAGCGCGTCGCGGCGGGTGCCGGACAGCACCACGGCGGCCCCCTGCGCATGCAGCGTCCGCGCGATGGCAGCACCGATGCCGCCCGAGGCGCCGGTGACCAGCGCCGCCTTGCCGTCCAGCCGGAACATTCCCGGGCCCTCCGTCAGAGGTTCTTCAGCAACGCCTCGACATCGGCCGGGTTGGCGGCCGAGGCGGCCTTCGCATCCGGCGCGATCCGCCGCACCAGGCCGGACAGCACCTTGCCGGCGCCGAGTTCCACAAAACTGTCCACGCCCAGCGCCACCATCGCCTCCACGCATTCGCGCCAGCGCACCGTGGCGGTGACCTGGCGTATCAGCAGGTCGCGGATTTCCTCGGGGTCGGTCGCCTTGGCGGCGGAAACATTGGCGATCAACGGCACGACCGGCGACCGCGGCGGCGTGTCCCCGAAGGCCTCCGCCATCGCATCGGCAGCGGGTGCCATCAGCGCGCAGTGGAACGGGGCGGAAACCGGCAGCAGCATGGCGCGCCGTATGCCCTTGGCGGAGGCGATCGGGATGGCGCGTTCCACCGCCTCGCGATGACCGGAGATCACCACCTGGCCGGCGCCGTTGTCGTTGGCGGGCTGCACCACCTGGCGTTCGCCGGTCTCGCTGTCCGGCACCGGGGCCGCCTCGTCGCAGATTGCCTGCGCCTGTGGCATATCGGCACCAAGCAACGCCGCCATGGCGCCCTGCCCCGCCGGCACCGCCTTCTGCATCGCCTGGCCACGCAGCTTCAGCAGCCTTGCCGCATCGGCAACGGAGAAGGCCCCGGCCGCCGCCAGCGCACTGTACTCGCCGAGCGAATGGCCGGCCACCACGACGGCCTTCTGCTTCAGCGTGAGGCCACCTTCCCGCTCGAGCACGCGCAGCACGGCGATGGAATGGGCCATCAGCGCCGGCTGGGTGTTTTCGGTGAGCATCAGTTCCTCTGGCGGGCCCTCGAACATCAGGCGCGACAGGTTCTGGCGCAGGGTCTCGTCCACCTCCTGGAACACCTCCCGCGCGGCGGGAAAGGCGGCGGCCAGGTCGCGACCCATGCCGACGGCCTGACTGCCCTGGCCGGGAAAGATGAAGGCGTGGACCGGCATGCGACTCGGCTCCCGAGATGGCAATTCTGTAACAGGGCAGCGGCGTAGCCGCCCGCTCGCGAGACTGTCAATCCGGAGCGGAACCCACACGGCGATACGTTCGGCAGTACCTGTGCGCCCGCGTAACCGGTGCGAAAGCCCCGGCCTGCTACGAAAGCCCCGGCCTGCTAGCAGCGGCGCCGCACCCGGAGAGACGAGGCCCGCAACACCGATGCAGCCGGAAGGTCAGGACCTGTCGTGAAATCCATCGCCGGAATGACCTCCAGCGCGGCAGAGCCGGCGGCTGAGCCGCGCGCCAGGCCGGCCGGCGCGGACGCGACGGCGCCGGCCATGGAAGGAAAGCTGCGCGAGGCCTGCGTACTGGCGGGATCGCAACTACTGCTGTGGACCGCGGTCGCCGCCGGGCTTAATGCCGCCTTCCCGCTGGTGCTGACGGCTCGGCTGTTCTGGACCCAGGACCTGCTGTGGCTGGTGCTGTCCGGTCTGCTGCTGATGCTGCTGCCGCGGCTGGCTCTCCCGCTGCGCGCTCCCGCCCTGGCGGACCGCATGATGCCCTGGCTGCGCCGGCCGGCCGTCGCCGCCCTCGCGCTGACCGCGGTTGCGGCGGCGGCGGTCGCCGTCACCTACGCGCTGACCCGGGGGTTCCATTTGAGCCGTGACGAGATGATGGCGGATTTCGATGCCGGCATTTTCCGGTCGGGCCATCTGGTGGCGATGCTGCCGCCGTTCTGGCGGCCACTGAGCCTGGCGCTGGTGCCGGATTTCCTGCGCGCCGTTCCGGGCAATGCCGCGCTGGTCTCCAGCTACCTGCCGGGCAATGCCGCCCTGCGCGCGCTGGTGGGGCTGGTGGCCAGTCCCGACTGGACCAGTCCGCTGCTGGCCGGACTGTCCGTCCTGGCGCTGTTCCGCATCGCCCGCCGGCTGTGGCCGGAGCAGACCGAGCCTGTGGTGGTGGCAGCGCTGATGCTGACCACCTCGTCGCAAATGCTGCTGACCGCCAGCACGAGCTACGCCATGACCGCGCATATGGCGGTGAACCTGGTCTGGCTGTGGCTGTTCCTGCGCGACGACCGGGCTGGGCATGCCGGCGCCATGGCGGCCGGGTTCGTCGGCTGCGGGCTGCACCAGATCGTGTTCCACCCGCTGTTCGCCGCGCCCTTCATCCTGCGGCTGTGGCTGCAGCGGCGGCGGGGGCTGGCTTCCGTGTATGTCGCGGCCTATGCCGCCATCGGGATGTTCTGGATCGCCTGGCCCGGCTTCGTGCTGGCCGGCATCGCGGCACCGGCCGATCACACCGTGCTCGCCGCGGGGCCGCATTTCCTCGACCAACTCGGCAGGCTGCTGGCGACGTTCGATGCCGGCACCAACCTGCAGCTGACGCTGGACAATCTGCTGCGCTTCGCCGCCTGGCAGAACCTGCTGCTGCTGCCGCTGCTGATCGCCTCCGTGGCGGCGGTGCGGCGTGGCGAGGGACTGGCGCGGCCGCTGCTGGCAGGGCTGCTGCTGACCACGCTGCTGCCGTTCATTGTCATGCCGTGGCAGGGCCATGGCTGGGGCTATCGCTACCTGCACAGCTGCCTGGGCAGCGTCGCGCTGCTGGCAGGCTATGGTTGGCTGCAGCTGACCGGCGGGTTGGAAGCCGGCCCCCGCCGCGCCGCGCGGGGCGCGCTGGGAATTGCGGCGGCGTTCAGCCTGCTCGTGCTGCTGCCGGCGCGCATCGCGCAGATGCGCGCGCTGGAGGCGCCGTTCCGCGCGGCGGAAGCAGCGATCCGGCGGGCGCCGGCCGATGTGGTGATCGTCGATCCGACCGGCATGCAGTTCGCCAACGACCTGGTCCGCAACGATCCGTTCCTGCGCAATCGGCCGAAGGTGCTGGAGCTGACCTATCTCGACGCCGATGCGATCCGGGCGGTGTGTGCGCGCTTCAGCGTCGCGGTGTTCGACAAGCGGCAGGGGTATGCGCTGGGCATTCCGCATCTGCCGGCACGCCTGGTCCGCTTCGCGCCGGTGCTGGCGCCGCAACGCGGGCTGCTGCGCCGGCTTGGTTGCGGCACGCCGGTGCATCTCGGCGCGTCCGGCGGATGAACCGCAAGGGCCGGTCGCGCATCCCCGCCCAAACCTGGCCACCCAGGTTCGCGAGGAACCGCACCAGCTTGGAGCGCGGGATTCCGAGTTGGCTGGAGATCTCGGTGGCGGCGTCCTGCACCTGCCCTGCCGCGATATCCGTTGCTTAGGCCGCCACGCCAGAACTCAACCAAAACCGAAGGAGTTTTGTTACCGGACGGGCATTAAAGACCCAGTCAGGCAGGGCTGTCGGCATTTCTGTCAATGACAAGCGAGCCGGACATGGACTGTGATACGCAATTGCTTCGTGAGATTGCCAAACCTGCGGCCTCGTACGAAGCTCGACTTGCATCCGATAATTCGGATCTGGCGATCTTTGGTCGGCGATTCGGCCGGCGCGTACAGGCCGAAATTCTCGAGTGGCAGGACATCGTTGGCCGTGTTGAAGGATGCCCACGCGTTATCGAATCGCTCAATGAATTTGCTATCCCGGATTTTGGCGCGAATCGCTGCCTGGCCGATGTGTGCGAGGAACGCTACGTTCAGGCTCGGGACAGACGGGACACGACATGAAGGGCGCGATAGGGCCACTCGAAAAACCCAGCCTCGTCCGGTTCACGCGGAGATCGTGGCCGGAGAAAAAGGTCATACTCAAGGTGATAGCCGCGAGAGGTGGCCGCACCCTGGAGCGGCAACTGGGTTACGAGCGCCCGTGGGAAGCCCCGTGGCGCCGCCGGAGCTTCGCCGTTCTTCGGCCCATCGGGGTGGGCGACGTACTGATGTGCACGCCGGCACTGCGCGCATTGAAACGGCTGCGTCCGGAATGTCGCATTCAGTTCTACACAGACCGGCCGTCGTTGGTGCGCGGACTGCCCTACATCGACGAGGTCATGCCGCCGGTAGCGGCGCCCTTCGGCGCGATTGTGCCGGACTACTTCGACGCTATCCCGTGCGAGACGCATCTCTCAAATGTACTCGCAAAGAGCCTCGGCGTCAGCATCGACGACCCGCGGCCCGATTGCATGGTCGATCGCAACCTGGCAGCGCAGTACCGCGAGATGTGGCAGCGCCTGCCTCATCCGCACATCGTCGTCAGCCGGCGGGCGAGCGCATGGACCCCCAACAAGCATTGGCCGGACGCCTATTGGCAGGCGCTGATCGGACGGCTGTCGCGGCGGGCCGGGGTGGTCGAGATCGGCGAGGCGGCGCAGGTCGCCGAGGATTTCGGGCCGCACTATGTCGATCTGCGCGGCCGCACCTCGCTCGACGATCTCGTCGCCATCATTGCTGAGGCCGATCTGCATGTCGGTCCGCCGTCGGGGCCGGTGCATATCGCCGCCGCTACCGGCAAGCGCTCGGTCGTCATCGTCGGTGGCTATGAGAGTCCCAACAACGCCGCTTACCCGTGGGACATTGCGCTCTATACGCAAGTCGCCTGCTCGCCCTGCTGGCTGCGCACGCCCTGCCCGCACGGGCTGCAATGCCTGCGTGCGATCACGCCGGAGGAGGTCGAAGCAGCGGCGCTGTCGCTATGGAGCAAGATCGCCGGCGGCAACCTCGCCGCCGCACAATCCGTTGCATCCTAAGGCAATAGCGTCGTGCAGCAACTCCAACTCGATCGCTCCTCGCCAGACTCGGAGGCGGCGATCGCACAGGGCCCCGCTGCGCCAATCTCCGGCGACGGGCCGGCTCCGCGGGTCAGCGTCGTCATGCCGGTTTACAACGGCATGCCCTACCTGCCGGGTGCCCTCGACAGCATCCTCCGGCAGACGTTTCACAATTTCGAGTTCATCGTCATCGATGACGGTTCGACCGATGACACGGCCGAAGTCCTGGCCGCCTGCGCTGCACGCGACCGGCGTCTTCGCGTCCTGACGATGGCACAGAACCGCGGCATCATCGCCGCGCTCAACAGCGGGCTTGAGGCGGCCTGCGGCGAGTTCATTGCCCGCATGGATGCCGACGACGTCGCGCTGCCGGAGCGGCTTGAGCGGCAAGTCGCGTTTCTCGACGCACATGCCGATCACGTCGTGGTAGGATCGAGCTGCAGCTTTATCGATACCGTGGGGAGAGTGACATTCCGGGATACCTACTGGCGCGAGATCGCCCATTGGGAATTGGAGTGGATTGCGCATTTCTTCTCTGCGATGATGCATCCGACGGCGATGTTCCGGGCGGCGCCGGTGCACGACAATGCGCTGCGATATCAAGATCGTTGCCGGCACGCCGAGGACATGGACTTTTTTGCGCGGTTGCTGATGCAGGGAAAGGGTGCGGTGCTGCGTGAGCCGCTGCTGCAGGTGCGCCGGCTTGACCGCGGCTTGACCAAAAGCTTCTTCTCGGAGCAGAAGCGCGCTCTCCGCGACACCGCCGTGCGCTACATGACGCTGCGCTATCCCCAACTCGCGGCACGCACCGGCGCGATTTCGCTCGTTGCCGGTCTGTTGCAACGCCAGGGAGTGCCGGCGGACCGTTCGCTACCTGACGTGTTCGAGGCGATCACGCTCATCGAGTCAGCTTTTCTGCGCGGCCACGACCTCGACTCGCGGCAGCGGCGGCGCATCCATTGCCTGACCGCGTTTTGGCTGCTCTGGGGAGTATTCCAGGCTGGCCGGATGCGGCCATCACGCGAGATGCTGACGATGCTGTGGCGCGCCCGCCGTCATCTCCCGATGTTTGGTGTTGAGGCGGCTGCGATCGGCCTGCGGCACGCGGGGTTCGGCTTGCGCCCCGTACGGCAGTCTGCTCCTGAACAAGCGGCTAGTCCGTCGTGCGCGTCCGGCTGAACTTCGCCCGCACAGGCGTGACTGCCGGTGCGACCGGCGCCGCGGCCCGGTCGATCATCGGCAACGGCGGTCGGCTGATGGGCGTCCAGTGGATCGAGACGACGCTCAACGCGGCCTATTTCGCGATTGTCGCGCGCTGCCTCGGCCCCGCGCTTTATGGCCGGTGGGCCTACGGCATCGCGGCATACGCGCTGGTCATCGGCCTCTTGGGCTTCGGCATAGACCAACTCACCATGCTACGGGTCGGGCGCGACCGCGACGGGGCGGCGGGGTTCGTCGGGTTGATGCTGGCGCTGAGGCTGACTTTGCTCGGGCTGGGGGCGGCAGCCCTGACGGCCTATGCCCTAATCGCCGAACCTGATCCGCTTAGCCGCCTCGTTCTGCTGCTGCTGGTGCCGGCTGTGTTCGGCCGCGGCGTCGCACTGACGACGCGCGTATGCTTCCTCGCCTACGAGCGCATGGCGAATTATGCCACGTATGCGGCACTGTTTCGCGGCGCGGAGGCGGCCTGCGGGATCGCCTATCTGCTCACTGGCGGCGGCCTTATCGGTATCGTGGTCCTGCACGGAGCATGTTGGATTGGAGAGGCAGTCTTCGGACTACTGCTCATCCGATCGAGGCTTGCCCATTATGCGCTACACCTGTCGTGGCACCGGACGCGCGCGGTGCTTGGCGACGGGGCGATCCTCGGGCTTGGCACGGCGGCCACGACCTGGCTGTCCGCCGGGCCAATTTTGCTTCTGCGGCACACCTCGATCGGCATCGCGCAGCTCGGGCAATTCGCGGTCATGTTCAGTCTGACGATGATCCTGACAGGTTCGGCGCAGGCGTTTTTTACCGCCGCCCTGCCGGTGTTGAGCCGCGCGGTGTTGCCCGCCGATGCCGGATTGGCCTATGGCCGCCTCGCAGCGCTGGTGAGTACCGGTGCCGCAATCATCGCCGCCGCCGGCGCCTGGGCGCTCGGCGCGCCGGTGGTCGCTCTCGTGCTGGGCGCGCGCTACGCGACAGCAGGCGGTTTGCTGGCACCATTTGCGCTGATCGGCGGGGCGATCCTCGCGCCTACCGCCTACGCTCAGATCCTGCTGGTTTCCGGCCGGCGCTGGCCGGTGGCGCTGGCCGATCTCGCGGCTGCACTATGCCTTGCGGCGACACTGGCATCGACCGTCAATGCCGGGGGGCTCCATGGGGCGGTGCTGGCGACCGGTACCGCTTGGGTGCTTCGCGCCGGCGTGCTGATCGGCTGGGCCGAGGCGCAGAGCGCGTGCGCCATGCGGCGGCCGGCCGGTTCTGGCGGCGCGGCATAATGGCGCTGCAATTTGCAGTCGGTAAGCGCCCCTCGGCCATAGCCGCCGACACCGTCTCTGCCTGACGATGCGCCAAGCTAGCTAGCAACTGCCTAATTCGCCACTGCCCGACTACACGTGTTCAAGGTTGTTGTGTGCATGATCGAGTCCGAAACCCCAACCGGCGCGTCGCAACATGGCACGCGCGATGGGTATGGTGCGTGCGACCCGAGCGGTGCCGGAGGATGAAAATACCGGCAGCCAACCAGACGTCCGCGCGGTACTTTTCAGGCTTGCGCTGGAACCGACAACACCTAGGCATGGACCGACGTAAGTGAGCTTTGAGGCAACCAAGACGCGTGCGATCCGCGGTGAGGATTTCGTGGCGAAGTTCTTCTCTGGGGCGATACTCGACATCGGCTGTGGGCCGGACCTGGTAGTACCGCACGCCCAGCCATTCGACGTGGAGCACGGCGACGCCAACCGGATACTTGATTATCTGCCGTCAGAGTCGTTCGACTGTGTACATAGCTCGCACTGCCTGGAACATATGCGAGATGCGCCAGCCGCACTGGCGCAATGGTGGGCGGTGGTCAAGCCGGGCGGCTTTCTGATTATCGTGGTGCCCGACGAGGACCTCTACGAACAGGGCATGTGGCCGTCAGCATTCAATCCCGATCACAAGGCGACCTTTCGGCTCGACCAAGCCACCTCATGGTCGCCGGTCTCCCACGATATCCGCGCGCTGGTGGCGGGACTCCCGGCGGTAGAGATCGTTGACTGCGCATTGCAGGATCACGGTTACGACCGTGGGCAACTACGCAACGCGCCGGTGGCCCGCAAACGCGTGCTGTTGCGGTTCGCAGGGCGCCGAGAGGCGCTTCTCGGTGCTCTGATGCGTCTCGGCTGGCCCGTGTCTCGGCTCTCCGAGCTCCTCGCCCGGGCAGAACTGGCGCTGGGCAAACCTGTCGATCAGACATTGGGCGAAGCCATGGCGCAGATACAGGTTGTGGCGCGGAAGAAAAATGGAGCCGACCCGCCGGCCGTTACAGCGTGAGCCGTCTCAGGTGCGACGATTGGGATTGTCCAGCGCACGCGAGCTGCACGACACTTCCGCCGTTCGGGCGCGGGCTAACGCCTCTGTACGGATGTCTTACCAGTGAGCCGACGGACTGACCCCGACCTCCCGCCCCTGGTCTGGAACTCTGCTCGCCAAGCTCCCCTGCAGCCCAGAACGGAAATCTCGGTGTCGCCGAGCCGCGGCGATGGCCGGCTGGTCTACCGTTCAACTGCAAGAGCAGCAGGCAGGTTTAGAGCCAACCCGACGATTAGCGCTGCGAGGCTCGCTGCTGTCGACGCCATCAAAAATTGAATTCGCAAACACCCCGCTCCCTGCGCGCAGCCGCGGCAGGCCGGCGATCTCGCGGCGAACGGGGCTGTTCTGCATGGATCAGTTCCTCGCTGCTGCCGGAACCGGGACGCCACAGGGAAGAGCCATCGCCGATCCGGCAGCCGGCGCGCGGGCAAAGCGCCCGGTCAGCTGCGCCTTGATGCGCGGCAACAGCCGATCGACCAGCCGGGAGTCGCGCAGGTACAGCCGCAGCCCGGCCGGTCCCAGCCGCGCCAGTCGCGCCGCGGCGTTCGGCAGGGCGCGATAGTCGGCATGCACGGCGGCGGCGAGTGCAACATTTACCGCGATCGATGCCTCCGCCGCCGGCAGGATGCGTGCACGACGCGCCGGTTGCAGCCGCTCGGCATGCCGGTCGAGAACAACCCGCAGCTGGCCGGTGAAATCCACCAGGTCCCGGCTGCCTGAAACCGTCTGCGAATCGCCGTGGATGCGGAATCCGGTCAGCGCCTCCGGGCAATGGAAGAACGTGCAGACCGCGGCCAGCTTGAGGTACAGGTCCCAGTCGGCGGTGTACCACAGCGCGGTATCCATGCCACCGACCCGCAGATACGCGTCGCGGGGAAACACGATTCCCGGTGCGGACAGAAAATTCTGCACCAGCAGGCGCTCCAACAGATCTTCCCGCGGTATCGATCCGCCGGCCGGCAGCGGACAACGCCAGGTGCCCAGCCGCCGCCCGCGCGCATCGATCAGTCGCGACGGATTGACCAGCACCGCCTCGCGCGGATGCGCCGCGGTCCACCGGCGCGCGGTCTCCGCCCGGCCGGGAAACCACCAATCATCCTGGTGCAGCATGCAGACATGCGGCGCCTGCGCGACCTCCACGCCGAAATTGGTCTTGGCCGTCCAGGGCAGCAGGTCGTGCCGCTGGTAGATTCGGATATTGATCCGGTCCGCGAACCCGCGAGCGATGCCGACGGTGCCCGGCGTTGCGCTGCTGTCGATCAGGATGCACTCGATCCCGGAATCCGCTGCCTCGGCCACCGACGCGAGGGCGCCGGCAATCCAACGTTCGCCGTTATGCGTCGGCATCACCACGGACAGCCAGGGAGTCGTCACCGCCTCACCTCACCACGAATTGCATCATCCGGGCTGTAGCTGCTTGGCCCGGCGCATCGCAGCGGGCAGCGGCGCGGGGACGGGTTGCGCAAAATCCGGCCGCGCTTCGGGTTGGGCGATGTTGCCGAGTTCAGTGTGGTTGCCGTTGACGATCGCCAGGAAGAAGCCGCCGAAGAACGCCTGCAATCCCAGGATCAGCGACACCGTCGCGGCGACGGTCTCGCGCACCTGCGCCAGCGCACCGAAATCGCGCGCGGTCCACACGCCGGCGACGTGCAGCATCAGCCCCAGGCCAAGCGCGACCAAAACCAGGCCGGCCACAATCAAATTCTCCAGGCGGCACCAGGCGAACAGCCGCAGCATTCCCGGATCGAGCGTGCGGTAGCCCTCGCGCACGCCATACAGCGTGGTGGCCAGGCCGAAGAACGCGAACTGCGCGCAGGCGATCAGCGCCGCCCCGCTGATGATCGCCCAGTGGTCGCCGAACACGAAGGGGCCGATGTGCAGCATGGTCGAATCATGTGCCAGCACCAACAGGATCAGCAGCACCGCGGAGAGCCCGCCGAGCACCGCGGCGGGGCCGAGGAACAGGAAGCCGGGGCTGAGCATCAGCAGGTAACGCAGGTGACGCCAGCCGTCGCGCCACGGACGCAGATGCGGTTCGCGATTGCGCTGGTCGGGATGCAGGGTGATCGGCACCTCGCTGCGCTTCAGACGCAGCAGGCTGGCCTTGATCACCACCTCGCTGGCGAATTCCATGCCGGTGGCGGACAGGCGCATGCGGGCGAAGGCGTCGCTGGTGAAGGCGCGCAAGCCGCTGTGCGCATCGGTCATGCCGGAGCGGAACAACAGGTTCAGCAGGCCGGTCAGCGCAGGATTGCCGATGTAGCGGTTCTTCCACGGCATCGCACCGGGGACAATGCGGCCGGTGAAGCGGCTGCCCATGCACAGATCGTTGCCGGCGAGCAGTGCGCGCACCATCGGCACGGATTCGCGGAAATCGTAGGAACCGTCGGAGTCGCCGATGACGATGAAGCGGCCGAAGGCGGCGGCGCAGCCGGCGCGCAGGGCGCAGCCGTAGCCGCGCTGCGCCACCGGGATAACGCGGACGCCCAACCGCTGGGCGATCTCGCGGCTGCCGTCGGTGCTGCCGTTGTCGGCGACGATGATCTCGCCGCGCAGGCCGAGTTCCCCGGCGATCGCCGCCAGCGCCTCAGTGGCGTTGCGGATGCATGCCGGCAGCGTCTCTGCCTCGTTCAGGCAGGGCAGCACGATGGAGACGTCAGGATCGTCATGGTCGGCCACGGCTGGCAGCCTCATCCGGTTCCGCAGGACCGGGCCGTTCTAATGTGCAGCGGCTTGCAAACTGCTTACGGCCATGCAGCCGGAGCACAGGCGGGATTTCACGGCGGTGACGGCGTGGCGACAGGCTCCGAGCTTCGCATTCGCCGGTGGCGGGGGTCAGCGTCGCGGCGGGCGGGTTGCGGCGTCGCCGGCGTCGCATTCCGCCGGTGCCGCCTCCCTCGGCTTCCCCCAGGACGCGGATCGCGGCGGCGGAGCGATGTTGCCGCGGCCGGCCGCCGCTCGCGGCATCGCCCGGGCTCACCGCGCCAGCGCGGCGGTCTGCACGTAGGCGGTATGGGCCGAACTCAACCGTCGCAACTCCAGCGCATTGAGCACGTCGGCGCCTCGCATATCCGCCATCGTCAGCATTCCGGCCTCGCCGGATTGCACGCCATAGGCGGCAAGTTGCGCCGCCGACCATGCACGCGGCGCCTGTGCCGGTTCGGCAGCGGGCGCCGGCGCTGCGGATTTGGCCAGTGCGGGCGCCGGGGGCTGTTCCGGCGCCGTGTGCCCCGCGGCCGCCTGCCCCAGCGACTCGCCGTGCAGCATCGCCTGGCCCGTGCGATCCAGGTCGATGCCGCTGATCTTCTCCGCCGCGATGGTCGCGATGTTGATGACGATGCCGATCGGCCCACCCATCAGGCCGCTGACGATCAGCGAACCGAGGCGGCGGATCGGCTCCGGGATGACGTCGCCGGTGACCGCCCGGTAGATCGTGCCGACCACCGGCAGGTATTGCAGCGGGTTCAGCGCCGACAGCACCTCATGAAAGGTCAGCCCGTGGGTTGGCGTGGCCTGCGGGACGCCGGGTCCGTTCGGCGAAGCCAACACTCCTGCGGCGATGGGCTCGGTCATGACGCAGTCCAAGCAAGGATCGCGCCAGAGCCTGGTGACGCTGCGGACGGAACCGAGCCAGCCGCCGGCGCGGCTGCATGCCGGATGGCATGGACTGGCCATTGCCGGGTCCGCTGCGCTACGCACCGCCGCGTCAGACAGGGACGCAGCCATGGCATTCCAGTGCACCATCCCCGCCGTGCCGACGGTGCAGCGCGACGACGCGGATGTGCGGATCACGCGCTGGGACTTCGCGCCCGGCGCGGTCACCGGGCAGCATACCCATGGCTTCCCCTATGTGGTCGTCCTGCTCACCGACGCGGTCATGCGCGTCGATGACGGATCGGCCGTGACCGAGACAAGACTGTCCGCCGGCCAGGCCTATCATCGCCCTGCCGGCATCGAGCACGACGTGATGAACGGCGCCGATGTGCCGATGGCCTTCGTGGAGATCGAGATCAAGCGTCCCGGCGCGCTGGTGTTCGGCTGACGCGCCGCGGTTCTACCGCCCCTGGAACACCGGCTTGCGCTTCTCGTTGAACGCGCGGATGCCCTCGCGGCGGTCGTCCGTCGGCACCATGCGGTTATACGCCTCGATCTCGAACATCATGCCGCTCGCGCGGTCCATGTTCAGCCCGTAATCCACCGATTGCTTGATCTGCCGCGTGGAAATCGGCGCGTTGGCGGCGATGGTGGCCGCCGTTTCCAGCGCCTCGGACAGCAGCGTATCCGGCTTGCAGACGCGGTTCACCATGCCCCACTCGAACGCCTGCTGCACGGTAAAGGGCCGGCCGCTGAGGAGAATCTCCTTCGCGCGCCGGGCGCCCACCGCGCGCGGCAGGTTCTGCGTGCCGCCGGCACCGGGCATGATGCCGAGGGTCACCTCGGTCAGCGCGAAGCGCGCGTGCTCCGCGGCGTAGATGAAGTCGGCGCACAGCGCGATCTCCATGCCGCCGGCATAGGCCGCGCCGTTCACCGCGGCGATCACCGGCACCGGGCACTGGATGATGTGGCGGATGGCGCGCTCGAAGATCAGGTGCTGGTCCTGCCACTGCTGGTCGGTCATGCCGTTGCGCTCCTTCAGGTCGCCGCCGGCGCAGAAGGCACGCGGCCCCGCGCCGGTGACGACGATGCAGCGCTGCGCGTTGGGCGATGCGTGGAACGGCTCGAACGCGGCATAGAGGTCCAGGCCCATCTGGGTGTTCATCGCGTTCGCCACATCCGGCCGGTTCAGCGTGACCAGCACGGTATGTTCCTGCGGACGTTCGATTTTCAGGGTCTGGTAGGTCTGGGTCATGGCGTCGGCATCCTGATGGTCGGTTTGCGGCCTGGAACATGCGATGCATCTGCCGGGCGGGCAATCCGCCGCGCCGCGGGCAGGCACGACAATTGGCCGAGGCGCGCCCGACAGTGGCAGGAAGGATTCACCGGGCCGGCACTTGCCCGCGCGGCACTCGCCTAGGCGGCAATCGCCGCGCGGCAATCGCCCGCCTTGCACTCAACCTACGCCGAACGCGCCCCACGGTGCACTCGCCCGCCCTGCACTCGCCTCACGCTGCAATCGTCGGCCTTGCAGTCATCCCGCGCTGCAGTCGTCCCATGCGCCTCAGCAGGACGCGTGCGAATTCCCGCAGTACCGTGGCGTCACCGCCGGAACCAGCGGGATCGCTTCCCCCGGTCACCCCCGCGGTGCGGCGGCGCGGCGGAGGCGGTCGTTGATCGCGTGGCCAAGCTGCTCGTCCGGCACCGGCATCGCGGCGATGCCGCGCAGGCCGAGCCGCCGGCCCTCGCTGTCCAGCCAGCGCAGCCCGGCGAACAGGCGCGATGCGGCCTCCAGCACGTCGCCCCGCTCGCTCAGCTGGAACACCGCGCCGGCGCCGGGCAGCGGCGGACCGAAGGCCAGCAGGGCCTCATCCGGTCCGGCCGATATTGCCTCCAGCCGCACCGGCAGTCGCGGCGCATAGTGCGAGGCCAGCATCCCCGGCGCGCGCGGCGCCGCCCCGGGGGTTTCGCCGGCATCGACACGGCCCAGCATTTGCCGGAGCTCCTCCGTGGCGAGCGCCCCCGGCCGCAGCACCACCGGCCAGCGCCGGCTCAAATCCAGCACGGTGGATTCCAGTCCCTGCCGGCACGGACCGCTGTCCAGCACGGCGGCAATCTGGCCCTTCAGCCCGTCCAGCACATGCTCGATCGTGGTCGGGCTGACCTGACCGGAGAGATTGGCGGACGGCGCCGCGATCGGCCGTCCCACCATTTGCAGCAGGGCCAGCGCAACCGGGTGCAGCGGCACCCGCACCGCCAGCGTATCCAGCCCCGCGCCGGTCAGCAGCGCCACCGGACACTCCGTCCTGCGCCGCAGCACCAGAGTGAGTGGACCCGGCATCCATTTTTCCGCCAGCAGGCGCGCCTGCGCGCCGGCAACCACGTGCGCAAAGGCCGCTTCGGCATCGGGATAGTGGCAGATCAGCGGATTGAAGCGCGGCCGGCCCTTGGCTTCGAAGATGCGCGCCACCGCCTCGGCATTGGTGGCGTCGGCGCCGAGCCCGTACACCGTTTCGGTACCGAACGCGACCAGCTCGCCGGCACGCAGCAATGCGGCGGCTTGTTCGACCCCATCCTGGGTGGGCGGCAGTATCTCGGTCATGCCGGAAGCAAATAGGCGCACCGCCCGGGCATGGCAAAGCCGGCACGCGCTGGCTACAGTCGCGGCCAACGCTTTGAGGAGTCCGCATCATGCTCGACATCGCCTTCGCCAAGCCCGCCCTGCCGAAATCGGGCGCCCTGGTCGTGTTGGTCGGCGAAGGCGACAAACCCTCCGGCCTGTGGCAGCAGGCGGATGAGGCGACCGGCGGTGCCATCTCCCGCGCGCTGGAAGCCGCCGAATTCAAGGGCGGCAAGGGCAAGTCCTGCACCGTGCTGGCTCCCGGCGGCGGCCTGTCCCGCGTCGTTGCGGTCGGCCTGGGCAAGCGCGAGGACCTCTCCGCCCGCACGCTGCAGGCGGCCGGCGGCACCGCCGCTGCCGCGCTGTCACGCGACGGCACCGCCGCGGTGGCGGCCGACGGGCTGACTCCGGCACAGGCGGCGGATTTCGCCCTCGGCGCCGTACTGCGCAGCTACCGCTTCGACCGCTACCGCACCAAGGAGAAGCCGGAGGACAAGCCGAAGCTGAGCGCGCTGACCGTGCTCGCCGCCGACACCGACGCGGCGCAGGCGGCCTGGGAGCCGCGGCGCGGCATCGCCCGCGGCAGCTACCTGACCCGCGACTTGGTCAGCGAGCCGCCCAACGTGCTGAACCCGGCGGAAATGGCCGACCGCTGCCGCGAACTGTCCAAGCTCGGCGTCGATGTGAACGTGCTCGGCCCCGACGAAATGAAGAAACTCGGCTTCGGCGCCCTGCTCGGCGTCGCCCAGGGCAGCGTCAACGAGCCGCGCATGGTGGTGATGCGCTGGGACGGCGCCGGCGGCAGCACCAAGCCGGTGGCCTTCATCGGCAAGGGCGTCACCTTCGACACTGGCGGCATCAGCATCAAGCCGGCCGGCGGCATGGAGGACATGAAGTGGGACATGGCCGGCGCCGGCACGGTGATCGGCCTGATGGCCGCGCTGGCCGAACGCAAGGCGAAGGTCGATGCGGTCGGCCTGGTCGGGCTGGTGGAGAACATGCCCTCCGGCAACGCGCAGCGTCCCGGCGACGTGGTGAAGACCTACTCCGGCCAGACTATCGAGGTGATCAACACCGACGCCGAAGGCCGCCTGGTACTCGCCGACGTGCTGTGGTACTGCCAGGAGAAATTCGATCCGCAGTTCATGATCGACCTGGCCACGCTGACCGGCGCGATCATCATTTCGCTCGGGCACGAGCACGCCGGGCTGTTCTGCAACGACGACAAGCTGGCGGCGAAGCTGGAAGCGGCGGGCAAGGACACCGGCGAGCGCGTCTGGCGCATGCCGCTGGACGAGGAATACGACAAGCAGATCAAGTCCGACATCGCCGACATGAAGAACGTCGGCGGCCGGCCGGGCGGCTCGATCACCGCGGCACAGCTGCTGCAGCGCTTCACCAACGGCAAGCCCTGGGCCCATCTGGACATCGCCGGGGTGGCCTGGGCGACCAAGGACAGCGCGGTCACGCCGAAGGGCGCCACGGCGTTTGGCGTGCGGCTGCTCGACCGGCTGGTGGCCGAACACTACGAGGCGAAATAAGCCGGCGATGGCGGAGATCGGGTTCTACCACCTGACCCGCACCGGGCTGGATCACGCCCTGCCCCGCCTGCTCGACCGGACGCTGCAGGCGGGACAGCGGGCGCTGGTGCTGTGCCCTGACGCGGACCGCGTGGCGGCGCTGGATGCGGCGCTGTGGGCCTGCCCGGAACCCGCCTGGCTGCCGCACGGCACGCCGGCCGACGGCGATGCGGACTTGCAGCCGATCTGGCTGGCAACGCAGGACGAGCCCGCCAACGGCGCGCGATTCCTGTTCCTGGTCGATGGCGCCGCCACGGCGAAGCTGGAACAGTTCGACCGGGTGTTCGATCTGTTCGACGGCCGCGACGACACTGCGGTGGCAGCGGCCCGCCAGCGCTGGAGGGCGGCGAAGGCGGCCGGCCACGCACTGACCTACTGGCAGCAGGGCCAGCGCGGCTGGGAGAAGAAGGCATGAACCAGGCAAACGACCGCATCCTCGGCGTGCTCGGCGGCATGGGGCCGCTGGCCAGCGCGCAGTTCATGCTGCGCCTCACCCTGCTGACGCCGGCGAGCCGCGACCAGGAGCACATCCCCGCCGTGCTGTGGTCCGACCCGCGGGTGCCCGACCGCACGCGGGGAAAACTGTCGGGCGGCGACGATCCCCTGCCCTGGCTGCTGCGCGGCATCGCCGGCCTGCGCCAGGCCGGTTGCGGCGCCATCGCCATCCCCTGCAACACCGCGCATGGCTGGTTCGACGAGATGCAGCAGGCGGCCGAGGTGCCGATCCTGCACATCGTCGACGCCGCCGCGGAGGATTTGCGGCGGTTGAAGATCGCGCCCGGACGGATCGGCGTCATGGGCACGCAGGCCACGCTGAACATGCGGCTGTACCAGGACCGGCTGTCCGCGTTCGGCTGGGACTGCATCACGCCGGCGCAGGATGAAATGGACCGGCTGGTCAGCCCGGCCATCGCCGCCGTGAAGGCCAACCGCGTGGCGCAGGCTTACGCGCCGCTGGCCGAGGTGGTCGGCACGCTTGCCGAACGCGGCGCCAGCGCCGTGGTGCTGGGGTGCACCGAGATTCCCCTGGGCATCCAGGCCGGCCCGCAGGACACGCTGGCCGCGCCTGTGGTGGACACCATCGACGCGCTGGCCCGCGCCGCCATCCGCTGGGCGAAGGCTGCCTAGTACTGCGATTCGGAATTGCCGATCGGAACAGTGGAGGGGGAGCGACGGCGCTGGTGCCACGTCGTGGCGAGCGAAGGCCCGCCACCCACGGCTTGCTGCGGGGGAATCCCTATGTGCGGGCGACGTGTTGCCAGGAGTTTCCTCCAACCAGTCGTGGGTGGCGGGCCTTCGCCCACCACGACGTGGTACGCATTCGAGTCGCCAATTTGGGCACCGCCGCCGGCCCAAATGCGGAGTGCAGATTCCCTTTCCGGACGCCATCCCATCACAATGGGGTGATTAGCCTCCGATCCGCTGGCCGGTGCATCACGCCGGAAGAATCATGCCGGCCTGGACTGCCTGGTGACCTCGATGCCCTTCCCGCATGCCGGGATCAGTGACCCGAACAGCAGAGTGTCCTCCGCGGGCCGCCCCAACGGCACGCCGCTGATCCGCCACCTGCTGCTGGTGGTCACCGCCGTCGCGCTGCCGCTGCTGCTGCTCGCCGCCGGAACGACCTGGAGCCAGTATCGCGGCGAGCGTCGGCGCGCCGAAATCCAGTTGGTGGAACAGGCACGCGGTTTGGCGCAGTTGGTCGACCGGCAGTTTCAGATCACCGAAGCCGTCCTGCGCACATTGGCATCCTCCAGCGCCCTGACGCGCGGCGACCTGTCCGCCTTCGCAGCGGAAATGCGGGCGGCGCGGGACCAGCTCGCCCCATCCGGCACACGCGCCGCCAAGCAGATCGCGATCCGTCTCCTGGATGCGCAGGGGAATCTCCGGCTCGACACAAGAGGCAACGAACACGTTGCCCGACGCGGCATTCCAGCGAGCACGGCGGCAATCGCGTCCGGCCAGCCGCAGATCAGCGGCCTGTTCTTCGGGAGCGTCGATCCACAGCCCGACATCGCCGTCATCGTGCCGGTATTCCCGGCGGACCAGTCCCCCGGGCCCGGCAGGGCAACCGGCACGATCGGCATGAACATGCCACGGAAATGGCTGTTGGCGGTGCTCAGCAGCATCGCTCTTCCTCCCGGTGCGGTCGCCTCCGTTCAGGATCGGCGGGGCCTCACCGTGGCCCGCTCCGCCGCGGATGCGGCGATGGTGGGCACGCCGCCGGCCCCGCCGGTTCTCCAGGCGATCCTGAGGGACAATGCCGGCATCGTGTCAGGCGTGCGGACGCGGGAAGGCGTTCGCTGCATCGTTGCCTATGCACACGCCCCGCTCAGCCACTTCATCGTCAAACTGGACGTGCCGGAGCGCGTATTCCTGGCCCCGCTGCACGCGGTGCTGCTGCGCACCGCGCTGCTGGGCGCCGCCTTCCTGGTGCTGGCCGCCGGGCTCGCGTTGCTGTTCGGCCGGCAGATCGCCGCGGCGCTGCGGCGCGTGCCTGGCGTCGCCGTGGCGCAGGCGCACGGTATCGCCGCCGCCTCCACCGGACTGCGGGAGGCCGACGAGCTCGCCGCCGTACTCGGCGATACGCTGGCGGAACGCCAGGATGCCGAACAGCGCCTGCGGGACAGCGAGGAACAGTTGCGTCTTGCCGTCGAATCGGCCGAAATCGGCTTGTGGGACGTCGATCCGGTGAACGACAAGCTGTACTGGCCGCCGCTCGTGAAGGCGATGTTCGGTATCTCGCCGGATGCGCCGGTGACAATGGCCGACTTCTACGCCGGCCTGCATCCGGACGATCGGGACCGGGTCTGCACGGCCTTTGCCACCGCGCTCGATCCTGTGGCGCGCGCGGTGTACGATGTGGACTACCGCACCGTCGGCAAGGAGGACGGCGTGGTCCGCTGGGTGGCCGCCAAGGGCCGCGGCATCTTCGACGATTCCGGGCAGTGCGTCCGGGTGATCGGCACGGCGATCGACATCTCGGCGCGCAAAGCCGCGGAACAGCAGCTGCACGAGCTGAATGAGACGCTGGAGCAGCGCGTCGCCCAGGCGGTCATGGAGCGCGAGCGCGTCTGGCGGAATTCGCGCGACCTGCTGACCGTGGTGGACACGAACGGCATCTTCCGCGCGATCAACCCGGCCTGGAACGCAGTCCTCGGTTACAGCCCGTCCGCACTCATCGGCCGCAGCTTCCGCGACTTCGTCTGGCCGGACGATGCTGAAATCTCCGAGCATGCGTTCGCCGCCGCGGCGTCCGGCGGCGACCTGACCAACTTCGAGAACCGCTTGCGGCACCAGGACGGCACGCCGCGCTGGATCGCCTGGCACGCCACCTGCGAGGGCCACCTGCTGTACGCCTACGGCCGGCACGTCACCACGGAGAAGGCCGCCGCGGCGGAACTGGCGGAGGCGCAGGAGCGGCTGCACCAAGCCCAGAAGATCGAGACGATCGGCCAACTCACCGGCGGCGTGGCGCACGACTTCAACAATCTGCTGACGCCGATCGTCGGCACGCTGGACCTGCTGCACCGCAAGCTGGACGGCGACAAGTCGACGCAGCGGCTGATCGCCGCGGCGCTGCAGGCGGCGGAGCGTGCCCGTACGCTGATCCAGCGGCTGCTCGCCTTCTCCCGCCGCCAGCACCTGGAAGCGCGCGCGGTGGATGTACGGGCGCTGATCGAGAACCTGGCCGACCTCGCCGCCCGTTCGCTCGGCCCACAGGTGCGGCTGCTGCTGCGTATCGCAGACGGCCTGCCGCCGGTGCGGGTCGATCCCAACCAGCTGGAACTGGCGCTGCTGAACCTGGCGGTGAATGCCCGCGATGCGATGGGCGGCAGCGGCACGCTGACGGTCGCGGTGGCGGAGGAAACCGCCGAACGTTCGGGCCGGCTACCGCCGGGACGCTATGTGCGGATCGCGGTGACCGACACCGGCTGCGGCATGGATGAAGCGACACTGCAACGCGCGGTGGAGCCATTCTTCACCACGAAGGGCGTGGGGCATGGCACGGGTCTGGGGCTCTCCATGGTGCACGGGCTGGCGGCGCAGTCCGGCGGCGAATTCACACTGGACAGCACACCTGGGGCCGGAACCACGGCAACCCTCTGGCTGCCCGTAGCAGAGGAAGTGGCAATGCGGTTGCATCCGGCAGGCGCTGAGACGGCAATGCAGCGGTGGACCGGTTCGGCCACGGTGCTGCTGGTGGACGACGAGGATCTGGTGCGCGCCACCACCGCCGACATGCTGGCCGATGCGGGTTTCGTGGTCACCCAGGCCGGGTCGGGACTGCAGGCGCTGCAATTGCTGCGGTCCGGATTGCGGCCGGATGCGCTGGTGACCGACTACGCGATGCCGGGGATGACCGGTGGCGCGCTGGCGCAGGAAGTACGCGCCTTGTGCCCCGGCATGCCGGTGCTGCTGATCACCGGCTATGCCAGCCTGGCCGACCGGGAAGCCGGCAGCCTGCCGCGCCTGTCGAAGCCGTTCCGGCAGACCGATATCGTCGCGCTGCTGGGCGAGTTGCTGGAGGCCGCCCGGAGAGTGCCGCAGGAAGTGGCGTAGGAGAGACTTTACCCCGACATGGCTGGGGCTGTTCCCGCGCCGCCGCCGCCGCCGGCTGGGTGCTCATTTCCACCCCATTCAGAAAAAAATTCCTTGACAAGACTGCCGGTTTGTGTTCTATGTACGTTCCAAGCGAGCCGACCACTTCCTCGCCTCTCTCCCCCAGCAAAATCGGAGCCGCAACACCGTGCCCGAACGCATCGGTCGCCTGCTCACCCTGGTCCAGTTCCTGATCGGCTTCGGCAAGGAATGCGCCGCCACGCTGCGGCAGCACACCGTGACGC
>Ga0187809_10000367_pt1 | contig 24844 bp, 17 predicted proteins | sample NC_wetland_sal_i_8_FD_132415 | JGI IMG/M metagenome (GOLD analysis project Ga0187809, IMG submission 132415) | Wetland sediment microbial communities from Neuse River Estuary, North Carolina, USA - ASW_4 | ecosystem: Environmental > Aquatic > Freshwater > Wetlands > Sediment | place: USA: North...
GACCACTTCATCGCCAACCACCTCAAGGAGATCGGCGGCGGCCAGACCTACGCCCAGCTGAGCTCCAAGGCCCAGGCCAACCCGAACGACCAGAAGCTGGCCGGTGAGGTTCAGACCATGTTCCGCGGCGAGACGCTGCGTGGCCTGCTGCTCAACGCCTACGCCTTCGGCACGATGGGCCGGATCGCCGGCATCGCCGCGGTGGTGTCCTTCATCGGCGCGGCCGTGATGCTGATCCTCTCCGGCTTCGGCTTATGGCACTCCCGCCGGGTGCCGCCGACCCAGCCGGCCTTCAACAGCAAGCACGAACAGATCACTCCGCAAACCACCTGACCTCGAGTCGGGTAGGAACGGGGCACCACGCCAGGAGGCCGAGGTGCCCCGTTCCGCTGTCCCGGGATGGTCCCGGCTCGGACCAGCCCGGGACTTTCGCCTGTGGTGACAGGACGTTTCGCTCGGCCAGGCTGGCCCCGACGAACTCGAGGAAGGGCCGAGACATGCGCGTGGTAGTTGCGGTGGGCGGAAAGGCTCTGCTCGATCCGCCTGATTCATCCGCCTCCACCGGCACCTTCGGCAAGGCGGCCCAGGCACTGTTGCCCCTGTCCGGGCACGAGCTGGTCATCGTGCCGGGCTGCCAGCTCGGAACCGACCGGCTCAGCGAGCCCGGCCAGGACCTGGACATCGAGCTGGCCCGAGCCCAGGGCGAGATCGGCTATCGATTGAGCCAGAACCTTGACCGCGCCGGCGCCCAGCGCACGACGGTCGCTCTGCTGACCCGCACCGTGGTCGACCGCGGGGACCCGGCGTTCAGCCGGCCGCGCCGCTTCGTCGGGCCGGCCTACCCGGCCGCCGCAGTGCCCGGCCTGGTCGCGGACCGGGGCTGGACGATGTCGGCGGCCGGTGCCGGCCTGCGCCGGGTCGTGGCCGCCCCGGCGCCGGTGGAGGTGCCCGAGACCGGCCCGATCGAATTGCTGCTGTCGGCCGGCCACAATGTGGTCTGCGCCGGTGGCGGCGGCGTTCCGGTGGCCGCCGACGACGTCGCCGGTGAGCAGTCCGGGGTGTGTGCCGTCGTCGACGCGGACCTGGTGGCGGCGCACCTGGCCATCGAACTCCAGGCCGACCGGTTGCTGCTGCTGACCGACGTCACCGGGATCCATGCCGACTGGGGTAGCGAACGCAACCGGCTGCTGCGCCACGTCTCCTGCGCCAAGCTGAGCGCGATGCCGTTGCCCGAGCTGAGCATGGGGGTCAAGGCGCGGGCCGGTCAGTTGTTCACCTCGCTGACCGGGCGCCCGTCGGCGATCGGGGCGCTGTCCGAGGCGGCCGCGGTGCTCGAGGGCGCGGCCGGGACGCGAATCAGTTCGACCCGGTGCTCGGCCTACCTTCCGCCTGAGCGATGACCACCCGGTGCGCGATTTGCCCCGTGTGAGGCAGGGACTTTGGTCCCGGTGAAGGGGGTGCCTACGCCCCTGCTCGCGCCGCCAAGTTAAGACAAGGCTGTGTTACGACCGCCCGCGCATCAGTGCTGCGGGGCTGATGAGTGAGGGACGCATGGATCCGTTGATGCTTGCTCGCTGGCAGTTCGCCACGACGACGATCTACCACTTCCTGATCGTGCCGGTATCCATCGGGTTGACCCTGCTGGTGGCGACGATGCAGACGCTGGCCTACCGAAACCGCGGCACCGAAGCCGGCCTCACCTGGGACCGGGCCAGCCGATTCTTCGGCAAGATCATGCTGATCATCTTCGCCCTCGGGGTGGTCACCGGCATCGTGCAGGAGTTCCAGTTCGGGATGAACTGGTCGCAGTACTCCCGCTTCGTCGGCGACATCTTCGGTGCCCCGCTGGCCATGGAAGCGCTGATCGCGTTCTTCCTGGAGTCGACCTTCCTCGGCATGTGGATCTTCGGTCGGGAAGTGCTCAGCCCGAAGGTGCACCTGGCCTCGATCTGGCTGGCCGGCATCGGCACCGCCATCAGTGCCTACTTCATCCTGGCCGCCAACAGTTTCATGCAGCATCCGGTCGGGCTGGTGTACAACACGGCCAAGCAGCGGGTCGAGCTGACCTCGATCTGGAAGGTGCTCGGTAACTCGACGCAGATGGTGACCTATCCGCACACCATCTTCGCTGCCCTGATGACCGCCTCGGCCCTGCTGCTGTCGGTCAGCGCCTGGCACCTGCGGCGCAGCGGCGAGAAGTCGGATCCGGTGCACCTGAAGGTCATGAAGCTCTCGATCGGCGTGATGCTGGTCTCGGTGCTGGCCACCAGCGTGGTCGGGCACTTCCAGGGCCAGGTGATGACCAAGCAGCAGCCGATGAAGATGGCCGCGGCCGAAGCGCTCTGGGACGGCAAATCCAACGCATCCTTCAGCCTGTTCGCCTACGCCAACGTCGAGGAGGGCAAGAACAAGGTCGACATCGCCATCCCGGACGGGCTGTCGCTGCTGGCCACCAACTCCCCGAGCGGTCACGTCAAGGGCATCAACGACGTGCAAGCAGCCGAGGCGGCCAAGTACGGGTCGGGCAGTTACATCCCGGTGGTCTGGATGGCTTACTGGTCCTTCCGGCTGATGATGGGCTTCGGCATCCTGGCCGGTCTGGTCGGGCTGGGTCTGTTGTGGGCCTGGCGCAAGGGCCGGCTCGCGGCCGACAGCAAGCTGATGCGGGTCGCGGTGTGGACGATCGCGTTGCCGTTGCTGGCCAACAGCTTCGGCTGGCTGTTCACCGAGACGGCTCGCCAACCCTGGCTGGTCTACGGCTACCTCACCACCCGAGCCGGGGTGAGTACCAACGTCGGCACCGGTTTCGTGTTCGCAACGCTGGTCGGATTCACCGCGCTGTACGGCATCCTCGGCGTCATCTGCTTCCGCCTGGTCCGCCGGGCGGCCATGTCCGGACCTGAACCGGCGACGCCGCCGCCGGCCCAGGAAAGCCTCGACGACCAGCTGACGCTGGCCTGATCGGCCAGAGAGGAACGGAGACTAGCCATGCAGGCTTTCTGGTTCGGCGTGATCGCCGTGTTGTGGGCCGGGTTCTTCCTGCTCGAAGGTTTCGACTTCGGAGTGGGCATCTTGCTGCCGGCCGTGGCCAAGAGCGAGCAGCGGCGCCAGATCGCGCTGCGCACCATCGGCCCGGTGTGGGACGGCAACGAGGTCTGGCTGCTCACCGCCGGTGGCGCCACCTTCGCCGCTTTCCCGGAGTGGTACGCCAGCGTCTTCTCCGGCTTCTACCTGGCGTTCGCGCTGCTGCTGGTCGGGCTCATTCTGCGCGGGATTGCCATCGAGTACCGGAGCAAGGTCCACACCGCGACCGGGCGCTCGTGGTGTGACGCCGGCATCGTGGTCGGTTCGTTCCTGCCGGCGCTGCTGCTCGGCGTGGCCTTCGCCAACTTCGCTCGGGGCGTCGAGCTGAACTCCTCGCACGTCATGACCGGCAGCTTCTTCGCCCTGCTCTCGCCGTACGCATTGCTCGGCGGCCTGGTCACGTTGACCCTGTTCATGTTCCACGGCGCGACATTCCTGGCCCTGCGTACCGACGGTGAGGTGTCCAGCCACGCCCAGCGACTGGGCCGCTTGCTCGGCCCGGTGTCCACCGTGCTGGGCGCGGTGTTCCTGATCTGGACCGCCACCATGCGCCATGGCGCGGTCAGCCTGCTGCTCGCGCTGGTGCTCGCAGTGGTCCTGCTCGCCAGCATCGCGATGCAGCGAGCCAGCCGGTTGGGCTGGGCCTTCATCGGAACCTCGCTCGCCACCGTGCTCGTCCCGATCTGGGCTTTCGCCGCGCTGTGGCCGAACGTGCTACCGGCTCGGAACAACTCGGCGTTCTCGCTGACCATCCACAACGCCAGTTCCAGCCACTACACGCTGACCGTGATGACGGTGGTTGCCCTCATCTTCACCCCGATCGTGCTGGCCTACCAGGCCTGGACGTATTGGGTGTTCCGGGCTCGGGTCACCGGCGACTCGGTCACCGCCGCCTCCTCGGCGGTGGGCCGGCTGGTCGAGAAGGCCAAGCAGTCGGCGCAGGAAACCCTCGGTAGCGGCGAGGGTGGCGACCTGGCCGCACCGGACCACGCACCCGCCCAGTGAGCCGGCCGCTGGACCCGCGGCTACTGCGGGCGCTCCCGCCGGTCCGGCGGCTGGTCGCATCACTGTCGGTGCTCACGGTGGCCGGTGGCCTGGCCACCATCGGTCAGGCCACCGCGCTGGCTCAGGTGATCGCCTGGGCGGTGGCTGACCGCCGACCAGACCACCGGTTGGTCAGCACCCTGCTCTGGCTCGGGGTCGCCATGGCCGCGCGCGCGGTCGTGGCCGGCCTGATCGAGTGGTCGGCGGCGCGAGCCTCGGTGCACAGCCGGGCCGAACTGCGCCGGCTCACCCTGGCCGCGGTGACCCGGCTCGGCCCGGCCTGGGCCCAGCGCCAGCCGGCGGGACGGCTGGTGACCGCCACCGGCTCCGGCATCGAGGCGATGGACGGTTATCTCACCCGGGCCGTGCCGGCGCTGGTCGGTTCGGTCACCGTGCCGGCTCTGGTGCTGGGTTGGATCGCCTACACCGACTGGAAATCGGCGGTCGTGCTGCTGCTGACGCTGCCGCTCATCCCGCTGTTCATGGCCCTAGTCGGGGTCACCACCAAGCGCCGGATGCAGGAGCAGTTCGCCGCGCTGTCCCGCCTGGCCGGGCGGTTCCTGGACCTGGTGCAGGGGCTGACCACGCTCAAGATCTACGGGGCGGCCGACCGCCAGCTCGACGGCGTGCGGCGGGCCACCGAGAGCTACCGCCGGCGGACCCTGGCCACGCTGCGGATGGCCTTTCTGTCCGGTCTGGTGCTCGATCTGATCGCCACCCTGTCGGTAGCCGTGGTCGCGGTCGATGTCGGGCTGCGGCTCGACGGCGGCCAGCTCGGCTTCCCGGCCGCCCTGGTCGTGCTCTTGCTGGCGCCCGAGCTGTACGCGCCGCTGCGCGCGGTCGGGGCCCAGTATCACGCGGCCGAGGAGGGCCGGGTCGGGGCCGCGGCGGCGCTGGACATCATCACCGAAGCCCCGGCGCCCGCCCGGGCTGTGGTGCGCGGCGGCCAGCTGAGCCAGGGTCGGCTGAGCCTGCATGACCTGCACCTGCAGTACCCCGAGCGGGACCGGGCGGCGTTGGCCGGGCTCGAACTGAGCATCGAGCCCGGCCAGATCGTGGCCATCACCGGTCCGAGCGGGGCGGGCAAGTCCAGCCTGGTCGCGCTCGTGTTGGGCTTCGTCGCACCGAGCCGGGGCGTGCTCGAACTCCAGACCACGACCGGGGTGCGCCGCTGTGATCAGCTGACCATCGACGCCTGGCGGGCCAACCTGGCCTGGGTGCCGCAGCGGCCCCGACCGACCCAGGCCACGGTCGGCGCCGAGGTCGGGCTCGGAGATCCGCTGGCCGGCCCCGCCGCTGTGGCGCAGGCGATCGCCGATTGCGCGGCCCCGCCGGCCGGCACCGCCCTGGGAGAGGACGGCAGCCGCGTTTCGGCCGGTCAGCGGCGCCGGATCGCGCTGGCCCGAGCGTTGCTGCGGGCCCGATCGGTGGCCGAGCGGGGTGGGGTGCCGCTGGTACTGCTCGATGAGCCGACCGAGGATCTGGATGCCGACACCGAGGCCGTGGTGGCCGCGGTCATCTCCTCCCTGGCCGGCTGGGCCACGGTGCTGGTGGTCAGCCACAGCGCGGCCTTGCGCGCGGTCGCCGATCGCCGGCTGAAGCTGGTCGAGGGCCGGGTGGAGTCAGACCGCTTGCAGCGTCGCTCGCAGTTCCCGGCCCGGGTGCTGCCGGTGCAGCCGCCGCCGGAGCGCGCCTCGACCGAGTCCCCCGAAGCCGGGGCGCGCTCGCTGCGGGCGCTGTTCGGGCCGCCGAGTCGGCTGGCCCGGCAGTTGCTGCCGTCCGCCCTGCTTTCCGGCGCGGCCGGGATCGCCGGTCTGGCGCTGACCGCGAGCTCGATCTGGCTGATCAGCCGGGCCTCGCAGCACCCGAACGTCCAGGCGCTGGAAGTCGCGGTGGTCGGGGTGCGCACGTTCGCGCTGGCCCGGGCGCTGCTGCGCTACTTCGAGCGGTTGACCATGCACGGGGCCGCGTTGAGCATCCTGTCCGGGGTGCGGGTCCGGGTGTTCGCGGCGCTGCGGCCGCTGGTGCCGGCCGGCGTCTCCCGTTACGGCCGGGGCGACCTGCTGCGCCGCTTCGTCGCCGACGTCGATGGCATTCAGGAGGGTTTGGTCCGAGCCGTACTGCCCATTCTCGGCGCGGCGATCACCAGCGTGGCGGCGATCGGCCTGGCCAGCGCGCTGGTACCGACGGCCGGGCTGGTGCTGGCCGCCGGCGCGGTGCTGGCCCTGCTGGTACCGCTGGGCGCCCGGCGGCTGGCCGGTGACGGCCGGCCGATGGCGCGGCTGGCCGGGGCTCGGGATCAGGCCGGAAACGCGCTGCTCGACGGGCTGGCCGAACTGGTGGCCTACGGTGCCGACCACGCAGCCGTGGCCGAGGTGAACCGCCTGGACCGCGCGCTGGTCCGAGCCAGCCGACGGGCCACCCTGACCGCCGCCGGCGGGGCGGCCCTGGCCGGCGGGACCGCGGCCCTGACCTTGCCGCTGACCTTGGCGGCCGGCATCGCCGCCTCGTCCGGTGGCCGGGTTTCGCCCCTGGCGGTCGGGGTTCTGGCCGCCTGCGTCCTGGCTACCTTCGACGGGCTGAGCCCACTGCCGGCGGCGTTCGCGGCCTGGGCCCGGATGCGCGCGGGGCTGAGCCGGGTCGCGGAGGTGCTGGCCACCCCGGCCCCGATGCCGGCCGCGCTCGAGCCGGCCCCGGTCCCGGCCGGAGCCCTCGGGCTGCAGCTGGCCGGCGCCGATCTGGCCCCGGCCCCGGGCGAGCTGGCCTTGCTGCACGAGGTGAATCTCGCCCTGGATCCCGGACGGCGGGTGGCCCTGGCCGGTCCGAGCGGCTCGGGCAAGTCGACGCTGCTCGCCACCACCCTGCGCTTGCTGCCGTTGGTCCGGGGTGAGCTGGCCCTGGTCTCCGACGCCGGGACAGCGCCGGTGTCGGCGGTGGCCGAGGCCGACCTGGTACCGAAGGTTGCCGGCTCGTTGCAGGGCGATCATGTCTTCGACACGACGCTGCGGGAGAACCTGCGGCTGGTCAGGCCGCAGGCTCGGGATCACGACCTGGACGCGGCGGCCGAGCGGGCCGGCCTGCTGGAGTTCGTCCGCAAGCTACCCGACGGCTGGTCGACGGTGGCCGGCCCGGACGGGGCCAACCTGTCCGGCGGCGAGCGGCAGCGGCTGCTGCTGGCCCGGGCGCTGCTGGCCGATCCGGAGATCCTGATCCTGGACGAGCCGACCGCTCATCTGGACGAGGCGACCGAGCAGGCCGTGCTGGCGGACCTGCTCTCCGGCACCGCGGGTCGCACCGTGCTGTTCAGCACGCACCGGCGGTTGCGGCCTGATCAGATCGATTCGGTTGTCGCCATCACGGCAACCGGCACGGCCGAAACGGTGGCCGGTTCGGCGCTGGCCGGCTGAACGTTACGTGAGGCTTGCCTAGCCCGCCCGATGACCTCCTCGGGGCGAGGCAGAGCACACCGGGCTCGGGACGTTCGCCCCTGCTGGCGCTGGAACCTTCGGCACAGAATCGAAAGTGCCGGACATTCGCGCCTCATCCGCCAGGAGGAGCCATGAGCACAGCCCAGGTAGTTGTCGGCATCGACGGTTCCCAGACCGCGCGGGAAGCGATGTACTGGGCGGCGGCCGAGGCCAGCCGGCGCAACGTCGAGTTGCTGGTGGCCCACGCCGGTGACGCCGAATACGAGAATCAGGCCACCGAATATGGCGAAAGCCTGCTGGCCGAGGCCGAGGCGGCGATCTTCGAAACCGATGCCACCTGCCCGATCCGAACCCGGATCTCGGCCGACACCCCGGTCCGGTTGCTGACCGACCTCAGCCGGCAGGCGGAACTGGTCGTGGTCGGCTCGCACGGTCTCGGCCGGACCGGCAGTGCCCTGCTGGGCAGTGTCGCCTTCCGGGTCGCCTCGCACGCCTGCAGCCCGGTCGCGGTGATCCCGCGGCAGTGGGTGCTGCCCAGCGCCGACGCTCCGGTGTTGCTCGGGGTGTCCGGCACCTCCGCCGGCGCCGCGCCGCTGCACTACGCCTTCGCTGAGGCCGACCGGCTGCAGGTTCCGGTGCTGGCCGTGCGGACCTGGTCCCGGATCGACTGGACCGGGGACGTCGCCGATCTGATGTACAAGACCGACCCGGCGTTCGAGGCCGGCCAGTACGACTTCCTGGATCGCATGCTGGCTCCGGTGCGCGCGGAGTTCCCCGGGGTTCGGGTGCGCACGCTGGTCTCGGCCGGCAAGGCGCACGACGTGCTGCAGCGCGAGAGCGTGCACGCCCGGTTGCTCGTGCTGGGCGCCCGGTTCGGCGACGGCCACCGCTACTCCCGGCTCGGTCCGATCACCGCCCGCCTGTTGCACAGCAGCGCCTGCCCGGCCGTAGTGGTCGGCCACAAGGCTCCCAGCGAGCCGGCGACGGCGGCCGAACCGGCGATGGCCAGCCATGGCTGAACAGCGGCTCATCATCGTGGCGGTCGCCGACGTCCGCACGGCGGCCGCCACCCTGCGCTGGGCGGTCGACGACGCGGTGGCCGACCCGGCCTGGATCCGGATCGTGCACGCCTTCGAGCCGGAGCCGGGCGGGTTCTGGACGCCGAGGCTGCGCGTGCCGTCGGTCGCGGTGGCCGAGCAGCGGCGGGCCGAGGCCGAGACCGTGGTGAGCCAGGCGGTGAAGCTGTCCCGGCAGCTGGCTCCCGGCGTGGTTGTGCACGGTGAGGCCATCGAGGGTCCGGCGACCACCGTCCTGCTGGACGAGGCCCAATCGGCCGATCTGCTGGTGCTGGGTTCGCGTCACTTGCCCGGCCTGGCCCGGTACTTCGTCGGCTCGGTCGGCCAGACGGTGGCTGAGCGGGCCGGCTGCCCGGTCGCGGTGATCCGGTCCGAGACCAGCCAGGCCGACACGAAGCTGGTGCTCGGGCTGGACGTGGCCCAGGACTGCGAGCCCCTGCTGGCCTTCGCGTTCAACCTCGCGTCCCGCACCGGACTGCCGATCGAGGCCGTCTACTGCTGGCTACCGCCGATCGGGACTGCGCTGGAGGCGTTGGCCAATTACCAGGACGAGGACCGCGAGCGGGTCGAGGCCGAACTGGACGACGCGCTGGCTCCGTGGCGGCGCAAGTATCCCCAGGTACCGGTGAGCGCCGAGGTGTCTCCGCACTGGCCGGTGCCGGAATTGCTGGAGCGCGCTCACCCGAGCAATCCGCTGATCATCGGGCGTCATCACCGGCACAACCTGCCGGCGCTGGGCTCGGTGCACCTGGGCGCCCTACATCACGCCGAGGGGCCGCTGATCATCATCCCGGTGTCGCGCGACCGGCGCTGAGCCGAGCGGTCGGCACTGCTTTCCGGTCGGCCGCTCAGGCGTTGATCGGCACTGCTTTCCCGTCGGCCGCTCAGGCGTTGATCGGCACTGTTTTCCGGTCGGCCGCTCAGGCGTTGATCGGCACGAGGCCGAGCTCGGCGGCCATGGCCTGGATTCGCTTGCGCTTGTCGGCCAACGCCTCCCGCTCGGCTGCCCACTCCCGCCATTCGGCGCGGTGGTAGCGCGAGGGCCGATGGGCTTGCATGACGGCCATGCTCGAGCACCAGCACGCGTCCTCGGAGGCCAGCAGGGCGATGGCCGGATCGTCCAAGGCCTGCCAGACCTCGACCGAACGGCCGATCGAGCGCAGGAACAGCCCGGTCTCGACCGGGACCGCGGCCTTGCCGCGCTTGCGATTGAGAATCCCGCGACGGCGCTGGGACTTCATGTTCTGGTCGAGGTCTCGTTCTGCGGTCATGGCTAGCTCCTGGTCGGCCGATCGTGCAGGCCCAGTCTGGGCCGCCCGGTCCAGCCCGGGTCAGGTTCCGAGGTCCCGTATGCCCGGGACGTTCGGCCCTGCCCGGCTCCGACCCCCACTGCTGGAATCGAGGAGGGTGCGGCACCCGGCCGTGCCATCCGAGGCTGGGCGAGAAGCGAGCACCCGATGACTGCTACTGACCTGATCGAGCGATACAGCCTGCTGGCCGACGGGCGCCCGCTGCACGTGCGCAGCGTCCAGCCCGAGGACGAGCCAGGCCTGCTGGCCCTGAACGCCGCCGCCTCCGATCGCAGCATCTACCTTCGCTTCTTCGCGGCCAATCGCCAGGCGGCCGACCGTTATGTCAGCACCGAGCTCAAGGCGCCAGGACCAGACCATCACGCCCTGCTGGCCGAGGTCGGTGACCAGGTCGTGGGGGTGAGCAGCTTTTCCCGCGTGGACGAGGCTCAGGCCGAGATTGCCGTGCTGGTCGCCGACGACTTCCAGCACACCGGTGTGGGCACCCTGCTGCTCGAACACCTGGCCTCGGTGGCCCGACACTGTGGCATTCGCCAGTTCGTGGCCGAGGTGCTGCCGGAGAACGGCACGATGATCCATGCCCTGCGAGACCTGGGCTACCGGGCCAGCAGCGCGTTCGAGTCCGGGGTGGACCGCATCGTGCTCGACCTGACCCCGACCGATGAGACCTGGGCCGCCCTGGACTCCCGCGACCGGACCGCGGAGGTGGCCAGCCTGCGCCCGCTGCTGGCGCCGCGGTCGGTGGTACTGATCGGGACCGGCGCCCGGTCCAACTCGGTCGGCCGCCAGGTCCTGGCCAACCTGGTTTCCGGAGGCTTCGTCGGGACGATCTCGATCGTGCATCCGCGGTTACCCGAGATCGACGGGATCACCTGCCATCCCAGCGTGGCCGCGTTGCCGAACGTTCCCGATCTGGCCGTGGTCGCGGTACCGGCGCTGGCCGTGGTCGACGTGGTGGCCGAGCTGGGCCGGCACGGCGTCGGTGCGGCCGCGGTGCTCAGCTCGGGCTTCAGCGAACTCGGCGCCGACGGTATCGCCGAGCAGCAGCGACTGGTGCGGGTCGCGCGCGAACACGGGATCCGGTTGCTCGGTCCGAACTGCCTGGGCCTGATCAACACCGATCCGTCGGTCCGGCTCAACGCGACCTTCGCGCCCCTGCCGCTGCACCGCGGTGGGCTGGCCATCGCCTCGCAATCCGGGGCGCTGGGTATCGGGCTGATGCACGCGGCCGGCCGCAGCGGGATCGGCGTGGCCCAGTTCGTCTCGGTCGGCAACAAGGCCGACGTCAGCGGCAACGACCTGTTGCTGGCGTGGCAGGACGATCCGGCGGTCAGCATGATCGCGCTGTACCTGGAGTCGTTCGGCAACCCGCGCAAGTTCGCCCGGATCGCCCGGCGGGTCTCGCGGCGCAAACCGATCCTGGCCATCAAGGCCGGCCGGACCCACGCCGGTCAGCGGGCCGGGCAGTCGCACACGGCGGCAGCAGCGTCCTCCGACGTGGTCGTCGATGCGCTGTTCGAGGAGTCCGGCGTCATCCGCGTCGACGACATGGGCGCGCTGCTCGACGCGGTGCGGGCGCTGGCCACCGGGCGCTGGCCGGAAGGTCCCCGGGTGGCGATCGTCGGCAACTCCGGCGGTCCGGAGATCCTGGCCGCCGATGCTGCGGCGGCGGCTGGCCTCGACGTGGTCGAGCTGTCCGAGTCGGTGCAGGGCTACCTGCGCCGAGCCGTGCCCAGCCTGGCCGGCGCGGCCAACCCGGTCGATCTCGGGGCCGGCGTGCAGCCGCCGCAGCTGGAGAGCGCGATCCGGTTGGTGCTGGATTCCGACGAGGTCGACATGGTGCTCGGGGTGGTGACCCAGACCTCGGTGGCTGATCCCGCGGCGCTGACCGAAACCTTCCGCCGGCTGGCCGCGACCACGCACAAGCCGATCCTGGTCGTGCAGACCGGTGAGCCGGACCGCTCGCTGGCCATCGATGCCCAGGCCTCGGTGGCGTTCTTCGAATTCCCGGAGCCGGCCGCCCGTGCCCTGGCCACGATGTGGCGCTACGCCCGGATCCGGCGGGCTCCGGTCGAACGCGAGGCCCGCCTCGACATCCCCGGACGGCTGCTGGCTCGGCACCGGATCATCGAGGCGATGGAGTCGCAGGACTTCGCCGCGACCGGAGGCTGGCTGTCGCACCGTGAGGCGGCCGGCCTGCTCGACAGCTACGGCGTGAGCGTGGCGCCGTACCGGCTGGCCCGGTCCGCCGACGAGGCCGAAGCGGCGGCGACCGAACTCGGCTTCCCGCTCGCGATCAAGGCCGACGGCGCCATCGCCCACAAGACCGAACTGGGCGGCGTCCGGCTCAACATCCGGGATCTGGCCGGCTTGCGGGAGGCCTATGCCGCGGTCGGCGGGCTGACCGCCGGCGCAGTACTGCTCCAGCCGATGATCAGTGGGGACATCGAGATCGTCGTCGGGGGGTTGCAGGATCCCCAGTTCGGTCCGGTGGTGATGGTGGGTGCGGGCGGCATCCTGACCGATCTGCTCGACGACCGGCGGGTGCTGCTGGCGCCGGCCGGCCCGGCCGAGATCCGGGCCGCGATCGACGAGCTCAAGCTGGCCCGGTTGCTGGCCGGCTTCCGGGGTCGGCCCCCGGTCTCGGAAGCGGCGGTCACCGAACTGGTCGGCCGGATCGGTCAGCTCGTCGCGGACCTACCCGACGTCGCCGAGCTGGACCTGAACCCGGTGATAGGTGTCGGCGACTCCCTCACCGTGGTCGACGTCAAGATCCGGTTGGCGGCCGGTGCGCCCCGGCCCGACGCCGCGATCCGGCAACTTTCCGTCATTCCGGCGAGCTGAACGGGACCAAAGGCCCTGATGCCGTTCCATCCCGATGCGCTGGGATGTAAGTGCTTACAGAAGGGATGGGCGCGATGAGCCGCACGACGACGCGACTGGCCGAGGACCTCGGCCGGCTGCAGCGGTTTGCCGGCTACGCCGTGCCCGCCTCGGCCTGGCGCACGGGCGCCGAGCACCGCTGGCACCACCTGCACGCCGACGAGCCGCTGGTCGGGGCCGAGCTGGTGGAGAACGAACGGGAATTCGTGCTCGAAGTCGACGTGCCGGGAGTGCGTCGCGAGCAGCTCGAGGTCGCGGTCCGGGGCCGCCGGCTCACCATCGCCGGGCACCGGCCGCTACCGGAACGGACGGGCTCGCTCAGCCGCACCTTGCGGCTGGCCGGGGAGTTCGGGCTGGACTTCGTGCTGCCGGTCGGGGTGGACGAGAGCGCGGTGCACGCCGAGCTGGCCGACGGCGTGTTGCGGGTGACGTTGCCCAAGCTGGAAGAACCCCCGCGGACGGCGATCCACATCCGCTGAACCGCCACAGCCGTCCGGTGGCCCTAAGCAGTCAGGGTCATCGGCCTAATTAGATAATCGAGTGCTCGGTTCTCCACACCCGAGCCTCGTCCAGATACGACGAGCCGGATGCCTTGAACAGCCAGGGCATCCGGCTCGTTGCTCGTGTGCGGCGCTCAGCCGACCGGGTGCGGTTCCGGGGCCGGCGCCGGAACCGGCCGGGCCGAGCCCGGGTCGGTGCCGCCGGCGTCCAAGCGGAACGGCGGGTACTCATCGCGCATCAGGGCGACATAGGCCAGCACCCGGTAGCACCACCGGTTCAAGCCCATCACGAAGTCGAACAACGGCTGCGGGTAGCGCTTGGTGAACAGCAGGAAGAAGCCGGCGATGAGCACCAGTGCGGTGATCAGCCCGAAACCTCCGATGCTGTGGCTGCCGCCGCTGATGATGGCCACGACGAGCAGCTGCGGCAGGGCCAGCAGCCACCACTTGACCAGCACCAGCCCGCGGGACAGCTGCTGCGGGTACTCCACGGTGAAGTCGGCCGGGTAGTCCGGATCTGATTTGAGCGAGAACGGCGGGTACTTGTCGGTGCCGAATCCGCTGAGCCCGTAGTAGGACACCCTCCAGGTCCAGCGCATCACCCCGACGTTGAAGTCGAACAGCGAACGTGGGTAGCGGCCGGTGAACAGGATGGCGAAACCGGCCACGATGGTGAGCACGAACGTGGCCAGCCACAAGAAGATCAGCACCACGGCGTGCGGGATGACCAGCAACCACTTGACCAACCACAGCCAGCGGCTCAGCGGCTGGTCCAGCCGGGCATCCAGGTGAGCAGGATAGGTGGACAGGTTCTCGGTCATAGCTTCAGTACAGGCTCACTTCGGTTTGTCCGGTAGGGCCAAAGGTCGCACGTCCTGTCGTGCTCAGGACCAAGGTCCCTGACCTGATGCGCCTCGGCTGCCGAAGATAGTCATATCAGCACGGCCGAAACCGGCAAGGGAAGTGACATGCAGACGTTGGTGGTGTACGAGTCGATGTACGGCAACACCCGTCGCGTGGCCGAGGCCGTGGCGGCGGGAGCCGAAGCGGCCGGGCCGGCCGCCGTGGTGCACGTGACCGACATCGACCCTGACCACCTGGACGAGGTCGGCTTGCTGGTGCTCGGCGCGCCGACGCACGCCTGGGGCCTGCCCCGCCCGACCACCCGGGAGACCGCGGCCAGCAAACCCAACCCGGGCAGCCCGGAGCTGGAACCGAATGCCACCGGACCCGGTGTCCGGGAGCTGCTGAACCAGCTCGGGCGGCTGTCGGCGCCGGCGGCGGCCTTCGACACCCGGCTCAACGCGCCCTCGCTGCTGACCGGCCGGGCCAGTCGCGCCATTGCCGCCCACCTGCGCCGGCTCGGCGCCCAGGTCATCGATCCGCCCGAAAGCTTCCTGGTGACCCGGCAGAACCAGTTGCTGGCCGGTGAGCTGGAGCGGGCCCGCGGCTGGGGCAGCAAGCTGATCAGTGACCGCAACACGCTGGTGGGACGGCACCGATGACCGCAACGAACTTGGCCGGGCCGGCGAGACGGGACGTCGCCCGGCGTCATGGCGCTGGTGGCGGGGTCCACTGGCGCGGCAATAGCGCCGGTGGTACGGGCCACCGGCGGGAACTGGTCGGTTGACCTGGTCAACCGCCGGCCACCGGTGTACCGGAGCCGAGCGCGTTGACCCCGACCAGCAGCGAACGGCCCGCCAGAGCGATCTGGCGGGCCGTTTTGCCGAGTCCGGCGGTCAGAACCGGAACACCACCCGGGCCGGCACGTCTCCGGCCAGCAGGTCACCGACGGCGGCGTTGACCTCGTCCAGCTTGCGCTCGATCGCCACGACCTTGGTCCGGCCGGCGGCATGCAGGGCAAAGACGTCCGCCAAGTCGTTACGGGTACCCACGATCGAACCGATCACCGAGATGCCCTTGAGCACGGTGTCGAAGATCGGCAGCTCCAGCGAGCCGTGCGCCGGTAGCGCGACGCAGACCAGCCGGCCGCCGCGGCGAAGCGAGCGGAACGCCTGCTCGAACGACTCCGGCGTCGCGGCCAGCGCGATGGCCACGTCGGCCCCGCCCAGCCGCTGGATCGCCTCGGCCGGATCCTCGTCGACGGCGTTGACCACGTGGTCGGCCCCGAGCTCGCGGGCCAGCTCCAGCTTGGCCGGTTTGACGTCGACGGCGATGGTGAATGCACCGGCGATCCGGGCATACTGCAGGGCGAGGTGGCCCAGGCCACCGAACCCGAACACGGCCACCGTCTCCGCGGGCCTGACTCCGGCCACCTTGACCGCCTTGTAGGTGGTGACGCCGGCGCAGGTCAGCGGCGCCGCGTCGGTCGAGCTGACCGCATCCGGAACCGGAACCGCGAAACCGGCCGGGGCCACTACGTATTCGGCGAAGGCCCCGTCCACCGAGTAGCCGGTGTTGCGCTGGCTCTCGCACAGCGTCTCCCAGCCCCCGATGCAGTAGCGGCATTCCCCGCAGGCGTAACCGAGCCAGGCCAGGGCGACCCGCTGGCCGACCTGGCGTTCGGTGACGCCGGCGCCGAGTTGCTCGATGTAGCCGATGCCCTCATGTCCGGGCACGAACGGCGGGGTGGGCTTGACCGGCCAGTCACCGTGCGCGGCGTGCACGTCGGTGTGGCAGAGCCCGCTGGTCTCGATCCGGACCAGCACCTCGCCAGCCTTCGGGATCGGCAACGGGACGTCCTTGACCACCAGCGGTGAGCCGAGTTCGGTCACAACGGCTGCCTTCATGATCTCTCCTCTCCGGCGGCGACCGGGTCGGTCGCCGTTACTTGACTGCCGCCTCCTGGGCGGAGTTCAGCTGCTGGCCACCGGCACGGCGAAGCGGTGCCGGGCCAGCGGGATGCGGCCGCTGCGGTGGTGCGAATCGGCCGAGTCGAGCAGCAGCCGGCGTTCGGCCCCGGCGATGGAGGCGCGCACCGCGCCGACCGCATCCGGATCCACCGACACCGAGGTGATGCCGAATTGCACCAGCCGATCGGCGAATTCCGGTCGGTTCGACGGGGCTTGCCCGCACAACGAGCAGGGGATACCGGCGTCCTGGCAGGCGGCGACGATCCGCTCGATGGTGTCCAACACCGCCGGGTCGGCTTCGTCGTAGAGGTCGGCGCAGACCTCGGAGTCCCGGTCCACGCCCAGCACGAGTTGGGTCAGGTCGTTACTGCCGATGGAAACCCCGTCGATACCCATCGCCGCGTAGGTCGGGATCCAGTACGCGACCGAGGGCACCTCGGCCATCACCCAGACCGGTAGCCGGCTGGCCGTGGGGTGGGAGCGGACCAGATCCAGGCACCGCTGCAGTTCCCAGGCCGTCCGCACGAACGGGATCATCAGCTTGAGGTTGGGTGTCTCGGCCGACACCTTGCCCAGCACATCCAGTTCGAGCTGGAACAGGTCCGGTTGGTCGACGTAACGGAAGCAGCCGCGGTAACCGATCATCGGATTCTGCTCGTGCGGCTCGTAATCCTCGCCGCCGGCCAGCCCGCGGAACTCGTTGGAGCGGAAGTCGATACTGCGGTACACCACCGGCCGCGGCCAGAACGCCCGGGTGATCCGCAGCAGGTGGGAGGCCATCGCGTCGATGAACTGCTGCTGCTGCCCCGTTTCCAGCAGGCGGCGCGGATGGGTGCCGGCCAGCGCGTCGGCCACCATGAATTCGGCCCGGACCAGCCCGACCCCGTCCACCGGCTGGGCGGCGACCCGCTCGGCCTCCTCGGCCACGGCGAGGTTGACGTAGACCTTGGTGCCCAGCGGGATCAGCGGGTTGCGGTAGCTCTCGGCCGCCGGTGCCGGCAGCACCGGCGATGCGGCCGGGCTGGCCACGGCCCCGGCGAAGACCTTGCCCTGCTGCCCGTCCACGGTCACGGTCTGGCCGGTCTGCAGGACCTGGGTCGCGGTCCGGGTCCCGACCACGCACGGCAGTCCGAGCTCGCGCGAGACGATCGCCGCGTGGCAGGTCATGCCGCCCCCGTCGGTCACCAGCGCGGCGGCCCGGCGCATGGCCGGTAGCCAGTCCGGACTGGTCATCGGGGCGACGAGGACCTCGCCGTCGAGCATTTCCGACTGCTCCTCGGGTCGATCCAGGACCCGGACCCGGCCACTGGCCCGGCCGGCCGAGGCGGCGAGTCCAGACAGCAACGCCTCGGTCGGCTCGGACGATTGGTTGGTTGCCGGCCCGGCCAGGGTGGTGATCGGCCGGGACTGCACCAGTGAGAACTTGCCCTTGGCGAAAGCCCATTCGATGTCCTGCGGGCTGTGATAATGCCGCTCGACCTGCAGGCCGAGCCGGGCCAGTTCCAGAATCTGGGGGTCGGTCAGCACCCGGCGCAGGCCAGCTTCCGGGTCGAGCCGCACGGTGAGGTCCTTGCCGTCGGTGCCGCGGACGATCTCGAACGCCTGCTGACCCTGCCGGGTGCTGATCAGCTCCGGGCCGGCCTTGGCTACGAGATAGGTATCGGGCTCGACCGCGCCGGAAACGATGGCTTCGCCCTGTCCGAAAACGGCCTCGATGACGATCCGGTTGGTCGCTCCGGTCGAGGGATCGGCGGTGAACATCACGCCCGAGGCCTCTGAGGGCACCATCAGTTGCACCACCACCGCGATCGCCGGCTCGGCGCTCACGCCGGCCTCGGCCCGGTAGGCCAGCGATCGCTCACCGTAGAGCGAAGCCCAGCACTGCTTGATCTTGTCGAACAGGTCGGTCAGGCCGCAGACGTTGGTGAACGAGGCATTCATGCCGGCGAAGGAGGTGTCGCCGGCGTCCTCGCTGATGCCCGAGGAGCGGACCGCGACCCGCGGCTCGTGACCGAGTTGCTGGTACGACTGCTTGATCTGGTCCGCGATGGCCTCAGAGATGACGCCAGCTCGGATGGCGGCGGCCGCGGTCTGGCTGGTGGCGCGCAAGCTGTCGGGATTGCCGGCGTCCAGGTGCCCGATCAGCTCGACCAGCCGGTCCCGGGCACCGGAAGCAGCCATTGTTTCCAGGAAAGCTTCGCTGGTGATGACGAAACCATCCGGTACCGGCAGGCCGAAGCGGGACAGCTCGCCCAGGTTCCCGCCCTTGCCGCCGACCAGTTCCACATCGGCCAGACCGATCTCGTTGAACCACAAGACGCTTGCCATGTCGCCCTCCAGGCCGTTCGGGCCGCCCTCGCGCGCGCGGCGGTTCCAAGCCCGAGCATCGGCCGATGGACTCCGCCGGACCAGAGTCGCTGGCCGGGCGCCGGGAGGACTTCGGTCCCTGGCGATCAGGTCGTGATGCGGGTTGAGTATCTGCCGGCAGGTCCGCCGAATCGGCCGGAGACGGCTTGCCCCGCCACGCTCGGCCGAAAGCGGTGCGGAGGTGGACGGATGCCGCTCGAGGTCAGCCCGGCGGAGCCGACCGAACTGCTGCTGCGCGACCTGAGCACGACCACCAACGGCCTGGGTGTGCGGGAGGCCGCGCGCCGGCTGGAGATCTACGGCCCGAACCAGCTCCCGACCCGGCCGGTCGCGCCGTGGTGGCAGGACCTCATCCGACAGGTCATCCACCCGCTGGCGCTGTTGCTGTGGCTGGCGGCGGCACTTTCCCTGCTCGCCGGGACCCCGGTGCTGGCCGTGGCCATCCTGGCCGTGATCGTGATCAACGCGGTCGTGGCCTATCTGCAGGAGCGGCAGGCCGCCCGAGCGGTCGAGGCGCTGTCGGCCTACCTGCCGAGCACGGCCCGGGTGCTGCGCAACGGGAAACCGGAAACCGTGCCCGCCACCGAGCTGGTGCCCGGTGACGTGTTGCTCGTCTACGAGGGTGACCGGATCAGCGCCGATGCCCGGCTCATCTCTGGCGAGTTGGAGCTGGACATGTCGGCGTTGACGGGAGAATCGGCACCGGTGACCCGGCTGGCCGGAACTCACGACGACGCCCCGCGGCTGATCGATGCGCCTGATTCGATCTTCTCCGGCACCTCCTGCACCAGCGGGCAGGCCAGGGCGGTCGTGTTCGGGACCGGAAGCCACACCGAGCTCGGCCGGATCGCCGCGCTGTCCCAGCGGGCCAAGGAAGAGGAGAGCCCGCTCGAGCACCAGGTCCGCCGGTCGGCCTGGCTGATCAGCGCGGTGGCCATCCTGGTCGGCGTGCTGTTCCTCCCGCTGGGCCTGCTGGCCGGACTTTCCCTGGTTCAGGCTGCGGTCTTCTCGGTCGGACTGCTGGTCGCCAACGTTCCGGAGGGCCTGCTGCCGACAATCACCCTGGCCCTGGCGGTCGGGGTGCGGGCGATGGCCGGCCAGGGTGCGGTGGTCAAGAAGCTGTCGGCGATAGAAACTCTGGGCTCGACCACGGTGATCTGCACCGACAAGACCGGCACCCTGACGCAGAACCAGATGACCGTCGAGCGGCTGTGGGTCGACGGCCGGGAGTGCGAGTTGCCCGGGCTGGTGCCGGTACCGGTGGCGCTGGCCGGCGTGATGGCCGACTGTACCCAGCCCGACGAACTGGTCGATCCGATGGAGAAGGCGCTGGTGCTGGCGGCCGAACGGCTGGGCGTGCGGCCGGCTTCCAACCGGTTGGCCACCTACCGCTTCGACAGCCGGCGCAGCCGGATGAGCGTGATCAGCTCCCGGGACGGGCAGGTGCTGATCCAGGTCAAGGGTGCACCGGAGCGGGTCCTGGCCGCGTGCGACACCATCCTGCTCGCCGGAAGCCGGGAAGTCCTGACCGACGCCCGCCGGGCCGAGGTGCTGGCCGAGGTCGAGGTGCTGGCCCGCCGGGGGCTGCGGGTGCTGGGCCTGGCCAACCGGCCGCTACCGCCGGGGACGCCACTGCCGAGCGGCCCGGAGCGAGCCGAGTCCGGGCTGTGCTTGCTCGGCCTGGTTGCCCTGCTGGATCCGCCGCGGCCGGAGGTGGCCGAGGCCGTTTCAGCCTGCCATGCCGCGGGAATCCGCATCAACGTGATAACCGGTGACCACGGCGACACCGCGGCTGAGATCGCCCGGCGGGTCGGCATCGGGGCCGACCGGGTGGTGACCGGGGAGGTGGTCTCGGCGCTGCCCGAGGCCGAACTGGAGCGGTTGCTGGCAGTGCCGCCGGCCGGGTCCGGCCGGGCCGGCGTGCGGCCCGGACATGAGGTGGTGTTCGCCCGGTCCAGCCCGGAGGACAAGCTCCGGATTGCCGAAGCGCTGCGGGCGCAGGGTGAAGTGGTGGCCATGACCGGGGACGGCGTGAACGACGCCCCGGCGCTGCACCAGGCCGACATCGGCGTGGCGATGGGGCGATCCGGGACCGATGTGGCCCGGGAAGCAGCGACCATGGTGCTGACCGACGACAACTTCGCGACCATCGTGGCCGCGGTCCGCGAGGGCCGCCGGGTGTATGACAACCTACGCAAGTTCGTGCTCTACATCTTCGCGCACGCCGTGCCGGAGATGATCCCGTTCCTGCTGTTCGCGCTCAGTGCCGGCGCCATCCCGTTGCCGCTGACGGTCATGCAGATCCTGGCCATCGACCTCGGCACCGAGACGTTACCGGCGCTGGCCCTGGGCCGGGAGCCGGCCGAGCCGGACCTGATGCACCGGCCGCCGCGGAGCCGGCACGAGCACCTGATCAGCGGCCGATTGCTCCTACGGGCGTGGGCGATCATGGGACTGGTCTCGGCCGCGCTCACGGTTTTTGCCTTCCTGGCCGTGTTGTACCGAGCGGGCTGGCATCTCGGCGCCGACGTGGGCGCCGGCTCGCGCTACCACTACGCCTACCGGCAGGCCACGACGATGACCTTCGCCGCCATCGTGGCCTGCCAGGTCGGCACCGCGTTCGCGGCCCGGACCGAACGCTCCTCGCTGCGCTCGGTCGGCCTGACCAGCAACCGGTTGCTGCTGTGGGGGATCGCCGGCGAGCTGGCCTTCGCGGCCGCGGTCATCTACCTGCCCGGCCTGCAGTCGGTGTTCGGCACAGCGGCCTTGGCGCCGTGGATGTTGTTCTTACTGCTGCCGTTTCCGGTGCTGGTGTGGAGTGTCGACGAGTTGACCCGGTGGCTGCTGCGCCGCCGGGCGAGCTGAACCGAGCGACGGGCGAGCCCGGTCAGCGTTGGCCGACCGGGCGCCGCTCGTCTGATTCCCGGGCGCTGCTGAGCCGGGCCTGGACCGAGATCACGCCCGGCACGTCGCGGATCTGCTCGACCAGCGCGGACTCGATGCCGAGCCACTCGACCTGGCCGCCCAACCGGACCACACCGTGCTCGACGGTCAACTCGAACCGGGCCGGGTCCAGCGCCATCTCGCTTTTCAGGACGCGCTGGACGATCTCCTCGCGGATCTGGGCGTCCGAGCGGAGGTAGACCTTGAGCAGGTCGGCGCGGGTCACCAGACCGATGAGCCGGCCGCGCTGGTCGACGACCGGCATCCGGTGCACCTTGGCCTGCAATGCCCGGGCGGCGGCCTCGGCCACCGGCTCGTCCGGTCCGGAGGTGACGGCCGGGGCGGTCATCAGCTCGCCGGCGGTCACGGACTCGGGCCGGGCGGCCCAATGCCGCCGGGCGGTCAGCCGGCGCAACCGGGTGGCCGGCCGTAGCTGCCGGCTGCGGACCAGGTGAGTCAGCAGGTCGGACTCAGATACCACGCCGAGCACGATGGTGTCGGCATCGATGACCGGCAAGCTGTTGATCCGGTAGCCGGCCATGGCCTCGACCAGACGTTTGAACGAGGTCGCCGGGGTCGCGGCCACGACCCGGCTGGTCATCACCGAGGCCACCGTTCCCGGCGCCGTACTCATGTCGTCACGGCGTCCCGGCTGTCGGCCCGAGCGTCGGTCTGAGCATCGGTTTCGGCGAGTTCGGCCGGTTGCTGGTGCGGCTGGCCGACGACGACCAGCGGGCACGGCGAGCGGTGCAACAACCACGACGGCACCGGACCGAGCCGGGAGAACCAGTGATCGTCGCTCCGGTGCGCGCCCACGACCAGCAGCCGCGCCCCCCGGGCCGACTGCTCCAGCGCCAGCGTCGGCCGGGTGCCCTTGAGCTGGCGGTGCACCGTGACGGCCGGGAACTTCTCCTCGACCGGGGCCAGGCACTCGTTGAGCACGTTCATCTCCATCCGGCGCCACTCGGTGAACAGCTCGCTGTTGTAACCCAGCCGGCCGGCACTCCAGTCGACATCACCCCACGAGCGCAGGGCAATCACGTCGCAACCGCGCAGCTCGGCCTCGGCGAAGGCGAACTGCATCGCCTCCAGGCCACCGGGGTGCGGCGAGACGCCGACCACGACCGCGCCGCTGTCCGGGGTCCGGATCTGCTTGCCGCCACCGATGATGACCACCGGGCACACCGCATGCGCGGCCACAGCCTGGGCCACCGAGCCGAATACGGCCCCGGAGATGCTGTTGCCGGGGTGCGTGCCGAGCACGATCATCGCCGCATCGTGGCTGCGTTGGAGCAGGTAGTGCACGGGCTGGTCGACCTTGGACAGCGTCTCGATGGACAGCCCGGGCGCCTCGGTCGAGGCGGCGCTGAAGGCCTCGAGCAGGGCCCCGTCCTCGCCGGTCCGGTCGTCCTCCAAGGCGTAGGACAGATACGAGGCGTGCACCAGTTCCAGGCCCGCCTCGTGCCGCACCGCCTCCCGGGCCGCCCATCGGGCCGCCTCGACACTTCGGATCGAACCGTCCACGCCGACAACGATCGTGCGGCCGGTCATGTCGCTCATGATTCCTCCAGCGCTCGCTCCCTGGCTCTGGCCGCCGCGTCACTACGCCGCGGCTCGAGCCTCTGGTTTCATCACACTCCGGCGTCCCGGGCTTGCGCAGAGCCGAAAGTCCCACCCGGCCCGGGGCCGAAGGGCTCGCCCCGCGCTCGGTCGGCACCGGGACCCGGTCCGGGACCGTGCGGGACCTTCGCCCCTGCTTGCCGGCGCATCTGTAAGCGATTGTGGGTACACCCATCAGGAACAGGGCAGGTGTCCATGACTGCGATAACCCAGCTCAGCGTCGCCCAGGCGCTGCGCCGCGCTGCTGTGCGGGCGACCCTTGCTCCCTCTGTCCACAACACCCAGCCGTGGCGCCTGGTTCTCAACGCGACCTCGCTGGAGTTGCTCTGCGAGCCGACCCGGCAGTTGCAGGTGCTCGACCCCAACGGGCGGCAGATGCGGATCAGCTGCGGCGGCGCTCTGTTCAACGCCCGGGTCGCGCTGGCCGCGGCCGGTTACCCGGTGACGGTCGAGCGGCTGCCGGACCCGACCCGGCCCACCTTGCTGGCCCGCCTCACAGTCAGCGGCGACGCCGTGGAACCCGGCCTGGCCGGCCTGGATGCCGCGATCGAGCAGCGCCGGACCAACCGGCGGCAGTTCACCAGCGACGAGGTGCCGGAGCAGGTCCTCGACAAGCTGGCTGCGGCCGCAGCGGCCGAGGGCGCCCTGCTTCGCCGGGTCACCGGTGAGCAGAACCTGATCGCCCTGGCCACCCTCACCCAGCGGGCTGATGCCCTGCAGACCACTGACCCGGCGTACCGGGCCGAGGTCCGGGCCTGGACGACCGAGCGCCGGGACCGGCTGGACGGAGTCCCGGTCGAGGCGGTGCCGCACTCCGGGCAGTCCTTCGACGACATCCCGATCCGGTCCTTCGACATCGACGGGCACGGCGGCCTGCCGGCCGAGACTCACTCCTCCATCCACCAGACGTTGCTGTTGCTGGCCACGCCCTCGGACAACTCGCTGGCCTGGCTGCGGGCCGGCGAGGCACTGGAGCACACCCTGTTGGAGATCACCGAGGCCGGTCTGGCTGTCGGCATTCTGTCCCAGATCGCCGAGGTACCGGCGATCCGAGCGCTGGTCCGGGCCGAACTCGGCATGTCCGAGCACCCACACCTCGTGCTGCGGGTCGGGCAGGCCCCGGCCACGCCGGCGACCCGGCGGCGCCGCCTGGCCGACGTTCTGGTCGAACATCTGTGACCGAACCGGATTCGGCATCCGGTCCGGAATGCCGTTTCCGGCCCAACCCGGCCGGGCTAACATGACCGGGTGACCGAGCCCGGCACCCCGGCAACCACCCCGGAAGAGCTCGCGGTTCCGCAGCTCGAGCTGGACCAGCTGCTGGCCCAGCTGATCGAGCGCGCGGAGGACGTCCGCAGCGCGCATGACCGGTTGCGCGAGCTGATCCGGGCCAACAACATGCTCATCGGTGATCTGACCCTGCCGGTGGTGTTGCGCCGGATCGTCACCGCGGCGGTGGAACTCGTCCATGCTCGCTACGGCGCGCTGGGCGTGATCGCACCCGGCGGCGGCCTGGAGGAATTCGTTCACGTCGGCATCGAGGACGGCGTGGTCCGCGAGATCGGCCACCTGCCTGAGGGCAAGGGTCTGCTGGGCGCGCTGATCGAGGATCCCCGACCGATCCGGCTGCACCGGATCACCGACGATCCTCGTTCGACCGGGTTTCCGCCCGGCCATCCGCCGATGGACAACTTCCTCGGGGTGCCGATCCGGATCCGCAACGAGGTGTTCGGCAACCTCTACCTGACCAGCCGGGAGGACGGCCAGGACTTCACC
>Ga0187809_10000368_pt1 | contig 24728 bp, 27 predicted proteins | sample NC_wetland_sal_i_8_FD_132415 | JGI IMG/M metagenome (GOLD analysis project Ga0187809, IMG submission 132415) | Wetland sediment microbial communities from Neuse River Estuary, North Carolina, USA - ASW_4 | ecosystem: Environmental > Aquatic > Freshwater > Wetlands > Sediment | place: USA: North...
CTGCACCGCGGCGGATGAAATGCGCCAGGCGGTCAGCGGCGACGTGATCCGCTACGTGGTGAACCGCAACATCAACTACACCAACATCTGTTACTACCGCTGCAAGTTCTGCGCCGCGGTCCCAGGCCTCACGCGCGCGGCGCCACTGAGGTGTGCCTGCAAGGCGGCATCCATCCGGACTACACCGGCGCCACCTATGTCGGCATCTGCAAAGCGATCAAGGCGGCGATTCCCGGGATGCACTTGCACGCCTTCTCGCCGCTGGAAGTCACGCAAGGCGCCGCCACGCTGGGTATTTCGGTGCCCGAGTTCCTGGCGGAGCTGAAACAGGCCGGGCTGGGAACCTTGCCGGGTACCGCTGCGGAAATCCTGGATGACGAAGTCCGCGCGATCATCTGCCCGGACAAGGTGAACACCGCGCAGTGGTCGGACGTGGTGCGTGCGGCGCACCGGCTCGGCCTGCGCACCACTTCCACGATCATGTACGGCCACGTCGAAACCCCGCTGGCCTGGGCTCGCCACTTGCTGGTGCTGCGCGACATCCAGGCAGAAACCGGCGGCTTCACCGAGTTCGTTCCCCTGCCCTTCGTGCACATGGAAGCGCCGATGTACCTGCGCGGCATGGCGCGCAAAGGCCCGACGCTGCGCGAGGCGGTGCTGATGCACGCCGTCGCCCGCCTGGTGCTGCACCCGCTGATCACCAACATCCAGACGTCATGGGTGAAGATGGGGCCGGAAGGCGCGGCGATGTGCCTGCAAGCCGGTGCCAACGATTTGGGTGGCACGCTGATGAACGAGAGCATCTCCCGGGCGGCAGGCACGCAGCACGGCCAGGAGTTCCCGCCGGAGGAGATGGAGTCGCTGATCCAGCGCATCGGCCGCATGCCGGTGCAGCGCGACACGCTGTACCGGCCGGTGTCCAACGAACGCCGCGTGCATTCGTTCAACGCGCCGGAACTGGCGCCGATCGTGCAGACCCCGCCGCGCAAGGTGCTCGCCGCGGAGTAATCCCGCGCGCGCACCAGGCCGCGCCGGTGGCTGGAACAGACGCGTACTCGATGTGCATCAGCCTACACCGGCAGCCGGATGCGTGCGCGCAGGCCGCCGAGCGGACTGTCTTCCAGCACGATGTCGCCGCCATGGGCGCGAACGATGTCGCGGGCGATGGTCAGGCCCAGGCCGGTGCCGCCGGCGGCGCCGCTCTCGAAGGCGCGGAACACGCTCTCCCGCCGGTCCATCGGAATGCCGGGCCCGTCATCGTCGACGATCACCAGCACCGAACGGCCCTGCAGCAGCGCCGCCATCGCGATGTGCTTCGCATGCCGCCGTGCGTTGTCCACCAGGTTGGTGACGGCGCGCCGCACCGCATCGACGCGCAGTGACAGGGTCAGCATCGGCGGCACGTCGAGCGCTACCACCGCGCCGGCGCGGCGTGCGCCCGCGGCCACTTCCTCCAGCACCGCGGAAAGGTTCACCGGTTCAGCCTGCTCGGTCCCCTCGCCGCGGGCGAAGGCCAGGTAGCCGGCGATCATGCGGTCCATCTCCTCGACGTCCGCCTGCATGCCGAAGACATCCTGCTGGGTTTCCTCGCTTGCGGGCATCACTTCCAGGGCCAGGCGCAGCCGGGTCAGCGGCGTGCGCAGGTCGTGCGACACGCCGGCCAGCATTTCCGTGCGCTGTGCCAGGAAGCGGCGGATGCGCTCCTGCATGCGGTTGAACGCGCCGGCGGCCTGGCGCACCTCGACGGCGCCTTCCGGCTTGATCGGGCCAATGTCACGGCCCATGCCGAATGCCTCGGCGGCGGCAGCCAGACGGCGAATCGCGCGCACCTGGTTGCGCATGAACAGCGCGGCGATCAGGAAGACCAGCAGCGACACGCCCGCCAGCCAGGCGACGAAGATGTAGATCGTGCCGGCATACAGCCGCTTGCGAGGCACGGCGATGTGCCACACGCCTTCCGGTTGCTGCAGTTGGATCAGCACTGAATCGGGATCGGAAATCCAGTCGGTGGTGAAGGCATCGTCGCGAAATCGGTAGCGCAGGCCCGCCGCCGTCTCGTCGTCCATCGGGCCGAGAATGTTCACCCAATGCAAATTCGACAGCCTGGCGCCCGGGTCGAGGGTCATCGCCAGGTCGAACTCGTGGTGCGCCATCCGCAGGATGCGGGCGCGGTCCGTTGGATCGTCGAAGCGGTGGTACATGTCCAGGGTGTAGGCGATCTCACCGACGATCGCGCTGGACAGCCGGCGGGAAACCAGGTCCAGGTGGCTGCCGTAGAATATTTGCAGCGCCACCGCCTGCAGCAGCAGCAGCGGCAGCAGGATCATCAGCAGGCTGCGGCCAAGCAGCGATCGCGGCAGCACCTTGCGGGCTGCTCGGCTGACCGTGCGGCTGCCGAAAACCTCAAGCCGAGCCATGGTCTTTTCGGGCCGTGCTCATGCGTCGGCTCCTTTACGCCTTGAAGGCGGTCACCACGATGCCCTTGAACGGGTTCAGCCGGAAGCGGATGCGCTGGAAGCCGCATTCCTGCATCAGCCGGCGCAGCGTCGCGTTGCTGAAATACACCTTGTGGTCGGGCGCCTGCATCTTCGTATAGCCGCGGCGGCGGTATTCGCGGATATGCGGCGTGGTCAGCAGCAGCACCGCGCCGCTGCGCATGGTGGCGGCGAGCGCTTCCAGGAAGCGCCGCGGATCGATCACGTGCTCGATCACCTCGGAGCAATACACCGCGTCGAAGCTTTCTCCGTTGGCATTGAAGGTCTCCAGCGGCGAACTCACGAAACGCCGCTGCGGATAGGTCTTGCGGGCATGCGCCACCAGGCCGGGATTGATCTCCAGGCCGGTCGCATCGAATCCGGCCAGCCCCGCAGTCTCGGTCATGAACCCGTAATTGCTGCCGACATCGAGGAACCTGCCGCGCGGCACGTGCCGGGTGATCAGCCGCAGGCGCTGGCGGCAGCGGGCCAGCTTCTTGTCCAGCTTGTTGGTATAGCCTGCGATGTAGCCGGCGGCGGCATCGGCATCCTGCAGCGCGATCTCGTCATCCATGCTGAGCTCCGCGCTCAGCCGCACGAAGCCGCATTCGTTGCAGATTTCCCAGTCATAGCCGGCATCCTGCGCGAGGGGACGGAAGCTGCGGCCGCGGCACACCGTGCAGGGGCGCAGCGCAGTGGCCTCGGCGGTTCCGGTCCGCGGCATGGTGTCGGCGTTGGTCATCGGCATTGCGCAGTGAAATCCTTCGGAAAACGGCGTACCGGTCAGGCGCCGGGTTTCAGCACATAGCCGCGTCCGCGTACCGTGTGCAGGAAGCGCGGTTCGCGCGGATCGGCCTCGATCTTACGGCGCAGCCGGGTCACCTGCACGTCGATCGCGCGCTCGCCGGCATCGTCCATGTGCAGCGCCGCGGCGATGTCCTCGCGCGACAGCACCTCGTTCGGCTTGCGGGCGAGCGCGGCGAGCAGCGCCGCCTCGCCGCCGGTCAGCCGGATCGGTCCCTCCGGACCGCGCAGCTCGCCGCGCGCCGGATCGAATTCCGCAGCGCCCAACTGCACCGGATGCGCGTGGACATCGGACGGCGGAGGCGGAATGCGGCGCAGCAGGGCGCGCAGCCGCAGCACCAGCTCGCGCGGCTCGAACGGCTTGCCCAGGTAGTCGTCGGCCCCGGCCTCGAAGCCGGCGATGCGGTCCTCCGGCGCGCCGCGCGCGGTCAGCAGCAGCACCGGCAGCTCGTGGCCCTGCTCGCGACGCAGCGATTCGGTCAGCGTCAGGCCGCTTTCGCCCGGCATCATCACGTCCAGCACCAGCAGGTCCGGATTGATCGCGCGCAGCTTGGACCGGGCGTCTTCGGCGTTCTCCGCGGTGGTGACACGGAACCCCTCGCCGGCCAGGTAGCGCGACAGCAATCCACGCAACCGCACGTCGTCGTCCACCACCAGTACATGCGGATCGTCGGCCATCACGCCTGCCGGATGCGGGCGGTGCGTGCCGGCGGTTCGGCGTCCGGTCCGGTCTGCTCCAGATAGTCGCGCGCCTGCTGGTCCATGATGCCGCACATGACGCGGCGGAAGCCGTCCACCGCGGCAGGTCCGGCGTCGCGATAGGCTTTGGTCAGAATCTCGCGCTGGCGCTCGAAGGCGCGCCGCTCCAGCCCCTGCCCTTTCGGCGTGAGGCTCAGCAGCCGCTGCCGCCGGTCTTCCCGGCCAGGGGTCTGGGCAACGTAGCCCTGCTGCACCAGCACGCTCAGCACGCGGGCGAGCGACTGCTTGGTGATGCGCAGAATGCTGAGCAGATCGGATACGGTAATTCCCGGATTCCGCCCAATATAATGCAGTGCCCGATGATGGGCTCGGCCCAGCCCGAGTTCCTCGAGGATCACGTCGGCCGCATTGGTGAAGTCGCGGTAGGCGAAGAACAACAGGTCCTGGGCAAGCCGCATGTCCGCCTCGCCGGGGAACTGTCCCGCGGGCGCGGGCGGCGCCGCGACCCGCGGTTCCAGCAGGCTGAGGCCGCCGCGGGCACGGTGGGGATCGACATCGCCCTTCGGTTCGGGCATGGCAGGCATTCCTCGGCGGTGGCGGCGGGTTACGTCAGCTTCGTTGACATATTTTTCCGGTGCATTATACGGTGCCCCGGTGGAAAGCAACAATCTTGCGGAGAAAGCGGGCCATGGCGCTTGTTCCTTTCGACGATCGGGATGGATGGATCTGGTGGGACGGCAAGCTGGTCCCCTGGCGCGATGCCAAACTGCACGTCCTGAGTCACGGGCTGCACTATGCCAGCGCCGTGTTCGAGGGCGAGCGGGCGTATAATGGCAACGTGTTCCGTCTGCGTGATCACACCAACCGCCTGATCAATTCCGGCCGCATCCTGGGCTTCGAGGTGCCTTATACCGCGGAGCAGATCGACGCGGCATGCATCGAGACGCTGAAGGCCAACAATCTGACCGAGGCCTATGTCCGGCCGATCGCCTGGCGCGGCACGGAGATGCTGGCGGTATCGGCGCAGCATACCACGATCCACGTGGCGATCGCGGTATGGCAGTGGCCGAGCTATTTCGGTGACGACAAGATGAAGGGGATACGGCTGGGGATGGCGGAGTGGAAGCGGCCGGCGCCGGACACCGCGCCGACTGCCGCCAAAGCCACCGGCCTGTACATGATCGGCACGCTGTCCAAGCACAAGGCGGAGGCCGAGGGCTACAACGACGCGCTGATGCTGGACTGGCGCGGCCAGGTGTCGGAGGCGACCGGGGCGAACATCTTCTTCGTCATGGACGGCGAGATCCACACGCCGACGCCGGATTGTTTCCTCGACGGCATCACCCGGCGTTCGGTGATGAGCCTGGCGAAGAAGCGGCAGATGAAGGTGATCGAGCGGCCTATCCAGGCCTCCGAGCTGGCGAAGGCGACGGAGGTGTTCCTGGCGGGCACGGCGGCGGAGGTCACCGCGGTGCGGGAGATCGCCGGCCGCAACTACACGCCGGGGCAGATCACCGAGACGCTGATGAAGGACTACGAAGCGCTGGTGGTGCAGTCGCCGGAGGAAGTGGCGAAGGTGGTCACGGCGTAGCGGCGGCGAGCCGGCCATCCATGACCTGCTGTCGGGCAGCAGTCGTGGATGGCGGGCCTTCGCCGGCCACGACGATGCAGGCCTGCTCAGCGTCCCTCGGTTTCAACGCGCTCGGCGCAAACACGCACGAGCTGCCGCGGAGGCGCTGGAAAATTGCTCCCGGCGGCCCGCCGCCATTTGCCTGGCCGGTTCCTCTGGTGCGCGCCATCCGGTTCACTTTGCAGGGTCGGACGTGGGCCGGGCGGATGGGGCGGATGTCCACTGAAGCCTCCCTCAGAATTCACACACGTTCAGCGCGTGGAGCTTCCGGCATTTGGTGTGGGCACGGATGCCCCACCTCGCCCTGACCCTTTCCGTCCCTGGGCGGAGAGAGACCCCGCGCGCGGGTTCCGGTGAATTCGGCAAAGTGGGAACTGCTGCCTGGGTGTGGATGCTGTCACATCGAACCGCTGCCGCTGTCATCATTTGCGTGATGTCTGCTGCGCCGCATTGACGGATGTGATAGCATCACCTCATGGAGCGGAACGAAGCCATCGCACGACTTAAGGCGCACGAGGCCGAATTGCGGCAACTCGGCATCGAGCACCTGTTCCTGTTCGGCTCCACGGCCCGCGGCGATGCGCGCGATGACTCCGATGTCGACCTGTTCTTCGACCATCCCAAGGGTTCGATCGGCCTTTACGAGTTGATCGACGTGCAGGAAACAACCAGCCGCATCCTTGGACGCAAGGCTGACGTGATGACGCGGCGCAGCCTGCACCGGGCGCTGCGTGACCGCATCGAGGCCTCCGCATTGCAAGTGTTTTGAATGCCCGCACCCTCGCCGATCAACAGCCTGATCGACATCGTGGAGGCCATCGAGATCATCCACAGCGAGCTGGCAGGCCTGACGCTGGAACAATTCGAGGGGGACCGGCGCAAGCGTTGGCTGGTGGAGCGTGGCATTGAAATCATCTCTGAAGCCAGCCGCCGGTTGCCGGCAGATATGAAGGCGAGGCATGCCGACATTCCGTGGCGCAAAGTGGCGGGTATCGGCAACGTGCTGCGACACGAATACGCGGATGTCGCGCCGGACGTTCTCTGGCACGTCGTACAGGACAATCTGCCGCCACTGGAGACGGCCTGCCGAAGCGAATTGGGCGACGCCGAATAGCCGGCGGCTGCACGCCCGTACGTCATGGCCGGCCATCCACGTCTTTCCTTTGGGCACGCAACAAAGGCCTGGATGGCCGGCCTTCGCCGGCCATGACGTGGGGGCGTGCGACTTGCCGCAGCTGCAGCACTGATTCCCAGATCGAGTCTCAGCCCCCGAACGAGGCTCGGGGCGAATCTTCGCTCGCTATGCCGGCCTCCTCGATCTCCTCGTACAGCAACCGCGCCTCGCTCGCCGGCCCGCGACGCAACGCCAGGGCGGCCACGCGGATCACCCGCACCTCGTCCCGCAGCGGCACGGTCAGCACGTCGCCCACCCGCAGCTTGGCGTGCGGCTTGTCCGTCGCCTGCCGGTTGATCCGAACGGAGCCGCGCGCCACGAACGCGGCGCAGTCGCCGCGCGCCTTCATGAAGCGGGCGCACCAGAGCCATTTATCGAGCCGCTGCCAGTCCCGGTCTTCCCGGCCCTCCGGCATGCCTAGCGCTTCAGTGCGGCCAAAGCCGCGAAGGGGCCCTGCACCCGAGTCTTCGGCGCCGGCGCCGGTGCGGCAGCGGGCCGGCGCCGGCGCAGCGGAACCAGCATGGCGGGAGCCGGGGGGCCGTAATCGTTCGGGCCCAGCCCGCCGCCCAGCGCGATGCGGAAACCAAGCTTGCGCAGGACGACTGGGAGCAATTCGGCCTTGATCGACAGCCGGGAGGCCAGCCCGTTCGGCAGCGCCACGGCACCCGGCCGAACGGCCCACCCCAGTTCGCCGGCCACCCTTTCGGCAATGTCCAGCCGCAGCAGCACCGGTCCGGCCTCGATCCAGCCGATCGCACCGGCGAAGCCGGACGGCCACTCCGAGGGCGTCGGCATCGAAACGGCGCCGGGGCCGGGCAGCACCGGCAGCGGCACGCCACGCTGTAGCGCCCACAACCGGGCCCGCATCGCAAGGGGACGCGGCTTGAGCAGCGCCGGAAGGAACAGCGCCAGCCGGCCCGTGCGCACGCCCACGGCGCGCAGCCTGCCGCGAAGTTCCGGCGAGACCGTCTCCCGCTCGTCGTTCGGGATCAGGCCGAGCGCTTCGCCCAGCCGGTGCAGCAGGCCGCGGGCGGTGGGCAGGGAATCCGCTGCGTCCAGCGCCTTGAACAGCGGCGCCAGCTCGGCCTGGATGCGGTCATCGACGAAGCGCTGCAGGCGGATGCGCAGCCGTTCGCGCTGCGCCCCGTCGAGGAATTCGCTGTCCAGCACCCGGACCACCGGACGCAGCACGGTCGCGCCGGCGGCCAGCCGAGCGACCGGAACGCCGTCCCATACGATCGCATGGTCGTCGGCCAGGCTGAATGCCTCGTCCGGCGCGGCCTCCAGTTGGGCAACGCGGCGCGGCATCTCCTCGCGCAAGGCGCGGCGGGCAGCGCGCAGCACCAGCTTGCGTTCGTCTCCCTGGGTATCCGGGTCGGGCTGGAAGTGGAAGCCGGCGACGCGGCCGACCGGGTGGCCTTCCACCACCACGTCGCCGCGCCGGGTCACCGCCGACAGCAGCTCCTGGCCGTCGCCCGCCTCCAGCCGCCGCATCAAATGCGCCGCCCGGCGGTCCACGAAGCGGGTGGTCAGCCGTTCGTGCAGCGCATCGGACAGCAGGTCTTCCACTTCCCGCGCCCGCGCCTGCCAGTGCGCGGCGTCGCGCACCCAGTCGGTCCGGGCGGCGATGTAGGACCACACCCGCACGCCGGACAGGCGCTGCATCAGCGTGTCGATATCGCCCTCGGCCCGGGCCAGCGCGGCGATCTGGCCGGCGAGCCAGTCGGTGGGCAGATGGTCTTCCCGGGCGATGTGGCCGAACACCCGGGCACACAGGCGCGCGTGGGTGTCGTCGGTCAGCTTGCGGAAATCGGGGATCTGGCAGGCGTCCCACAGGCGGCGGACCATCCGCCGGCCGCGCGCCAGATGGCGGATCTCCGGCTCGCGCGCCAGGGCGGAGAGGGTCTCCAGGTCCGATGCGTCGTTGCCGCGCACCAGGCCGGGACGCTCCGGCGCGGCGGTCAGCGTGGCCAGCAGCGCGTCGATATGGGTGAAATCCAGCGCGCTGCTGCGCCAGAACAGATGGTCGAGCGGCTCGAAACTATGCGCCTCCACCGCGCCGACGAGGTCGTCGGGCAGCGCCGGGCAGTCCGCCGTGCTGCCGAAAGTGCCGTCGCGCATGCCGCGACCGGCTCGGCCGGCGATCTGCGCCACTTCCGCCGCCGTCAGCCGGCGCGGGCGGTGGCCGTCGAACTTGCCCAGGCCGGCGAAGGCGACGTGATCGACGTTCATGTTCAGGCCCATGCCGATCGCGTCGGTGGCGACCAGGAAGTCGACCTCCTTGTCCTGGTACAGCGCCACCTGGGCATTGCGCGTGCGCGGGGACAGCCGCCCCATCACCACCGCGCAGCCGCCGCGCCGGCGGCGGATCAGTTCGGCAATGGCATAGACGTCCTGCGCGCTGAACGCGACCACCGCGGTGCGCGGCGGCAGCTTGGTCAGCTTGGCCGGCCCGGCATAGATCAGCTGCGACATCCGCGGGCGGGTTTCCACGTAGGCCTGCGGCACCAGACGCTGCAGCAGCGGCCGGATGGTCTCGGCGCCGAGGAACATGGTCTCCACCATGCCGCGGGCGTGCAGCAGCCGATCGGTGAACACATGGCCGCGATCGGGGTCGGCGCAGAGCTGGATCTCGTCCACCGCGACGAATTCCGCGGCGCGGTCCAGCGGCATGGCTTCCACGGTGCAGGAGAACCAGCGCGCCTCGGGCGGGACGATCTTTTCCTCACCCGTTATGAGCGCGACGTAGCGGGCGCCCTTGCGGGCCACCATGCGGTCGTAGTTCTCGCGGGCCAGCAGGCGAAGCGGGAAGCCGATGATGCCGGAAGCGTGCGCCAGCAGGCGCTCGATGGCGAGGTGCGTCTTGCCGGTATTGGTCGGACCAAGCACGGCTTTGACGCGGGCGGGGAAGGCGGACTCGAAACCCGTCATGGGGAGGATGGTTGGGTGTTGCGCTGCGAAATGCAAGCGTTTGTGCAAGCCCCTGATCTTCAGGACGTTGGCGCGGCCAAGTGTCAACCAGGTGTCACAAGTATGAGGACTGCCTCAGTGGAAGCGGATCTGCGCACCGAGGATGGCGGTCATCAGCGAGAGCCCGGCCGCCAGCATGATGCCGAAGCGCACTGTGAGGCGAAGCCCCTGCTGCTCGATCGTCGCCTCCAGGTCGTGCTCGGTGGCTGCGAAGTCGTCGCGGGTCGCGAGGTCCGGCACCAGCATGTCCCGGTTGACGTCGGCCAGCGCCTCGGCCTGGGCTTCCGAGAAGCCTGCCGCCTTGAGCCGCCGGGCGAAGGTGAGGCTGTCGAAGGTCATTGCGGTACCCTACATGGTGAGCCTCGACCCATCATACCATCCATCCGAGGCAATCCACTCGGATAAGAACAACCTGGGAAATCGACAACGACCAAGTGGACCGGCGTGCTGGTGCACAGGATATTCGCACCGAATGCCACGCCATGGCAGCGTTCTCCGATTGATCCATGCCGAAGTGATCAACCGACCGGGTCACGCATCACAAATGGCGTGCAGCAGACGGCAAGCGATCGTGGCGCTGGGTTGCCGGGCGAAGATCACCGGTGAAACGGTTGTTAGAGGCGGCGATGATCACCATGGCGGAGGATCGCGCCCTCGCTCGCCGTGACGTCGTGTCGCTCGGCCGCACAAGCACCAATCCAGGTGGCAATCCCGATTCGCAGTGCTACTCGATCGGCACGAAGATGGAATGCCGCATCTTGCCTCCCAGCGACTGCGACAAATGGCCCTTGCCGCGAACGTCCTCGACCAGGATCACCTCGCCCGCACCGATCTCCCGGGCCTCGCCGTCGCTGGCGGTGATCTTCACCCCGCCATCCAGGTTGATGATGTATTGCCGCCGCGGCGCGGGGTGCCAGTCCAGGTCGTAATCGCCGGAGGTCTGGCGGAAGATGATCCCGGTCGCCGGCAGGCGCTTCGACAGCTTGCTGCCGTTGCGTTCCTCGGCCCATTCCACCTCGATGTCGCGCCAGTGCGTTTCCCCGGCATCGTCCACGTAGATGTTATGAATCCGCATTGTTTCCGCTTCCCTATTCGACCGGCACGAAGATCGAGTGCCGCATCTGGTTGTTGACCGACTTCGACAGATGTCCCTGGCCGGAAATGTCCTCCACCAGCACCACCTCGCCCGCGCCGATCACCCGCGCCTCGCCGTCGCTGGCGGTCAACTGCACGCCGGCATCCAGGTTGATGATGTATTGCCGCCGCGGCGCCGGATGCCAGGGGCGGTCATGCTCCGCCTGCGTCTGGCGGAAGATGATGCCGGTGGCCGGCATGCGCGCGGACAGCTTGCCGGCGGAGGTCTCCTCCGCCCAGTCCACCTCGATGTCGCGCCAATGCGAATTTCCCTCCGCATCGCAGTACAGATTGTGCACGTGAAAGCCCATCGGCGTTTCTCCCCCGTCTTTGGCAGCGCAACCACTCCGTCTACTTGTTCCGCCAGTCCGGCTTGCGCTTCTCGGCGAAGGCGCGCGGGCCTTCGATGTAGTCCTGGCTGTCGATGTTCTCCTGCTGCGCCGGATAGACCGTGCGCATGGCGCGCTCCAGCGGCTCATTCAGGCCGCGATACGCCGCCTGCTTCGAGGCGCGCACCGCCTTGGGCGAGCACTCGAGGATCATCGCCGCCCAGCGCTTCGCCCCTTCCAGCGCCTCGCCCCGCGGCACAACCTCGGTGACGAACCCCAGTTCGAAGCCTTCGCGCGCCGGCACCCGGCGGCCGGTCAGGATCATGCCCATCGCCTGCTTCGTGGGGATCATGCGCGGCAGGCGGTGCACGCCGCCGCCGCCGGCGATCAGCCCGACCCGCGGCTCCGGCAGCGCGAACAGCGCGTTCTCCGCCGCGACGATGATGTCGCAGGCCAGCGCGGTCTCGAACCCGCCGCCCATCGCCACGCCGTTCACCGCGGCGATCAGCGGCTTGTCGAGGTCGAAGCGGTGGCAGATGCCGGCGAACCCGTTCGGCCCGTTCGGCCGCCGCTTGCCCGCCGCCTGTACCTTCAGGTCGTTGCCGGCGGAAAACGCGCGATCGCCGGCACCGGTGACGATGCCCACCCACAAATCGTCGCGTTCGGCGAACTCGTCCCACACCGCGGCGAGTTCGTCATTGGCGTCGGCATGCAGCGCGTTCATCACCTCCGGCCGGTTGAGGGTGACGATGCGCACCCGCCCCTCGTCCTGGACGGTGCACCATTTGTGGTCCATGCCGGCTCCTCCGCGTTTCCCCTGCCGCATCCTGCGACGGGGCGGCAGCGGCGTCCATCGGCCCACAGATGCCTGTCCGCTGTCAGCTCTGCGCCGGCATCGCTCCGCCTCGGGGATAGAGGTCGGCCAGCAGAACCGAGACACCGGGTGGATCCAGCGCAATCTCACCTTCAGTGAGCACGCGCGTCTCGATGCGGCCGCTGCCGCGACGATGGTGAATCGCCTGAACTCGGTCGGCGAACAGGATCAGGTAATGCTGCACGGTCGGCAGCCGAAAATAGTCCGCGAGCTTCTGGCTGACATCGATGCGACGCGTCGTGGGTGACAGAACCTCGACAATGACGACCGGGTCCGGCACCGAGAGGCTTTCGCCAGACAGCGGATCGGCGCCGCAACGTATGATCGCATGCGGCTCGTAGTCGCTCTCGCCGACCTCGATGGTCGGGCCGTCCGGCAACACCTCGCAAGGCAGGCGGGCCGCCGCGACGGCATTACGCAAGGCCGCGTACACCTCGCCCTTGATGCGCGTGTGGCGAATGCGCTCCGGCGCCATGGCGACGACCTGGCCATCACTCCGTTCGAACCGGCCCGGCCGAGCCTCGACCCAGAGTCGGTATTCGGCGCGGGTCATGCGTCCTTCCGGTTGTCCGCTCGTCGCCACTGAGGCCATGCGATGTCCCTCGGTCTCCGGCTCAACAAAAACAGGTAAGGCTCGAAACCGCCGGGGCCGCAAGGCAAGAATGCTGCGACCGGCGTCTCCCCGCCCGGCACGGAATGGCGTATGACGCAGCCGCTGCCGCGCCGGCCTGCCACAGGCGGCCTCACAACGTGTCGGCGGATGGCGCGCGACGCCCCCGATGCAGGCAAGGAACAACGCCGCCCGGGCGGCGACAGCCTGCCGGCATCCCACAACACGTTGCGGTCCTACCCCAGAATATCCACATCATTTTGTGGAACCCTGCCCGATTCCCGTTGACCCGCGCTGCCCCACCAGATACTTCCGACGCGTGACAACCACCGAGACACGCCCGTTCATCCGCCTGCGAGGCCGCTCCTTCATGGCCCTCGTGCTGGCGCCCGAGCCGCCCCTGCCTGACTGGCTGGCGGCGCTCGACGCGCAGATCGACCGCTCGCCCTCATTCTTCGACAACCGGCCCGTCGTGCTGGACCTCGCCGCCCTGCCGCGCGAGCAGCCCGACATCGCCGGGCTGTTCACCGAGTTGGAGCGGCGCGGCATCCACATCATCGGCAGCGAGGGCGCGCATCCGACCTGGACGGGGATCCCCGTCTGGGGCCGCCCGCTGCCCGGCGGACGTCCGGGCCGGGAGATCGAGCCTCCGCCGGAACCGCGCCAGCAAGCCCCTGCCCCTCCGCCGCTACCCGCCTCCGCCGCGGACGCCGGATCGCTGCTGGTCGACACCCCGGTCCGCTCCGGCCAGTCCATCATGCACGAGCGCGGCGATGTCGTCGTACTCGGCTCGGTCGCCTCGGGCGCGGAAATCGTCGCCGGCGGCTCGGTGCATATCTACGGCACACTGCGCGGGCGGGCGATCGCCGGCCTCGCCGGCAATCCCAGGGCGCGCGTCTTCTGCCGCCGCCTGGACGCCGAACTGGTGGCGATCGACGGGGTCTATCAGACCGCCGACGACATGGATTCCAGGCTGCGCGGCCACGCCGTGCAAGCCTGGCTCGACGGCGACGTCATGCGCATGGCCGCGCTGGACTAGGAACAAGGGGGAGCTCGGGATGGCCAAGGTTGTGGTCGTGACATCCGGCAAGGGCGGCGTGGGCAAGACGACCTCCACCGCCGCGCTCGGGGCCGCGTTGGCGCAAAGCGGCGATACCGCCGTGGTGGTGGATTTCGACGTCGGCCTGCGCAACCTGGACCTGGTGATGGGCGCCGAACGCCGCGTGGTGTTCGACCTGATCAACGTGGTGCAGGGCGACGCCAAGCTGAACCAGGCGCTGATCCGCGACAAGCGGGTGGAGACGCTGTCGCTGCTGCCCGCGTCGCAGACCCGCGACAAGGACGCGCTGACGTCGGAGGGCGTCGCGCGGGTGATCGCCGAACTTCGGGAAAAGTTCGACTGGGTGATCTGCGACAGCCCCGCCGGCATCGAGAAGGGCGCCATGCTGGCGATGCGCCATGCCGACATCGCCGTGGTGGTGACCAACCCGGAAGTGTCGTCGGTGCGCGACTCGGACCGCATCATCGGCATGCTGGACTCGAAGACCGAGCGCGCCGAACAGGGCGGCCGGGTGGAGAAGCACCTGCTGCTGACCCGCTACGATCCCGCCCGTGCGGCGCGTGGCGAGATGCTGAAGACCGAGGATGTGCTGGAGATCCTTTCCATCCCGCTCCTCGGCATCATCCCGGAGAACGAGGAAGTGCTGCGCGCCTCCAACATGGGCGCGCCGATCACGTTGCTGAACCCGACCAGCGCGCCCGCCCGCGCCTATTTCGATGCGGCCAAGCGGCTGAAGGGCGAGAAGCTGGACGTGGTGGTGCCGCTCGAGCGCAAGGGCTTTATCGGCCGCCTGTTCGGACGGAGGGTCGCATGAACCTGATCAGCCTGTTCCGCCGCAACAACTCCGCCCCGGTCGCGCGCGAGCGCCTGCAGGTGCTGCTGGCGCATGAGCGGGTGATCGTCGGCAAGTCCGACCTGCTGGCGACGCTGCAGGAGGAGATCATGGCGGTGATCGCCAAGCACATCGCGGTGGACCGCGACAAGGTGCAGATCAAGATGGACCGCGGCGACTCGGTGTCGATGCTGGAGATCGACGTCGAGGTGCCGAGCCCGGAGAAGATCCGGGCGGCGGCGGAGGGGTAGCGGCCTGGAGCCTGTGGCGGTGGGTTCGTGAGACAGCCAGGCGAAGGAAGGCGGAACGCAAGACACGCAAGGGGCCGCAGGCGAAGGAAGACGGAACGCAGGACACGCAAAGGGCCGCAGATGAACGCGAAGCGGCCGGAGCGCAATGCACATTCGAAGCGTATCATCGGCTGTGCCCTGGCAATCTCGCGCATGTGGGCCTGTGGGTTCCTGGAAAGGGTCTTTGAAAAGCGCTGGCGTACAGCGTCGGTTCGCCCGCCGGGCTGCCGCGCAGCAATTCCTACTGGCTGCCGCTTACGAGGGAATCAGCGTCGCCGATCATTCGCGGATTCCGCTCGTCGAAAACGCTGCTCTGGAAATTATAAGTTGTCCCGCCGCTGAGTGACTTCCCTCGCGCGCAGCGCCTGAATCCCCTTCGCACCGCCCGCTAATATCTATGCATGCTGTGAATTTCAGCACGCTGCGACCGGAAATCCACGGCGCGGCACGCGATGTCCAATGAGGCCACCCAGGCCACCGCCGAACACGGTCATTCGCGTTCATCTGCGGCCCTTTGCGTTTTTTGCGTTCCCCCTTTGCTTGATTCCATCCGACCGGACCACACCGTAAGCGCGTCCAGCGCACCCGCACGCAATCCCACCCGTCCGATCTCCCACGGTTGCAGCGACGCCAGGCGTCAATCCTTTGGCAACAAATTTGTGGGGTAGCCAAAAGGAAGGCGGAACGCAGAAAACGCAAAGGGCCGCAGATGAACGCGAAGGGGCCGGAGCTGAACGCGCTGTCGAAGCCCGTCATCGGCTGCACCTGGCCGTCTCCCCGGCACGCACGACCGGAAATCCACCGCGCTGCATGCGATGTTCAACAAGGCCACCGCCGAACACGGTCGTTCGCGTTCATCTGCGGCCCTTTGCGTTTTTTACGTTCCCTCTTTGCCTGATCCCATCCGACCGGACCACACCGTAAGCGCGTCCAGCGCACCCGCACGCAATCCCACCCGTCCGATCTCCCACGGTTGCAGCGACGCCAGGCGTCAATCCTTTGGCAACAAATTTGTGGGATAGCCAGAAGGAAGGCGGAACGCAGAAAACGCAAAGGGCCGCAGATGAACGTGCAAGGTTCGGAACTTAACGCGCTATCGAAGCGCATCATCGGTTGTGCCCTGGCCGTCTCGCGAACGCTCGGCTGCGGGTTCCTGGAAAAAGTCTATGAGAATGCGTTGGCGCACGAGCTTGGTATCGCCGGCCTGGACGCCGCGCGGCAATTCGGGCTGACTGTCCCTTACAAGGGAATCAGCGTCGGCGAGTACGTCGCCGATTTCCTCATCGAAAACGCTGTCCTGGTCGAATTGAAAGCCGTGCCGGCGCTGAGTGACGTCCATCGCGCCCAGTGCCTGAATTACCTCCGCGCCACCAGTCTGCACTTATGCCTGTTGATCAATTTCGGCACGCCACGCCTGGAAATTCGTCGTGTCGTCCTCGACCTGCGATGAATCGGCGAAGCCACATCAGACACGGTCGTTTGCGTTCATCCGCGGCCCTTTGCGTTTTTTGCGTTCCCGCTTTCCTTGACCCCGGTTCCCGCTTTCCTTGACCCCCGCTCCCGCTTTCCTTGACCCCCGCTCCCGCTTTCCTTGACCCCCGCTCCCGCTTTCCTCGACCCCAGCCGATCGAATCTACCCCGCAAGCGCGTCCAACGGCCAGCGTGGCCGCGGCGCAAAATCCAGGCCGTTCGAAAGCCCGGCGCGCAGCCGTTCCAGCCCCGCCCAGGCCACCATCACCGCGTTGTCGGTGCACAGCCGCACCGGTGGCGCCACCAGCCGGAACCCCGCGCCGGCAGCCGCATCCTGCAACGCGGCGCGGATCGCGCCGTTCGCGGCCACACCGCCCGCCACCACCAGCAACTTCGCCGCCGGGTCGCGCTGCCGCATCATCGCCATGGCGTGGCAGGCGCGGTCCGCCAGCACCTCCACCACCGCGCGCTGAAAGCTCGCCGCGATATCCGCCGCCAATCCTTCCGCCAGCGCGCCGCTGCCGTGGCGCGCCACCTCCTGCGCCACCGCGGTCTTCAGCCCGGAAAAGCTGAAATCGCAGCCCTCCCGCCCGAGCATCGGCCGCGGGAACGCGAAACGCCGGGCATCCCCCCTCCCGGCGAGCCGCTCCAGCACCGGCCCGCCCGGCCAGCCCAGGCCCAGCAGCTTGGCCACCTTGTCGAACGCCTCACCCACCGCGTCATCGACCGTGCCGCCGAACCGCGTGTAGCGCCCAAGCCCTTCGACCGCGACGCACTGGCAGTGGCCGCCCGACATCAGTATCAGCAGGTACGGAAAGGACGCGCCGCCCTCCACCAGCCCCGGCAGGCGAACGGTCAGCGCGTGCGCCTCCAGGTGGTTCACCGCGACATAGGGCAGCCGCTGCGCCAGCGCGATGCCCTTGGCCATCTGGCTGCCGACGATCAGCCCGCCGATCAGGCCAGGGCCGGCACTGGCCGCCACCCCGCCCAGCTCAGCGAACCCGAGCCCGGCCCGCTGCATCACCCGCCCCACCATCTCCGGAAAGGCGGCCAGGTGCGCCCGGGCGGCGATCTCCGGCACCACGCCGCCGAACGGCGCGTGCTCCCGTTCCTGGCTGAGCACGACCTCGGCCAGCACGCCGCCATCGCCATCCAGCACGGCGGCGGCGGTTTCGTCGCAGGACGATTCCAGGCCGAGGATTGGCCGCATCCGTAAAATCCCTAACTTTCCTTAAGCAGCGGACAGTAATAGGACCACGGCATGAACGCCGCCACGCCCCCCGGACAGGTCGCCGCCGCATCAGTCCTGCGGCATCCCCGCGTCAAGCCGCACAGCCGTGACCTGCCGCTGCGGGTCGGCACGCGCGGTTCGCCGCTCGCGCTGGTGCAGACGCGCCACTTCCTGCAGCTGCTCACCACCTTCTGCCCGGTGCTGCGCGGCCTGGACGTGTTCGAGGAGCACGCGATCCATACCACCGGCGATCACGTGCAGGACCGCCGCCTGGCCGAGATCGGCGGCAAGGGCTTGTTTGCCAAGGAAATTCACGAGGCGCTGGCGGACGGTCGCATCGACTTCGCGGTGCACAGCCTGAAGGACCTGGAAACCGAGCTGCCCCCCGGCATCGTGCTGGCCTGCACCTTGAAGCGGGAGGATTCGCGGGACGCGCTGATCCTCGGGCCGAACTGCGAAGCCATCGACCCGTCGGACCCCTTCGCCTGCCTGCCCTCCGGCGCCCTGGTCGGCACCGCGTCGGTGCGGCGCCAGGCGCAGCTGCTGCATGCCCGCCCCGACCTGACGGTGACCACGATCCGCGGCAACGTGCAGACCAGGCTCGCCAAGCTGGCGGCCGGCGAATGCACCGCCTCCCTGCTGGCACTGGCCGGCCTGCGCCGGCTTGGCATGGAGGAGCGCGCCTCGGTGGTGCTCGACCCCGACACCATGGTGCCAGCCGCCGGCCAGGGCATCGTCGGCATCACCGTGCGCGAGGCGGACACCGACCTGCGCGAGTTGCTGGCCGGCATCGAGGATCCGGAAGCCAAGGCGGTGTCCACCGCCGAACGCGCCATGCTGGCGGAACTGGACGGCTCCTGCCGCACGCCGATCGGCGGCCACGCAAGGCTGCTGCCGAATGGCGAGCTGCACCTTACCGGGCTGGTGGCGCGCACCGACGGCTCGTTCCTGCTGAAGCGCTCGCTGCATGCCGGGGTGCAGAACGCGGCGCGACTGGGCATGGAGCTTGGCGCCAGCCTGCGCGCCGACAGCCCGCGCGACCTGTTTGCCTGAGTCCGCCTCCCCTGCTGAAGCCGCCGACCGCACCGCGATCCTCATCACCCGGCCGGAGCCCGGCGCCAGCGAAACCGCGCAACTCCTGAGGGTACGCGGCCTCACCCCGGTGCTCTGCCCCGTGCTGCAGGTGCGGTCGTTGACGCCTGTGCTGCCGCCGGCGTTGCGCATCGCCGGCGTGCTGGTCACCAGCGGCAACGCCATCCCTGCCTTGCCTGACGCCTACCACCAGCTGCCGCTGCTGGCGGTTGGCAACAGCACCGCCGACCGCGCTCGGCAGGCCGGCTTCACCGAGGTAACCAGCGCGGACGGCGACGCGCAGGCCCTGGCGGAACAGGTGCGGCAGCGGCTCAATCCCACCGCCGGCCCGCTGCTGCTGGCAGCCGGGCGGCATAATGGCGACACCCTGGCGGCTGACCTGCGCCAGGCCGGCTACCGTGTGACCCGGCGGGTGGTCTATGCGACGGAACCGGTCAAAGCCTTGGCACCGGAGGCGGTAATCGCCCTGCGCCGCGGCCAGATACGGGTGGCCCTGTTCTTCTCCGCCGAGACGGTTCGGCACTTCGTGCGACTGGTGCGGGCGGCACACCTCGCCGGCTCGCTGCAGGACGTGGACGCGGTGGCTATCGGGCGCTCCGCTGGCGTGGCATTAGAGGCCTTGCCCTGGCGCCGCGTTCGCGTCGCCGCCCGGCCCAACCAGGACGAGATGCTTGCACTGCTGTGATGTCTGACCCAGCCAATCCCCCCGAGCCCGACCAGCCGAACCCCGATCCGTCCCGCCGAGGGGGACGCGAACCGGTCACCATCGATCAGGAGGGCCATCCGGCGCATGCGCCCTTGGCCGCGGGCCCGCCCGCCGGCGAGGCGCCGGGTTCCCATCCGCGTGCCAGCGAGACACCTGGAAGCGAACTGCCGCGCAGCGGGACCCCACGCAGCGAGACCCCTCGCGGTGAGACCCCTGGCGGTGAGGCCCCTCGCGGTCAGAACCCTGCATCGGCCGGTCCTGCGTCGGCAGCGCCGGGCTCCACCGCCGCGGCAGGACGAGCCGCAGGTGCGCAGGAGCCGCCTGTCCCCCCGGCGCCACCGCCACCCCGGCGCAGTGCGGTGGGGCCGGTGCTTGGCGTGCTGGGCTTCCTCGTGCTGGCCGGCGGCATTGGCTACGTCTGGTACCAGCAGCAACAATTCCAGCAAAATCAGCCGGATACAGCGGCGCAGGTGCAATCGCTGCAGCAGCAGGTGCAGAGCCTGAAGCAGCAGGTCGGCCAGTTGCAGGCGCAGCCGGCCGGGCAGGTTCCCGCGGCATTGAAAACGCTCGAGCAGCGGGTCGGCGCGCTGGAGCAGCAGAAGACGCCCGACCTCGGCGCCATCCGCTCCCGGCTGCAGGCGCTGGAGCAGCGCCAGCCGACCGATCTGCAACCACTTGACAACCAGATCAAGGATTTGCAGCAGAAAGTTTCTACGCTATCGCAGCAGACCGCCACCCTGTCGCAACTGCCGCAGCAGGTGACCGCGCTGGGACAGCAGGTGCAGCAGACCGCCACCCGCAGCCAGCAGGCCGGCTCGGCGCTGACCCAGCGGCTGGATACCGACGAATCCCGCCTGGTGACGCTGGAGCACAACGCCAGCCAGATCAGCCAACTGGCGGCGCAATCCACCCGTCTGGCCCGCCTCCAGGCGGCGCAGATGGCACTCGCCCAGGGCCATCCGCTCGGCGACATCCCCGGTGCCCCCGCCGCGCTGGCACGCTATTCCACGGAGCCGCCGCCCACCGAGGCCTCGCTGCGCCTGTCCTTCCCCGCGGCGGAAAAGGCGGCGTTCGATGCCAGCTCGCCGGACACCGCGAACAAGCCCTTCCTGTCCCGCGTGCTGGCCAATGCCGAGGGCCTGGTGACGGTCCGCCAGGGCGACCACGTGCTGGTCGGCAATGCCACCGCCGGCATCCTGGCCCGCGCGCGCGCGGCGCTGGAGGCCGGCGACCTGGCCGGCGCGGTATCCGACCTTTCGGACCTGAACGGCCCACCGGCGCAGGCCATGCAGGCCTGGCTGCAGCGAGCCAAGGCGTTGCTGGCGGCGCGTTCCGCGCTGTCCCAGATGGTGGCGAAAGCCTGATGCGCCGCGTCATCTACTTCCTGGTCGCTTGCGTCCTGGTGCTGGCCTTCGCGTGGTTCCTCGCCGGGCTGCCCGGCCAGATCACCGCGCAGTTCGGCGACACCACGGTGCAGGCAGCCACCCCGGTGGCCGCGGTGGCGCTGCTGCTGCTGCTGGTGATCCTCGCGATCCTGTACCGCATTCTCGCGGCGCTGTTCGGCCTGCCGCGCCGCACCGGCGCGTGGCGCTCGCGCCGCCGCCGCCGAGCGGGCGACGTGGCGGTGACCCGCGCCCTCGTGGCGCTCGCCGCCGGCGACAAGGCCGACGCTCGGCGGGAGGCCGGCAAAGCCCGCACCCTGTTGGGCGACAACGCGCAGACCCTGCTGCTGGTCGCCGAGGCCGGACGCCTCGCCGGCCGCGACGACGAAGCGGCCAACGCCTTCCGCGAGCTGGCGGAACGGCGGGACGCAGCGTTCCTCGGCTATCGCGGCCTGCTGCGCCAGGCGCTGGCGCGGGAGGATTGGCAGGAAGCCGCGGCGCTCGCACGCAGAGCCGAGGCCGCGCAGCCCGGTGCCGCCTGGCTGCGGCACGAACGCTTCCGGCTGGCGGTGCATGCCGGCAACTGGGCGGAGGCGCTGGAGCTTGCCGATGCCGAGGCACCCAGGGCGGCGCTGGCGGTGGCCGCGGCGGAGGCGGAGCCGGATGCCAGCCGCGGACTGAAGCTGGCGCAGGGCGCGTGGCAGCAGGATGCCAGCCTGACCCCGGCGGCGCTGACCTATGCCGGCCGGCTGCGCCGGGACGGGCGGGAGAAACGGGCGCAGGCGGTGATCCGCCAAAGCTGGGCCGCGTCGCCGCATCCCGATTTGGCGGAATTCGCCCTGGCACCGGTGTCGGACCCGCTGGGCCGGGTGAAGGCGGCTCGGCAACTGGCCGAGGCCAACCCCGGCCACGTGGAAAGCCGGCTGCTGCTGGCACGCACCGAGCTGAACGCCGGACTGGTCGGGGAGGCACGCCACCAGGCGGAGGCGGCACGCGAGACCGGACTGAACCAGCGCCGGCTGTGGCTGCTGCTCGCCGATATCGAGGAAGCGGAACACGGCGACACGGAAGCCGGCCGTTCGGCACAGCGGGAAGCCCTGCGGCATGCGGCTTCGGCCGATCCGGATCCGGTGTGGCAGTGCACGGTGTGCCACACGCCGCACCGGTCCTGGGCCGCGGCATGCCGGTCCTGCGAGGCGCCAGGCAGCCTGAAGTGGACCACGCCGGAGACCCCCGGGGCATACCCCGTGCCGGCGCTGCGGGAGTGATGTAACAACCGGCGAACCTCGAAACGCCTCCTCCCCCTGCGGGAGGGGATTGGGGGGAGAGGGCGGCCGTGGTCGTCCCGGGCAGCCCATGCAAGCCCCCTCCCCCCAACCCCTCCGCAAGGGAGGGTGCGTTCCGTGGCGCCCCATGTTCCGGATTTTCCCATGAAGCTTGCCGACCTCCCTACCCCATGCCTGGTGCTCGACCGCACCATCCTCCGGCGCAACATCCGGCGCATGGCCGAGGCTGTCGGCCGGCATGGCATCGGCCTGCGCCCGCACATGAAGACCGCCAAGTCGATCGACGTCGCCCGGCTGGCGCTGGAGGGGCAGCCCGGCGGCATCACCGTCTCCACCCTGGCGGAGGCGGAGTATTTCGCGGCGCATGGCATCGCCGACATCCTCTATGCCGTCGGCATCACGCCGCAGAAGCTGGACCAGGTCGCCCGGCTGAACGCCGCCGGCGCCGGCATCCTGGTGCTGACCGACGATCCCGATGTGGCCAGCGCCATCGCCCTCCACCCGCTGCCGCCGCGCACGCTGATCGAGATCGACACCGGCGAATCCCGCGGCGGAGTCACGCCGGACGACCCTGCCCTGCTCGCCATCGCCGAACGCCTCGGCCCGCGCCTCGCCGGCGTGATGACCCATGCCGGGCACAGCTACGCCGGGCGCAGCCTGGCCGACATGGTGCGCATCGCCGAAGCGGAACGCAGCGGCGTGGTGCGTGCCGCCGAACGCCTGCGCGCCGCCGGCCATGCGGCGCCGATCGTCTCGATGGGCAGCTCCCCCACCGCGCTGCATGCCGAGTCGCTGGCCGGCGTCACCGAGGTGCGCGCCGGCGTCTACATGTTCGGCGACCTGTTCCAGGCGGAGATCGGCACCCATCCCACGCAGGACATCGCGGTGACCGTGCTGACCAGCGTCATCGGCCGCCGCCCCGGCCGGGTGCTGGTGGACGCCGGTGGGCTGGCGCTGTCGAAGGACCGCAGTACGGAAGCCGCACCAAGGGATTACGGCTTCGGCCTCGTGCTGGATCTCAATGGCCGCCCGGCCTTCGGCGACACCATCGTGCGGCGCGCCTACCAGGAGCACGGACTGATCGAGCCGGATGCCGCGCACCCGATCGACCTGCCGGTCGGCGGCAGGCTGCGTATCGCGCCCAACCACACCTGCATGACCGCGGCGGCCCATGATCGCTACCACGTGATCGACTCGGACGACGAAATCGTCGCAATCTGGCCGCGCGTTAACGGCTGGTAATCGCCCTTTCATCGCCTGCCGCCCGGCCCTAAATGCGAGTCAGCTGAGCCGCCCAGGCGGCGGGAGGGTGTCTTCCAGCAGACCGGTCCACATGAGTGGGGTTCGTCGCCCGGGTCGTCCGCACCGGTATCGCCGGTGCTGGCGCTGATCGGGTTCGTCGGGCTGTGCCTGCTGGTCGGCGCTGCCGACGCGGCCATCAGCAGCCATGCGATCCGGCATTGGTATCTTTCGCTCACCCCGCCGCCAGGCACGCCGCCGAACTGGGTGTTCGGTCCGGTCTGGAGCACGCTGTATGTTCTGATGGGCGTCTCGGGCTGGTTGACCTGGCGGCGCTGCGGCGCCTCGCAGCCGGTCCGGTTGTGGGGGTGGCAGCTGGCGGCCAACGCGGTGTGGACGCCATTCTTCTTCGGCCTGCACAACATCGCCCTGGCGATGCTGGACATTGTCGTACTGCTGGTGCTGCTGGTGCTCACCATCCGCAGCTTTGCCCGGATCCAGCGCGCCGCCGCGTTGCTGCTGCTGCCATACCTGGCCTGGACGATTTATGCGGCGTACCTCAATGCTGGCTTCTGGTGGCTGAACGGCATCTGAGCTAGACTCCGTCCATGCGAATCACTTCCATGCGTATGGCCGCCAGGTTCGCGGCCCTGACCGCCGCGGTCCTGTTGCTGCCGCAGGTGGCCGCGGCGCAGATCGGCATCAACAACAGCGCCGGGCAACAGCTGCTTCAGGGCAACAGCGCGCCGTCGCAGAAAACCACGCCGCCGCCCGCACTGCCGGGCGCCACGGCGCGTCCTGGTTCGGTTGCGCCTTCGACCGGGACGCCGCTCGACATGTCGCCGAACGAGGCCCTGTTCGACGCCATCAACCGCGGCGACGTCGCCGCTGCCCGCGATGCGCTCAGCCGCGGTGCGGAGCTGAACGCGCACAACGTGCTCGGGCTGACGCCGATCGAGCTGGCGGTCGATCTCGGGCGCAACGACATCGCGTTCCTGCTGCTGTCGATGCGCGACTCCAGCGGCTCCGGCAGTGCGCCGCCGGCTGCGTCCGGGGTACAGAAGGCTACGGCGAAGCAGGCGCCGGTTCCGGCGAGGCCGACACGCGCGGCCAAGGTCGCGGCGCGCAAGAGCCCCGCGGTGACGCCATCGGGCGCGACCGAAATGCCGAAGCTGTTCGCCAATGACGGTGGCACGCCAATTCCCGGGATCGGTTTCCTCGGATTCGGCCAGCGCGGCACGCCCTAGTACATCCCGCCGGAAGTGGCGACGCGTTTCGAGCGTACCCCGTCGTGGCGGGCGCAGGCCCGCCACCCACGACTGGCTGCGAGTGACTCGAGGCTACACGCCAACTCCACACGCAGGTCTCCCACGGCAAGTCATGGGTGGCGGGCCTTCGCCCGCCACGAGAGCGTCCGCAAGGGCGCTTTGTCAGCACGGTGC
>Ga0187809_10000369_pt1 | contig 24712 bp, 19 predicted proteins | sample NC_wetland_sal_i_8_FD_132415 | JGI IMG/M metagenome (GOLD analysis project Ga0187809, IMG submission 132415) | Wetland sediment microbial communities from Neuse River Estuary, North Carolina, USA - ASW_4 | ecosystem: Environmental > Aquatic > Freshwater > Wetlands > Sediment | place: USA: North...
CCCGGGCCTCGGATGATGATGTCCAGCCGCATCACCTTTCATGCGGCCGGCCCGGCGCCGCCGCCCTCCACGCTCATCCGGTTCATGACCCGTGTTCCCGCGAGGACGGTCAGGCGATTATGGAGAGGGCGGAGAGGGTGTGGATAAGAATTTTATCGTCAAGGGGCGCCAAGCGCCCTCGTGGTTCGACCCCTTCGACAGGCTCAGGGCTCACCATGAGGGCTATTGAGAGGCTCTCGCCAATCGCGCCCGTCCCGATTGATGAAGTGGTGCCGTCCAGCCAGATTTGCCCTTGAGGCTTTGCAATTGGCGCGGTCTGCCAGTAGCCTCATGGCGAGCCTGTCGAACCACGAGAGCGCTTGGCATCCGTCCTTCAATAAGCCCATGGTGCGACCCCTCGACAGGCTCACCATCAGGGGAGGGAGAAAATGGACGTCACCGTCTATATCCTCCGCTGCGCGGACGGGTCATATTATACCGGCCTGACGAAGCAGGAGATCGAGGCGCGCGTTTGGGAGCACAATGCGGGCACCTATGACGGCTACACGAGGAAACGACGGCCGGTGGAACTCGTCTTCACCGAGGCCTATGACCGGATCATCGACGCCATCGCGCGCGAGCGGCAGATCAAGGGCTGGAGTCGCGCCAAGAAGGAAGCGCTGATCAGCTACGATTACGAGGCACTGCCGGAGCTTGCGAGGAACCGGCAGTGCGAGGCCTATGTGAAGCGCTGGCCGCCGGTGGAGGAGTGAGGGCGGCGCATTAAGGGTGCCGAGCGCCCTCGTGGTTCGACAGGCTCACCATGAGGGCTACTGACAGGTCGCCAATTACAAGGCGTCAGAGACCCGGTCCGGCTGCGAGGGACCCATATTGTCAATGGAGTAGCCGCGATTAGCGAGAGCCTCTCAGTAGCCCTCATGGTGAGCCTGTCGAACCACGAGGGCGCTTGGCCACCCGGTGGCCGGCACGAGGCCCGCTGCCTCCGGCAGTTCCCATCCATAATTGCTTAAAATCACCCCTCACCGGCCGCCCTCCCCCCAGCGGGGAGAGGAAACAACCTCGTCAATTATCCCCCATCTTCAGGGCCTGGATGAACGCCTCCTGCGGGATATCGACCTTGCCGAAGGAGCGCATGCGTTTCTTGCCTTCCTTCTGCTTTTCCAGGAGCTTGCGCTTGCGCGTCACGTCGCCGCCATAGCATTTGGCGGTGACGTCCTTTCTCAGCGCCGAGATCGTTTCGCGCGCGATGATGCGGCCGCCGATCGCCGCCTGGATCGGGATCTTGAACATGTGCTTGGGGATCAGCTCCTTCAGCTTCTCCACCATGGCGCGGCCGCGCTTTTCCGCCGCCGAGCGGTGCACCATCATCGACAGCGCGTCGACCGGCTCGTCATTGACCAGGATCGACATTTTCACGAGGTCGCCCTCGCGATAGTCAGTCAGGTGATAGTCGAAGCTGGCGTAGCCCTTGGAGATCGATTTCAGCCGGTCGTAGAAGTCGAACACCACCTCGTTCAGCGGCAGATCGTAGACCAGCATGGCGCGCTTTCCCACATAGGAAAGGTCGGCCTGGATGCCGCGCCGCTCCTGGCAAAGCTTCAGGATGGCGCCGAGATAGTCGTCGGGGGTGAGGATGGTGGCGCGGATCCATGGCTCCTCGATAAAGGCGATCTTCACCGGGTCGGGCATGTCGGCGGGGTTGTGCAGCTCCTTCTCCGTGCCGTCGGTCAGGTGCATGCGGTAGACGACGGAAGGCGCGGTGGCGATCAGGTCGAGATTGAATTCGCGCTCCAGCCGCTCCTGGATGATTTCGAGATGCAAGAGGCCGAGGAAGCCGCAGCGGAAGCCGAAGCCAAGCGCGGCGGAGGTCTCCATTTCGAAGCTAAAGGAAGCGTCGTTGAGGCGAAGCTTGCCCATCGCGGCGCGCAGATCCTCGAAATCGGCGGCATCGACCGGGAACAGGCCGCAGAAGACGACCGGTTGCGCCGGCTTGAAGCCCGGCAGCATCGCGGCGGTCGGGCGGCGGTCCTCGGTGATGGTATCGCCGACGCGGGTGTCGGCCACTTCCTTGATCGAAGCCGTGATGAAGCCGAGTTCGCCGGGGCCGAGTTCATCGACCGGCACCATCTTGGGCGTGAAGACGCCGACGCGCTCGACCGGATATTTCGCGCCCGTGCCCATCATGCGGATGGTCTGGCCCTTTTTCAGCACGCCGTCGATGACGCGCACCAAGACGATGACGCCGAGATAGGCGTCGTACCAGCTGTCGACCAGCATGGCCTTCAGGGGCGCGTCGGCCTTGCCCTCGCGCGGCGGCGGCAGCTGATGGACGATGGCTTCGAGCACGTCTTCGATGCCGAGGCCGGTCTTGGCGGAGATCAGAACGGCCTGCGAGGCGTCGAGGCCGATCACCTCCTCCACCTGCTCCTTGACGCGCTCCGGCTCGGCGGCGGGCAGGTCGACCTTGTTCAGGACGACGACGATCTCGTGATTGTTGTCGATCGCCTGGTAGACATTGGCGAGCGTCTGCGCCTCGACGCCCTGGCTGGCGTCGACGACGAGCAGCGAGCCCTCGCAGGCGGCCAGAGACCGCGACACCTCATAGGCGAAATCGACATGGCCCGGCGTGTCGATGAGGTTCAGGACATAATCCTCGCCGTTTTTGGCGCGGTAGTTCAGGCGCACGGTCTGCGCCTTGATGGTGATGCCGCGCTCGCGCTCGATGTCCATGGAATCGAGCACCTGCTCCTTGCCGGCCATCTCGCGCGCGTCGAGGCCGCCGGTCAGTTGGATCAGCCTGTCGGCGAGCGTCGATTTGCCGTGGTCGATATGGGCGACGATGGAGAAATTGCGGATGTGGTCGAGCGGTGTGGCCATGGGGCGGCGATTTAGCAGCCGGCCCCCGCTTCCACAAGCCGGACCGCTTCTCCGTGGCGTGGGTCGTCAGGCGGCGCGGGCTTCCCCGGCGAATCGGCCGAAGACGGCGCCCGAAAACTTCCACAAGAGGAGCGCGGTGAGGAAGCCGCCGATGCCATCCACCGCGTAATGCCAGCCAAGCACGATCGAGCCGATATAAATTATCGCGGCAAAGAGCCAAAAGAAGATGCCAGCCGTTTTCGAGCGGCCGCTCCAGTAGAGCGCGTAAAGCGTCGCGATCGCCACATGCATGGACGGAAAGGCCGAGATGCCGGCGCTGCCGGCGCGCGCGCCGATATAGCCCTGCCAGAGCATGTCCTGCGTGTCGAGCGCCCAGAGCGTATGGCTGGCGGAGATCGCTTTCAGCGTTTCCATCAGCGGCTGGTATGTGTCGCCGAGGCCGAGAAGGGCGAAATAGCACGGGCCGGCGGAGGAAAAGCCCATCGCCACGAAGAAGCCGCCGACGGTCCAGATCAGCATGAAGGCGGCGATGAACTGGTGCCGGAGCGCGGTCTCGCGCGCGCTGATCGCGGCGGCAAAGCAGGAGCCGATCAGAAAGACGAACCAGAAATTATAGGCAAAGTTCAGCACCACGACCGCTGTGGGGCTTGCCGCGAGCCACCAGAGCCTTTGATAGGGCGCCACGCCGAAGGCGAGGACATGGTCGATGTGCGAAAGGGTGCGATCGAGATAGAAGGGCGACAGGATGGCGATCGCGCCTTTCAGCACGCCGAAGGCGGAGACGAAGACGATGATCGCGAAAAGCCCGTTCAGCGCATTGGCGATGCGCTCGGCGTCGCCGAAAGAGCGCGCGAAGGAGGCGAAGAAGGCGCCGAGCGGCGAAGGGTTCCTTTCGACGAAGGCAAGCCAGAGGAAGCGGCCGATCGCCAGCGCGTAGGCGAAAACGGCGAAGGCGACGAACAGCCAGCCGCCATATTCCTCAACCGCGCCAAAATCCGGCATGTTGCCGGTCTTGGCGCCGACGATAACGGCCATCGCCAGCACGGAAAGAGCCATTGCGTGCAGCCAGCGGTGCCGCCCGAGCGAGGCGCGGAAAGCCTGGCCGAGGTCGCGTCCCCAAAGGGCCGCGCCCGAACGAACGGAAAATATGGCTGCGTTTTGCATACCTGTGCGCCTTTTGCCGCTCCTTGCTAGCGCCAAGGCCTTGCCGTTTCGCTAATGGCGGCGCGCCTCGCAGGGGATTGGGCGGCAGGAGGGGCATCGCCTTTCCGGACGTCCTTGCCTGCGTTCCGGCACTGTCCGAAAGTACGATTTGCCGCCGAGAAGACGGGCTGTACAGCCGCAGAAAAGCGGCTATGGTTGCAATCGGCAGATCGGGTACCAGACGCGAATTCGAGGGAGGATACATGTCCGAAGTCAATATGGTTGTGAACGGGCGCGAGGTTTCCGGCAATGTCGAGGACCGGACGTTGCTTGTCCATTTCCTGCGGGAAAATCTCGGATTGACCGGCACGCATGTCGGTTGTGACACCTCGCAATGCGGCGCCTGCGTCGTTCATGTCGACGGCAAGGCGGTGAAGAGCTGCACCATGCTCGCGGCGCAGGCTTCGGGCTCGGAGGTCCTCACCATCGAAGGGCTCGCGGCGACGGCGGGCGCGGATCTCCACCCCGTCCAGGCCTCCTTCAAGGAGCATCACGGGCTGCAATGCGGCTTCTGCACGCCGGGCATGATCATGACCAGTGTGGATATGATCGCAAGGCACCCGGAAGGCCTCGACGAAAAGACCGTGCGGCACGAGCTCGAAGGCAATATCTGCCGCTGCACCGGCTATCACAACATCGTCAAGGCGGTGCTCGCCGCTTCGGAAGCGATGGGCAAGGGCGGCACGGCGAAAGCGGCTTGAATGAGGCAATAAGGCAGTAGGGGAGTAGGGCAGCAAGCGAAACTGCTTCGCTTCGGGACGAGAAGCGCGAGATCATCTTCTTCCCATATTGCCCTAATCCCTTACTGCCCTTCCACGGAGGAGATGTTTCATGGGCGTTGAAGGAATAGGCGCACGCGTCGCGCGCAAGGAAGACAGGCGGTTCATCACCGGCGCCGGACGCTATGTCGACGACATGGTCGTGCCGGGCATGAAGCACGCGGCTTTCGTTCGCAGTCCGCACGCTCATGCCGAGATCACCGGTCTCGATGTCTCGAAGGCGAAGGCGATGCCGGGCGTCATCGACGTCCTGACCGGGCCGCAGTTGAAGGGCGACGGCATCGGCAATCTCATCTGTGGATGGATGATCCATTCCAAGGACGGCACGCCGATGAAGATGGGCGCGTGGTCGCCGCTCGCGGTCGATCGGGTGCGCTATGTCGGCGACGCCGTGGCGATCGTGGTTGCCGAGACAAAGGGCCAGGCGCGCGACGCGGCCGAAGCCGTGGAAGTGAGCTACAGGGAGCTCCCCTCCGTTTCCGACGCGGTAAAGGCGCTGGAAAAGGGCGCGCCGCAGCTTCATCCCGAGGCCGAAGGCAATCTGATCTATGATTGGGAACTGGGCGACGCCAGGGCTACAGATGCCGCGCTCAAAAACGCGGCGCATGTCACCAGGATGGACATCGTCAACAATCGCCTGGTGCCGAACGCCATGGAGCCCCGCGCCGCGCTCGGCCATTACGACAAAGCGGAGGATCATTTCACCTGCTGGACGACCAGCCAGAACCCGCATGTGGCCCGCCTGGTGATGAGCGCGTTCTATAATGTCGCGCCGGAAAACAAGCTGCGCGTCATCGCGCCCGACGTCGGCGGCGGCTTCGGCTCCAAGATCTTCATCTACCCGGAGGAGGTCGTCTGCCTCTGGGCCTCGAAGAAGACTGGCGTGCCGGTCAAATGGGTGGCCGACCGCACCGAAAGCTTCCTGTGCGACGCGCATGGCCGCGACCATGTCACCCATGCGGAGATGGCCTTCGACAAGGACAACCGCATCATCGGCTTCAAGGTCGACACGATCGCCAATTTCGGCGCTTACATGTCGCTCTTCTCCTCCTCGGTCCCGACTTATCTCTACGCGACCCTGCTGTCGGGCCAGTACGACATTCCCGCGATCCACGCCAATGTCCGCGCCGTCTATACCAACACGGCGCCCGTCGATGCCTATCGCGGCGCCGGCCGGCCGGAAGCGACCTATGTCGTCGAGCGCATGATGGAAACGGCGGCGCGGGAACTGGGCGTCTCCCCCGCCGAACTGAGGCGCAAGAATTTCATCACCCAATTCCCGCACCAGACGCCGGTCATCATGGCTTATGACGCGGGCGACTACGCCACCTCTCTCGACGCGGCGATGAAGGCGGCCGACTACCAGGGCTTTGCCAAGCGCCGGGAAGACGCGAAGAAGCGCGGCAAGCTGAGAGGCCTCGGCATGAGCTGCTATATCGAAGCCTGCGGCATCGCGCCGTCCGCGGCTGTCGGGTCTCTCGGGGCGGGCGTCGGGCTCTGGGAATCGGCCGAAGTGCGCGTCAACGCCGTCGGCACGATCGAGGTGCTGACCGGCTCGCACAGCCACGGCCAGGGCCACGAGACGACCTTCTCGCAACTTGTTTCGCAGCGCTTCGGCATCCCGCTCGAACAGGTATCGATCGTTCACGGCGACACCGACAAGGTGCAGATGGGCATGGGCACCTACGGCTCGCGCTCCGGCGCCGTCGGCATGTCGGCCATCGTCAAGGCGCTCGACAAGGTGGAAGGCAAGGCGAAGAAGATCGCCGCGCATCTGATGGAAGCGGACGAGGGCGACATTGTGATCGAGAACGGCGAACTGAAAGTTGCCGGCACAGACAAGACCCTGCCCTGGTTCCAGGTGGCGCTGGCGGCCTATACGGCGCATAATCTGCCGGCAGGCATGGAACCCGGCCTGAAGGAGACCGCCTTCTACGATCCGTCGAACTTCACCTTCCCGGCTGGCTGCTACATCTGCGAGGTCGAAATCGATCCCGATACGGGTGTGACCGAAATCGTGCAGTTCGTCGCTGCGGACGATTTCGGCAACATCATCAATCCGATGATCGTCGAGGGCCAGGTGCATGGCGGCATTGCCCAGGGCGTCGGCCAAGCCCTTCTCGAAGGCTGCGTCTACGATCGCGACAGCGGCCAGCTCGTTACGGCAAGCTATATGGATTACACCATGCCGCGCGCCGATGATCTGCCGTCCTTCAAGGTTTCGACCTCGAACACGCCCTGCCCGGGCAATCCGCTCGGCATGAAGGGCTGCGGCGAGGCTGGCGCCATCGGTTCGCCGCCCGCTGTCATGAACGCCATCACCGACGCCATCGGCAGCAACGACCTCGCCATGCCGGCAACGCCGCAAAAGGTATGGGCGGCGCTGAAGGCGGCGACGAGACATTGAGATAAGGGCAGTAGGGCAATAAGGGAGTAAGGCAGTAGGGGAAAGATACATTGCCGACCGGCCGGCTTACCTCCTATTGCCCTATTGCCTTACTGCCTTCCAAAGGGAGACCCGAACCCATGTACAACGTGACCTACCACCGCGCTTCATCTGTCGATGACGCCGTGAAGCTGATCGGCGACGCCGATGACGGCAGATTCGTTTCCGGCGGGATGACGCTGATCCCAGCGATGAAGATCAGGCTTTCGGCGCCCTCCGATCTGGTCGATCTCACCCACATAAGCGGCCTGAAAGGCATCAGGGTGGACGGCCGCAATGTCCACATCGGCGCGGCGACCACGCATGCAGATGTCGCGGCTAGCGGGGAATTGGCGGCGGTTTGTCCGGCCCTCACCGACCTTGCCGCGCTCATCGGCGATCCGGCGGTGCGCCATCGCGGCACGATCGGCGGCTCGATCGCCAATAACGATCCGGCGGCGGATTATCCAGCCGCGCTCGTCGCTCTTGGCGCGACAATCGCCACCAACAAGCGCGAGATCGCGGCGGAGGAGTTCTTCACCGGCCTTTTCGAGACCGCGCTCGATGACGGAGAAATGGTGACGGCCGTCACCTTCACGGCTCCGGAAAGAGCCGGCTACGAGAAATTCCGCAATCCCGCCTCGCGCTATGCGATCGTCGGGGTCTTCGTGGCGAAGGCCGGGGATGGCGTGCGCGCGGCGGTGACGGGCGCTGGCGAGGATGGCGTCTTCCGCTCCAGGGAAATCGAGGCGGCGCTTGGGAATTCTCTTGATGTCTCCAAGCTCGATGGCGTGACGATTCCCTCCGGCGGGCTGATGTCCGATATCCACGCTTCCGCCGACTACCGCGCCAATCTGGTAAAGGTCATGGCCAAGCGGGCGGTGGCGAAGGCGCTCGCATAAGCAGGGCGGCTTTCCCTCCTGTCACGGCAAGGCTGTCGCACAAGGAATTACCCCCACCCTTGATCCCTCCCCACAAGGGGGAGGAAGAGGAGACGCCGACACCACCCTTTCAGCCAGAATTGCCAAGTTTTGCGCTATGCGGCGCGCCGGCAGAAAATGCCCCTCCCCCTTGTGGGGAGGGGCTAGGGGTGGGGGTAAAGCGGCGCATCAAGTTTCCAGACGCAATGACTTTCGCGCGGCGGAGTGAGCATACTTCGTCATCGACGATTGCCCGACGCAGCCGTCATAAAAAGCCGCTCGCGCATCGCAACAGCAGTCGTTGTCATGGTCCGGCGCCGATTGTTTCCGCAGCCGCCCAGTTCGCCCCTCCTTGCATGGCTGCAATGCGTCTCCTCCGGTTGACGGGAACGCCTGAAGGCGTTCAACATTGCTAACCGGGGCCGCTTTCGCGGGACGCCGGGAGGAAACCGGCTGCGGGACAAAAAAATAATGGCGCAAGCAGATATCGGCCTGATCGGCCTCGGGGTGATGGGCTCGAACCTTGCCCTCAACATTGCGGAGAAAGGCCACGCGATCGCGGTCTACAACCGCACCACCTCCAAGACGGGCACATTTTTCGAATCCGCCGGGGAACTTCGGGAACGCATTCTTCCCTGCAATTCGCTCGAAGAGCTAGTCGCGGCCATTCGGCCGCCGCGTCCGATCATCCTGATGGTGTCGGCGGGACAGGCCGTCGATGAGGAAATCGCCAAGCTGAGGAAGCTGCTTTCTGAAAACGACATCATCATTGACGCCGGAAATGCGAATTTCCACGACACAGTACGCCGGTTCAAGGAACTGGAAGGCTCGGGCCTCACCTTCATCGGCATGGGTGTCTCGGGCGGAGAGGAAGGCGCGCGCCACGGGCCCTCGATCATGGTCGGCGGCACGAAGCAATCCTACGAGCGCGTCGAGGGCGTGCTGAACGACATCGCCGCCAAATATGAAGGCGAGCCCTGCTGTGCCTGGCTCGGGCCGGACGGGGCGGGACATTTCGTCAAGACCATCCATAACGGCATCGAATATGCCGACATGCAGATGATCGCGGAGATCTACGGCATTTTCCGCGACGGTCTTGACATGAAGGCGAAGGAGATTGCTCCGGTCTTTGCCAGCTGGAACAAGGGGCGGCTAAACTCCTACCTGATCGAGATCACGGCGAATGTGCTGGCCGCCGACGATCCGAAGACGGGGCGGCCGATGGTCGACATGATCCTCGACCGCGCCGGGCAGAAAGGCACCGGCCGATGGTCGGTCATCGAGGCGCAGCAGATGGGCATCCCTGCGACCGCGATAGAGGCGGCGGTGGCCTCACGCAGCCTGTCCGCGATGAAGAATGAGCGCGAGGCCGCCGAAAAGGCCTATGGCAAGCTGGCGCTCGAGAAAAATGGCGCGATTTCGCATGACGATCTGGAACTGGCGCTCTTCGCCGGCAAGATCGGCGCCTATGCGCAAGGCTTCGCGGTGATGACGGCGGCATCGCGCGAATTCAACTGGAGCCTGCCGATGGGCACCATTGCCAAGATCTGGCGCGCCGGCTGCATTATCCGCTCGCAATTCCTCGGCCGCATCACGGATGCCTTTGAACAGAACAACGAACTCGACAATCTCTTCATGGCGCCCAGCTTCATCGACATGATGAAGGAGGCGCATCCCGCGCTGCGCCGCACCGTCGCCTGGGCCGCCGAGGCGGGCCTGCCGGCTCCAGCGCTCTCCTCCGCTCTCGCCTATTTCGACGGTTATCGGCAAGGCCGCGGCACCGCCAATCTCATCCAGGGCCAGCGCGATTTCTTCGGCGCGCACGGTTTCGAGCGGATCGATCAGCCCGGCGAGCATCATGGCCCGTGGGGCAGCCACGGCTGAGCGCCAGGAGCATGATCTTTTCGGAAAACCGGCATCCCCTTTTCCGGATCATGCGCTAGCAATCAGGGCGGAACGGGCCGTGCTTGGTTGCGTTTTGCACCGATATCATGCACCTGCACGCCAGTTCCCGCCGCGGCGGCCCAAGATGTGATACCAGCAGGATTTCAATATGAACTGGTTGTTCCAGCTTTATAGCGCCCGCAAATTCCAGCCCTGGCCAGAGGTCCTTCACCTTCTTGCCGAAGCCGGTTACAGCGGGGTTGAGGGCTTTCCGGGCGTCTATGAGGATCCGGCTGCCTTCCGGACCGAGCTGGACCGTGCCGGTCTTTCCATGCCGTCGGGCCATTTCGATCTGAAGATGCTGGAAGGCGATTTCCCCGCCGCGCTCACGATCGCCGAGACACTCGGCATGGAGATGATGGTCTGTTCCTTCCTGCCGCCAGAGATGCGCCCGACCGATGTTGCCGGCTGGCGCGATTTCGGCGCCCGGCTCGCCAGGATCGGCGAAGCCGCGCGGAATGCGGATCTCCGCTTTGCATGGCACAACCACGATTACGAATTGAGGCCTCTGCCGGACGGACCCGTTCCGCTTCAGCTTCTGCTCGACGCGGCGCCCGAGATCGGCTGGGAAATCGACGTCGCCTGGATCGTTCGGGGCGGCGGTGACCCGATCGAATGGATCATGGATCACGATTCCCGCATCACGGCGGTGCATCTGAAGGACATAGCGCGCGACGGGGAGAACATAAACGAGGACGGTTGGGCCGATCTCGGGGACGGAACGGTGGACTGGCCAAAGATCATGAAGCTCTTGTGTGAAAGGACGTCTGCGGAATTCTTCGTTATCGAACATGACAATCCCCGCGATCTCGAGCGCTGCGTCCGCCACTCCATCGAGGCGGCGGAAAAATATTGAGGATGCCTCCGGCGGCAAAATGAACGATCAGCAATAATCGGCATGAGGATGAAAAAATGGCGTGGCAACCCGCGGAAAACCGCTACGAAAGCATGATCTACAATCGCTGCGGACGCTCCGGCCTGAAGCTGCCGGCGATCTCGCTCGGGCTGTGGCACAATTTCGGCGGCGACACGCCACATGAGAAAAAGCGCGCCATCTGCCGCACCGCCTTCGATCTCGGCATCACCCATTTCGATCTCGCCAACAATTACGGCCCGCCGCCCGGCAGCGCCGAGACCGCCTTCGGCGAGATATTGCGCACCGACTTCGCCGGCTTGCGGGATGAGCTGATCATCTCCAGCAAGGCGGGCTACCTGATGTGGCCCGGCCCCTATGGCGAATGGGGCAGCCGCAAATATCTGCTCTCCAGCCTTGATCAGAGCTTGAGGCGCATGGGCATCGACTATGTCGATATCTTCTATTCTCACCGCTTCGATCCGGAGACGCCGCTGGAAGAGACGATGATGGCGCTTGACCATGCGGTGCGGTCCGGCAAGGCGCTTTACGCCGGCATCTCGTCCTACAATTCGCAGCGCACGAAGGAAGCGGCCGCGATCCTGAAGGAACTCGGCACGCCCTGCCTCATCCACCAGCCGAGCTATTCCATGCTCAACCGCTGGGTCGAGGAGGACGGCCTGCTCGATACGCTCTCCGATCTCGGCATCGGCTCGATCGTCTTCTCGCCGCTGGCGCAAGGCATGCTGACGGACAAATATCTGAACGGCATTCCCGACGACAGCCGCGCCGCGCAGGGAAAATCACTCCGCGCCGGCTTTCTCAATGAGACGAATGTCGGCCACATTCGCGCGCTCAACGAAATCGCCAGGAGGCGCGGCCAGACATTGGCGCAGATGGCGATCGCCTGGGTGCTGCGCGGCGGCAGCGTCACCTCCGCGCTGATCGGCGCCAGCCGGCCGGAGCAGGTCACGGATAGTGTCGGCGCCCTGAAAAACCTCAATTTCACCGAGGAGGAACTGACGGAGATCGACCGCTACGCGCGTGAGGCCGACATCAACATCTGGGCCGCGTCGGCGGAGCGGAAAGGCCCTTCGCGCAATAAGTGAGGCCCAGGATTTCACGCCTTCACTTTCGGCGCGTGATCCTCACGCCGACTGCGCCGCGCGTTCCGCTTCCACGGAGATTTCTGCCACCTCGCCCTCCCGTGCGACCATGGAGCCGCCCTTCCATGAGGCGAAGGCGGCGACGAGATAAAGGATAGCCGAGAAGGTGAAGGCCAGGATCAGCCCGTGCTTGAACGGCGCCGCCATCAGGCCGGGGAAGAATTCAGTGCCGGTCAGCACGGCGACGTTATGCGGCGGCAGGCTGGCCAACACCGAATGCGGGATCAGTTCGCCCATCGGATTGTAGCCGAGGAAGGCGGCGAAGAGGCTGGCGACCGGCGGCATGTTGGCGAGCTTCGCGGCAACATCCGCCGGAACGTGCTGTGCCAAAAGGCCCGCTTCCATGGAATGCGGCAGCGTCGCGGCGAGGCCGGCGAGCATCAGGCTGAAGAAGACACCGATCGACAGGACCTGCCCCGCATTCGTCGTGGTCGCCCGCATGCCCGACGCCTGGCCGCGCTCCTTTGGCGGGACGGAATTCATGATTTGCGTACTGTTCGGCGCGACGAAAAGACCGGAACCGAGGCCGTTCAGGAAGAGCAGCGCCGCGAAGGTGAGATAGGAGAAATCCGCCGGCAGAAGCATCAGCGCGATGAAGCTCGCCGCGCCGAAAAGCATGCCGCCAACCGCGAAGGGAACGCCGCCGACCCTGTCGGAGAAATAGCCCGCGATAGGGCCGGACAGCAGAAAGCCGATCGTCAACGGCAGCATGAAGATCGCCGACCACAATGGTGTTTCCTCGAAGGCGTAGCCATGCAACGGCAGCCAGATACCTTGCAGCCAAATGATCAGCATGAACTGCAACCCGCCGCGCGCGATAGACGATGTCAGATTGGCGATGTTGCCATAGGCGAAAGGGGCAATGCCGAAGAGATGGAAATCGAGCATCGGCCGCTCGACGCGCTTTTCAACGAGACAGAAGGCGACAAGCGAAAGGATGCCAAGGGCGAAGAGGCTGATGACCTTCGGGCTCGTCCAGGCCATGACCTGGTCGCCATAGGGCTGGATGCCGTAGGTGATGGCCGTGAGGATCAGGACGAGGCCGAGGCCGAAGGAGATGTTGCCGAGCCAGTCGATGCGATGCTTGCGCCTGTTTGGGATTTCGCTGAGCCGCCAATAGGCCCAGATCGTGCCGATCACGCCGAAGGGAACGTTGATCCAGAAGACGAGCCGCCAATTATAGTCGGCGAGCAGCCCGCCGAGCAGGAGGCCGATGAACTGGCCGCCGATGGCCGCCACGACGTTGATGCCGAGCGCCAGCCCGCGCTGGTCGGGCGGAAAGGCGTCGGTCAGGAGCGCGGTCGAGTTCGCCATGATGAGCGCGCCGCCGACGCCCTGGATCATGCGCACGACGATGAGGTAGATGGCGGCGAAATCGCCCTGGCCGGGCAACAAGGCGAGCGCGATCGAGGCCGCCGTGAAGATGGCGAAGCCGAGATTGTACATGCGGGCGCGGCCAAACTGGTCGCCCAGCCGGCCGAAGGCGACGACCAGAACCGCTGTCGCGATCATGTAGCCGATGATCGACCAGAGCAAATAATTGATGTTGCCGGGATCGAGAGGCTGAAGATGGATGCCGCGGAAAATGGCAGGCAGGCTGATGAGCAGGATGGAACTGTTCATCATGGCGGCCAGCATGCCGAGCGTGGTGTTGCTCAGAACGACCCATTTATAGCCCGCGGAATGCTGCGGCGCGTCTTGACTCATTGCGGCGATCTCCGGATATGCAGCTTGAGCGACGGGAGGATAGTCGAGGCTACACTCAACTATTATATACGAGGATGCCCTCAGGTAGCGCAAGAGCCCAGGTGGTAAAATCACGCGCCCCGCAGCGCCGGCGTGGCAGGGAGCGTGTCGCGTCGCTTCAGGCGGCAGCGGCGGCGCTTTTCGTCGAGAAAGGCTATGATGCGACGACAATGACCGAGATCGCGGCGCGTGCCGGGGCCTCGATCGGCTCGCTCTACCTCTTTTTCCCGACCAAGCATTCGCTCGCCGAGGCGATGCTCATGGAACTGGCGGAAACGCTTTCGGCCCGCCTCGAAGCGCTCAAGGAGCGCGTCGGCGGCAAGAAGGCGGCGGAAGTCGGCGACGCGCTGTTCGATGAATTGGCGGATTTCACCCACCGCTATCCCGCCTATGGCGTGCTGATCGACCTTTCCGGTGAATATTCCTGGCGCCTGGGTCTGAGGGCGCGCCGCAGGGCGCAGATCGCGGCGCTGTTCCAGGAGGCCGTGCCGCCTCTCCCAAAGGAGCAGGCGGAGCATCTGGCGGTGATCGTGCCGCAACTGTTGCGCATGGGTCTGCTGGTCAGCGGCCGGCCCGACGCGGAGGGCGTTATGGCCGAACTGCGCGCCATGCTGCGGCATCACCTCGAATGGGGTGAGCGATAAACGCTGACCCACTTCTGGGTAGGGTGATAGCGTTCGAAGTTCGACCCCCACTCCGATCGGCTTCGCCGACCACCTCTCCCCCGCTCGACGGGGGGAGAGGAAGTCGGTGCGCAAGGCTCGCTTCTTCCTCTACCCCACGCATGTGGGGGAGAGGTGGCCGCGAAGCGGACGGAGTGGGGGTATTTTCTTCAGACGCGATTGTCCCCGATGTTGAGTAAGGCGCCGCAATCCGTTCAATTCCCCAATATGCCCGGCAGCCTCAGCCCTTTCTCCTTGGCGCATTCGATGGCGATGTCGTAGCCGGCGTCGGCGTGGCGCATGACGCCGGTGGCCGGATCGTTCCACAAAACGCGTTCGATGCGCTTCGCCGCTTCGGGCGTGCCGTCGCAGCAGATGACCATGCCGGCATGCTGCGAGAAGCCCATGCCGACGCCGCCGCCATGATGGATCGACACCCAGGTCGCGCCCGAGGCGCAGTTGAGGAGCGCGTTGAGCAGCGGCCAGTCGGAAACGGCGTCGGAGCCGTCCTTCATGGCTTCCGTCTCGCGGTTCGGCGAGGCGACGGAGCCCGAATCGAGATGGTCGCGGCCGATGACGACCGGCGCCTTCAACTCGCCCTTCGCCACCATCTCGTTGAAGGCGAGGCCGAGCCGGTGGCGGTCGCCCAGGCCGACCCAGCAGATGCGCGCCGGCAGGCCCTGGAAGGCGATGCGCTCCTTCGCCATATCCAGCCAATTGTGCAGGTGCGTGTTGCCGGGCGTCAGTTCCTTCACCTTGGCGTCGGTGCGGAAGATGTCCTCCGGATCCCCCGACAGCGCCGCCCAGCGGAACGGGCCGATGCCGCGGCAGAAGAGCGGGCGGATATAGGCCGGCACGAAACCCGGGAAGGCGAAGGCGTTCTCGAAGCCCTCGTCGCGCGCGACCTGGCGGATATTGTTGCCGTAATCGAGCGTCGGCACACCGTCGTTCCAGAAGGCGACCATCGCCTCGACATGCTCGCGCATGGAGTGGCGCGCGGCCTTCTCCACCGCCTTCGGATCGCTCTCCCGCTTCTCGCGCCATTCCGCCAGCGACCAGCCCTTCGGCAGGTAGCCGTTCAGCGGATCATGCGCCGAGGTCTGGTCGGTGAGGATGTCGGGCCTGACGCCGCGCCGGTGAAGCTCAGGCACGATCTCGGCGGCGTTGCCGACCAGCCCGACCGATTTCGCCTCGCCGGCCTTCGTCCAGCGCTCGATCATGGCAAGCGCCTCGTCCAGCGTATCAGCGCGCTCGTCGACATAGCGGGTGCGCAGGCGGAAATCTATCCGGTCGGGGTCGCATTCTATGGCCAAGCAGGAGGCGCCGGCCATTACGGCTGCAAGCGGCTGCGCGCCCCCCATGCCACCCAGACCGGCGGTCAGGATCCATTTGCCCTTGAGATCGCCGCCATAGTGCTGGCGCCCGGCCTCGACGAAGGTCTCATACGTGCCCTGCACGATTCCCTGCGTGCCGATATAGATCCAGGACCCGGCCGTCATCTGGCCGTACATCATCAGGCCTTTCCGATCGAGCTCGTTGAAATGATCCCAATCGGCCCAGTGCGGCACGAGGTTGGAGTTGGCGATCAGCACGCGCGGCGCGTCTTCATGCGTGCGGAAAACGCCGACCGGCTTGCCGGACTGGACGAGCAGCGTCTCGTCGGCCCTGAGCGTCTTCAGCGTCGCGACGATGCGATCGAAATCCTGCCATGTGCGGGCGGCGCGACCGATGCCGCCATAGACGACCAACTCGTTCGGGTTCTCCGCCACGCCCGGATCGAGATTGTTCATCAGCATACGGAGCGGCGCTTCGGTCTGCCAGGACAGCGCGTTGAGGTCGGGGCCGCGCGGCGCGCGCACTTCGCGGATATTGTGGCGGGGATCGGTCATGGACGGGCTCCGGATTTCATGGAGGATGATGATAGAGCGCAGCATATCAGCGCGTGACCTCCCCCCTTGTGGGCAGGGGAATCGCATATGGAAATCCGGCGAGATTTGCGAGGCTGCTTACTCCCACCCTTAATCCCTCCCCACAAGGGGGAGGGAGACGCCGACACCGCTTTCTCGGCCAAAATCGCCAGGATCTGGTGTTCGACAGAGATACGGCGTCGTTCCCCTCCCCCTTGTGGGGAGGGGTTAGGGGTGGGGGTCATCTCATAGGCGATTGCCCTGCCGCTTGCGGGGAGATTGGCAGTTTCGCGGGCGGTTCTCATCATGCCCTCAATCCAGGCAAGATTCCCGCCGACACGCTTCGGTTGAGCGCGCCGGAGCGCACCAGTTCGGTGGCGGCGGCGAGGTCGCCGGCCATGTAGCGGTCGACTTCGAGATCGGCGACGACGGAGCGGATCGCCCGGTGTGCCTTCCGCAATTCGGCGCTGGTCGTGAGTGGCGCGCGCAGATCGACGCCCTGCGCCGCCGTCACCGCCTCTATGCCGATGATCCCGGCGAGGTTTTCCGCCATATCGAGGAGCCGCCGCGCGCCATGGCAGGCCATGGAGACGTGGTCCTCCTGGTTGGCCGAGGTCGGCGTCGAATCGATCGAGGCCGGATGCGCGCGCTGCTTGTTCTCGCTCATCAGAGCGGCCGACGTGACCTCCGCGATCATCAGGCCGGAATTCAGCCCGGGCTTTTTCGCAAGGAAGGCGGGCAGGCCGAAGGAAAGCGCCGGATCGACCAGAAGCGCGATACGCCTTTGGGCGATCGCGCCGATCTCGCAGATGGCGAGCGCGATTTGGTCGGCGGCGAAGGCGACGGGTTCGGCGTGGAAATTGCCGCCCGAAACGACCGAGCCGTCCGACAGCACCAGGGGATTGTCAGTGACGGCATTGGCCTCGGTCTGAAGCGTGCGGGCGCATTGACGCAGAATATCGAGCGCGGCGCCGTCGACCTGCGGCTGGCACCGGATGCAATAGGGATCCTGCACGCGCTCGTCGCCCTCGCGATGGCTCTCGCGGATTTCCGAGCCGTCGAGCAGCTTCCAGAGCGCCGCCGCGGTGTCGATCTGGCCCTTGTGCCCGCGCAGCGCGTGGATTTCCGGGTGGAACGGCGCGGACGAGCCCATGGCGGCGTCGGTCGAAAGCGCGCCGGTGATGAGCGCGGCGTTCGCCGCGCGATGCGTCTCGAAAAGGCCGGCAAGCGCCAGCGCGGTCGAGACCTGCGTGCCGTTGATCAGCGCCAGCCCTTCCTTGGCGGCGAGCACGATCGGCGCCAGTCCGGCTTTTTCGAGCGCCGCGCTTCCCGGCATTCTTTCGCCGGCAAACCAGGCCTCGCCTTCACCGATCATCGCGGCGGTCATATGGGCAAGCGGCGCGAGATCGCCCGACGCCCCAACGGAGCCTTTTTCGGGAATGACAGGCACGATTCCGCGCTCCAGCATCGCCTCGATCAGCGCCACTGTTTCGGGGCGCACGCCCGACGCGCCGCGTCCGAGCGACATCAGCTTCAGCGCCATGACGAGGCGGATGATTTCGGGCTTCAGCGGCTGGCCGACGCCGCAGCAATGCGACAGGATCAGGTTGCGCTGGAGAGTGGCCACGTCGGCGGCGGGAATGCGGACGCTGGCGAGTTTGCCGAAACCGGTATTGATGCCGTAGACGGCGTCCGCCCCGCCGGCGATTTCGGCAATCCGGGCGGCGGCGGCGGCGATGCGCGGGTGGGATGACGGGTCGAGGCGGACGGGCTCGGAGCTGCGATAGATGCGTTCCAGCGTTTCGAGCGAAACGGCGCCGGGGTGGAGGGTGAGGGTCATGATGCCCTCCGGCGGCTTGAAGAAAAATCGAAAGCCTTCAAGCGAAGGCGCTCTACGTTGCCCCCCTCTGTCCTGCCGGACATCTCCCCCACGAGGGGGGAGATTACGCTGGCCTCTTTGCCCGCGCTAATAGCCAATGTTGCAGGACGGGAGCCGGCGCAAACGGCCGGCCTGATCTCCCCCCTTGTGGGGGAGATGTCCGACAGGACAGAGGGGGGCGCGAAGGGGCGCGGCGCTGAATAAATTACTACTTCCCTCATCCCACGATCACCCTGTTCAATGGATTGAAGCCGATGCGGTACGGCAGTTCCGCAGGGTGCTTGACATCCCACACCGCCAACTCCGCTCGTTTCCCGACCTCGATCGTGCCGATCTCGTCCTGCAGTCGGAGCGCCCGCGCTGCGTTCCGCGTCACGCCGGCAAGCGCTTCTTCCGGCGTCAGGCGGAAAAGCGTCGAAGCCATGTTCATCACCAGAAGCAGGGAAGCGAGCGGCGAGGAGCCAGGATTGCAATCGGTCGCAATGGCGATCGGCACGCCGGCCTTTCTCAGCGCATCGACCGGCGGCGGCTGCTTTTCGCGCAGGAAATAGAAGGCGCCGGGAAGCAACACCGCGACAGTGCTACTCTTCGCCATCGCCTCGACGCCCGTCTCGTCCAGATATTCGAGGTGATCGGCCGACAGCGCGCCATAGGAGGCGGCGAGCGCCGCGCCGCCGAGATTGGACAATTGCTCGGCGTGGAGCTTGACCGGAATGTCGAGCTTCCTCGCCTTCTCGAAAACGCGGGCGATCTGCTCGGGCAAAAAGGCGATGCCCTCGCAGAAGCCATCGACGGCATCGGCAAGTTCCTCGACATAGGCGATATCGAGGCCTGGCAGGACGACTTCGTCGATATAGGCGTCGGCACAGCCTTTATATTCCGTCGGCACGGCGTGGGCGGCGAGATAGCTTGTCCTCACGCGGACATCGCGGATTTCGCCAAGCCGCCGCGCCGCGCGCAGCATCTTCAACTCGTCCTCGACTGTCAGCCCGTAGCCGGACTTGACCTCGATCGTGCGCACCCCTTCGGCAATCAGCGCATCGAGACGAGGAAGGGCCACTTCCACCAGTTCCTCCTCGGAAAGCGCGCGTGTCGCCTTGACCGTCGAGACGATGCCGCCGCCGGCGCGTGCGATCTCCTCATAGGTCGCGCCTTCCAGCCGCATTTCGAATTCTTTCGCCCGATTGCCGCCGAAGACGAGATGGGTGTGGCAGTCGATCAGGGCCGGCGTGACGAGCCTGCCGCCGAGATCGTCGATCTCGACGCCATGCCATTCCGCCGGCCGCTCCGCCGCCCCGCCGACCCAGGCAATACGCCCGTCATCAATGGCGATCGCGCCTTTTTCAATCAGCCCATAGGCGCGCCCGCCTTCGGCCATGGTGGCGATCGTCGCATTGGTGAGGATTTTGTGCCGGGCGCCCATTTCAGCCATTCACATGTGGATATTTAACGCTATTATGTATAGACATATAGAGTCAATACGGACCCGACCGATGCAGAGCATTTTTGCCGAACGCGCGCTTCTTCCTCAGGGATGGGTCGAAAAGGTGCTGGTGGCGATCGGCGAGGACGGCCGTATCGCCCAGGTGGAAAACGGGAGCGCAGCAAAGCCTGAAGCCCTGCATGTTCCCATTCTCCTGCCGGCGCTCGGCAATCTTCACAGCCATACCTTCCAGCGCGCCATGGCGGGGCTGGCCGAGCGGCGCGGGCCTTCGGAGCGCGATAGTTTCTGGACGTGGCGCGCGGTCATGTACCGCTTCCTCGACCTCCTGACGCCGGATGAAATCGAGGCGGTCGCGGCCTTCGCCTTCATGGAGATGCAGGAGGCGGGCTTCGCGGCGGTGGCGGAGTTCCACTACCTCCACAACCGGCCGGGCGGCACGACCTATGCCGATCCGGGCGAGCTTTCGGCCCGTATCGCCGTTGCTGCTCGGGAAACGGGGATCGGGCTGACCCTGCTGCCGGTTTATTACCGGCAGGGCGGGGTGGACGGCCGCCCGCTCGCCGGCGGGCAGTTGCGCTTCGGCAACGATCTCGACAGTTTCGCGACACTCATGGAGCGCGCGAAAGGGATTGTGCACAACCTGCCGGCCGATACCGGCCTCGGCATCGCGCCGCATTCGCTCCGCGCCGTGCCGCCGGACGATCTGAAGGCGCTCGAAAACTGGCTGCCCGAGCAGCCTTTCCATATGCACATCGCCGAGCAGGCGGCCGAGGTGGAGGAAATGCTTGCCGTCCTCGGCGCGCGGCCGGTCGAATGGCTGCTCGAACATCTGCCGGTCGATGACGGCTGGTGCCTCATCCATTGTACCCATATGGAGCCCTATGAAACGGAGGCGCTGGCCCGAACCGGCGCGGTTGCCGGCCTTTGCCCGGTGACGGAAGCCAATCTCGGCGACGGCATTTTCGATGCCACCCGTTTCACGGCGAGCGGCGGACGGTTGGGCGTCGGGTCCGATTCCAACATTCTGATCAGCGTCAACGAGGAATTGCGGCAGCTCGAATATTCGCAGCGGCTGCGTGATCGCGCGCGCGTGGTCATGGCGGAGAGCGGCCACTCGGCCGGCCGCCGGCTCTATGACCGCGCGCTTGCCGGCTCCGCCCAGGCGCTCGGCCGCCATGCAGGCGCCATCGCGCCGGGAAAATGGGCCGATCTCGTCGCGCTGTCGCCGCGCGAGGCCTTTCCCATGAGCAACCATCCCGACCTGCCGCTCGACGGCTGGGTCTTCACGAACGACCATGTCGTCACCGACCTCTGGTCCGGCGGCCGGCATATGGTGCGGGAAGGCCGCCACACAGGACGGGACGCGATAGCCGCGCGCTATCGCGCCTGCCTTGCCGCGATCGCGGAGCGGATGTGAGGCGGGCGCCGCGCTCCTCCTACCGCGACATCCGCGCGGAAATCTCGCGCCGCATAGGCGAGCGTGTCTGGGCGCCGGGCGCGCTTATCCCCGGCGAGGAGGTGCTGGCGCTGGAATTCGGCTGCGCCCGCGCCACCGTCAACCGGGCGCTGCAGGATCTGGCGCGATCGGGCCTGATCGAGCGCCGGCGCAAGGCGGGGACGCGCGTCGCGCTCCATCCCGTGCGCGAGGCGCGCTTCGTCATCCCGCTGGTGCGGCAGGAGGTCGAGGCCAAGGGCGCGGCCTACCGCTTCCGGCTGCTTTCGCGCGAGACCACCCAGCCGCCCGAACTGGTCCGGGCCCGGCTCGGGCTTGGCGCGGATGCCGAACTGCTGCATGTGCGGCTTCTGCATCTCGCCGATAACGCGCCCTATCTCTACGAGGACCGCTGGATCAATCTCGACGCCGTGCCGGCGGCGCGGGAGGCCAATTTCGAGGCCGAGAATCCGAATGAATGGCTGGTCGGCCATGCGCCTTTCAGCCGCGCGGAATATGGTTTCCTCGCCGCGCGCGCGGACGCCGAGGAAGCCGCGTTTCTGCAAATCGCGTCAGCGGAATCGGTGCTTGTCTCCGAACGCCTCACCTGGCTGCTCGACAAGCCGATCACACTGGTGCGCATGATCTATCCGCCGGGCCACCGCATCGTGACACGGCTTTGACGAGTGCGCCGCGCGCGAGGCTCTGGAAAGGATGAAAATCTCTTGCCCTCTTGACCGCGCCGATCCACTTTCCGGATCGCGCTCGGAATTGGATAAGCTGGATGAAATTTCCCATAAACCTTTGCAGCGAGGTTGTTCGCGATCTGGATTTCCGCGCCCAATGCGCCTTCGCCAGCGCCGTCGGCTATGACGGACTGGAAATCGCGCCGTTCACGCTTTCCGATATGCCGCATCAATTGACGCCGGCGCAAATAGCGGAAATCCGCTCGATTGCCGCCGGCGAGGGCATCGCCATCAGCGGCTTGCACTGGCTGCTTGCATCGCCCGCCGGCCTGTCCATCACCAGCACGGACGCCGCCATCTTCCGCAAGACGGTCGATTTCGGCCGCCGCCTCGTCGAACTCTGCGCGGAACTCGGAGGCCTCTATCTGGTGCACGGATCGCCCAGCCAAAGGCAACTCGCCCCCGGCCGCGAAGCGGAAGGCCGCGAGCGCGGCATCGCCTATTTCGGGGCTATGGCGGAGGCAGCGGCCGTGGCCGGCGTAAGCTACTACATCGAACCGCTGGCGCGGAAATCCACCGGCTTCATCACGTGCATCGAGGACGCGCTCGCCATCATCGACGCGATCGGCGCGCCTTCGCTCGCCACCATGGTCGATTGCTATGCCGCCGCCTCGAATGGCGAGGATATTCCCGCCCTTTTGCGGCAATGGGCGCCGAAGGGCGTCATCAGCCATGTCCATCTGAACGATCCGAACGGCCGCGGACCAGGCGAGGGAAAGCTCGCCTTCGCTCCCATCATCGCTGCCCTGTCGGAACTCGGCTATGCGGGCGCCATGGCTGTAGAACCCTTCGCCTACGAGCCGGACGGCCCTGCCTCGGCCGCCCGTTCGATCGGCTATATAAGAGGGATCATCGAGGCCGGAGGCTTTTCCGGAGATTGAAGGAAAGGGATCTAGGCTTTAGGGAGGGCCAACGCTACAGCCCGCAAGCACTGGATGACGATGTCAATTGTTGCCTCCTCCACAGCGAAGCCCGCCCGCAACCGGCGCAATCCGGAGACCACGCGGACGTCGATCCTCGAAGCCGCCCGCGCCGAATTCGCCGAAAAGGGACTGGAGGGCGGACGGGTCGACCAGATCGCGCGCCGCGCCAAGGCCAACAAGCAGCTGGTCTATTACTATTTCGGCAGCAAGGACGAACTCTATAAGTCGGCGCTTGAAGCGACCTATGCGGAAATACGCGCCCTCGAACGCGAACTCGACCTTTCGGCGCTACCGCCGCAGGAAGCGATGGTGAAACTCATCGATTTCTCGCTCGATTATCTCGAAAAGCATCGCGACTTCATCCGTATGCTTTCCGACGAGAACGCCCATGGCGCGCGTCACGTGCGCGGGTCGGAGATGGCGCTGCAGACCAATTCGCCGCTCATCGATCTGCTAGCGGAAACGCTCGAAAGGGGCGTCAAGGAAGGAATTTTCCGCGCCGACATCGATCCCCTCGAACTCTATGTCTCCATAGCGGGAATGACCTTCTTCTACTTCGCCAACGGCCTGACGCTCTCGGCCATTTTCGGCCGCGACCTGACGCAACCCCGCGCCGTCCGCTCCTATCGCGATCACATCGTGAAGCTGACGATTGCCGGCATCAGAGCGTAATCTTTGAAGAAGCGTCCTAATTCCGGTCGCTGTCCCGCGACTTATCAACCATGCGGTTGATAAGCGGAAGCGTTTCCGGATAGGCTCTTTTCGGCTGCTTTGCTGGAAAGGACCGCTCTCATGATACCGAGCATCGTCACGGACGAACTGTCCGCCGATCCGGAAACGGCTTTCGAACTCGGCCTCAAATGGGGCGTAACGCATTACGAACTGCGGGGCATCTACGAATCCCGCGTCCCGAGCCTCTCTGCCTATGCGCGTCATCGCCTGTCGAGGGCTGTCCGCGATTTCGGCGTCACCATCACCGCGCTCTCTCCGGGTGTTTTCAAAGGCGCTTTTCCCGGCGCCGGCCCCGAACATTCCAACCTCTTCTGGATGGGCGCCGGCCATTTCCGGAAATGGCAGGAAGGAAAGAAGGAGATCGAGCACCATTTGCACACGCTCCTGCCGCGGGCGATCGAACTGGCGGCGGAACTGGGGACGCGTTTCGTCATCGGCTTCAGCTTTCATCGCGCCGGCCTGCCGGGCGGTGCCGCGCCTGCAGGCGTGATCGAAACATTAACGGAAGCCGCCGAGACGACACGGAAGGCCGGCCTCGAATTTCTCATCGAGACCGAGGAAGGGCACTGGGCGGATACGGGCGCGCGCTCGGCCGCGCTTGTCGAGCGGATCGGCGATCCGTCGCTCGGAATCAATTGGGACCCGGCCAACGCCCTTATCGACGGGGACATCCCCTATCCGGATGGCTACGCGGCGGCAAAGCGCTTCGTCCGCAATGTGCATTTCAAGGATGCGCGCCGCTATCCCGACAGGACATGGGAAATCCTGCCGGAGGGCGATGTCGATTGGCAGGGCCAGATCAAGGCTCTCCTCGATGACGGCTATGGTGGCGCGATCGCCGTCGAGCCGCATCTGTTCCCGTCCGTGGCGCGAACAAGGGCAGCGCTCGACAGGCTGCGGGCGCTTGTTGCAGCGGCCGGTGGAGGGATGAAGAACGGTCATGCGACCGGCGCATAAACTTTCAACCAGATAGTTGAAAAGCGCCCTGAATGCCGCTAGCGTGATGGCACTGAACACGCGCTGGAGTTTGCGATGCAGCTTGTCGCCGGGGAGAAGACAATTGCTTCGGAAGGG
>Ga0187809_10000370_pt1 | contig 24633 bp, 23 predicted proteins | sample NC_wetland_sal_i_8_FD_132415 | JGI IMG/M metagenome (GOLD analysis project Ga0187809, IMG submission 132415) | Wetland sediment microbial communities from Neuse River Estuary, North Carolina, USA - ASW_4 | ecosystem: Environmental > Aquatic > Freshwater > Wetlands > Sediment | place: USA: North...
AGCCACACCGCGAGGACTACAAAAGGCACGGAAATGGCCGTCACGCTTTCGGGTTCGGCGCCGAACATATGCGTTCCCTTTACGATATCGCCGATCAGCGCCACGACGTAATAAGAGACGGCGGCGACGGAGAGCCCTTCGACGGTGTGCTGGAGCCGAAGCTGGACGCGGGCGCGCTCGTTCATCGAGGCAAGCAGGTCGCGGTTCTGCCGCTCGACCTCGACATCGACCCATGTCCGCAGCAATGTCACCGCCCGCGTCAGCTTGCGCGAGAGGTTCGCCTGCCGCTCCTCCACGGAACGGCATGTGCGCATCGCCGGGGCGACGCGGCGCTGCAGGAACGCAGCCCATGTGTCATAGCCTGCAACGGTCGCTTCGCCGAGCGCTCGCAGACGTTCCTCGACGATGCCATCGTAGGCGCGGCTGGCGCCGAAACGGTAGAGGCTCGCGGCTGCGTCCGCTTCCAGTTCCGCTGCAAGCTCGGTCAGGTCTCCGAGCAGCGCCTCGCTGTCGCGACGCTCTGATTTGCGCATCTCGGCCGTCAGTTGCGCCAACTGGTCCTCCATGCGTCGCAGTCGAGCCGAAAGCGCTTGTGCCAGGGGCAGCCCGAGCATGGCGAGGGTGCGGTACGTTTCGATCTCGATCAATTGCTGGGAAAGCGCGCCTCGGCGGGAAGGCGAAAGGCCCCCGTCAAGGACGAGGATATTTGTCAGACCGTCGCCATTCTGCCGGAAATCCGTGATGATGGCGGCTTTGCCATTCTCCACCAGCGAATAGCACAGGCTTTCCGGATCGAAGGCCGCGATGAGCTTTTCGGTTTGCTGGGTCCATTTGCGAATTTGGAGGCGAATGCCGGATATCACCGCCCCCGGCGGGCTGAAGCCGTTGCCGAAAGGAAGGCTTTCCTGCGCCCCTCGCGCATTGAGCGGCCCTTCCCAGAGATATGTCGAAAATTCGGCGTGCCGTTCCCAGCGCAGCGTGCCGCTGCCCCATTTCATTGCATGATGGCGCGCTTGCTGTTCCGGCGGGGCGACGCCCAGCCGGCGCGACAGTTCGGCGAGCACGGCATTGTCGACAACCGATCCGCCTTCCGTCATGAAGGAGAGCTGCATGAGGACACGCGGCGCTTCGACAAGGGGGTAAGGACGCGCGTGGACCTCGCCCAGGGCGCCGGGGCGGCCGCCATGCGCCGGAAATCCCATGACGGTTCCGGTCAGCGACAAGGTAAAATCAAGTTTTGGCGGTTTGGCGGTCATCGCCCCCTCCATGGCCGCGAGTGCGGAATCCCATGACGTTAGGGAATACATGTTGCCATCAGCGGCAATCTTGCAACCGCCGAAATGCGACCCGAATTGCGGCTTCGCAACGCAGGGAAGGCCTTCAATTGGATAAATGATTTGACCAGTTGTGCGCCTTGCCTCTATTGTTAACCAACCGGTGTCATGGACAAGCTATTCTCCAAGATCGAACATTCGCGCACGGCGGACGAGGTTGTCGCGCAAATCGAGGCGCTGATCCTCGAAGGGGTGTTGCGCGTCAACGACCGGCTGCCGGGTGAGCGGGAACTGGCGCGGCAGTTCGATATTTCCCGACCCATTCTTCGCGACGCATTGAAGATGCTCGAAGCGCGCGGTCTTCTTGTTACGCGCCATGGCGGCGGCACTCATGTGGCGGATGTCATCGGCGAAATCTTCGCCGCACCTGTCCTCGACATCATCGTCGCGCATCCCAAGGCTGTCGCCGACTATTTTGAATATCGCCGCGAGATAGAAGGAACGGCATCGGAATATGCCGCGCGCCGGGCGACGAGAGACGACAAGGCGCTTCTCGACCGCATCCTGGAGCGGATGGAAAAGGCGCATCTCGCCGCCGATCCGGACGCGGAGACGGCGATCGATGTCGAGTTTCACAATGCGGTCGGAGAGTGCGCGCATAATATCATCCTGCTTCACACGCTGCGCTCCTGCTATCGGTTGCTGTCGTCGGGCGTATTCAAGGCGCGGGGGATGATCTATCACCTGCCAGGCGTCAGGGATGCGATCCTGGAGCAGCATCGCGCCATCCATGCCGCCATTGCTAAGGGCGACCCGGCGGAGGCAAGATCGGTGGCGGAGGCGCATATCGATTTCGTCTGGAATGCAATGGCGGAAGCGGAACGCGCCGACGAATGGCAGCGCGTGGCGCGGCTCAGGCTGACTCAGAGATTGCAACACAATGAAAACAAGAGGACGCGAACCAATGCCGTTTGATGATATGATTTCAGGATGGGGCGCGTGAACGACCAGACACCTTTCAGGCCGCGGGTCGGGCTTTTCGTCACCTGCCTCGTCGATCTTTTCCGCCCCTCGGTCGGTTTCGCGGCGGTGAAGCTCATCGAGGATTCCGGCTGCACCGTTGAGGTGCCGGCGGCGCAGACCTGCTGCGGTCAGCCGGCCTATAATTCCGGCGACCGCGAGGACACGAAGGCGATCGCCAAAAGCACGATCGAGGCCTTCGAGGAATTCGATTATGTCGTCGCGCCGTCCGGCTCATGCGCGGGGATGCTGAAAAAGCATTATCCGACGCTTTTCAAGGGCGAGTTCGACTGGGAGACGCGCGCCACGGCCTTTTCCGCCAAGGTCTTCGAACTGGTCAGCTTCCTTGTCGATGTGCGCGGCGTGACAAGCGTCGATGCCGGCTTTCACGAGACCATCACCTACCACGATTCCTGCTCGGGCTTGCGCGAGCTCGGCATCCGGGCGCAGCCGCGCCAGCTCTTGAAATCCGTCGAGGGATTGAAGCTGACCGAGATGAAGGATTCCGATGTCTGCTGCGGCTTCGGCGGAACCTTTTGCGTCAAATACCCCGAGATCTCCAACGCTATCGTCGAGAAGAAGACCGCGCGCATCGAGGAAACGGGCGCTGCGACCCTCGTCGCCGGCGATCTCGGCTGCCTAATGAATATGGCCGGCAAGCTGAAGCGTCAGGGTTCAAAGGTGGAGGCGCGCCACGTCGCCGAAGTGCTCGCCGGTATGGACGACACGCCGCCGATCGGGGGGAGGGGGTGATGGTGAAAAAGTTGCTCATGTTGCCCCTCATCCGCCTGCCGGCACCTTCTCCCCGCAGGCGGGGAGAAGGAAGCGCTCCGACGCTGACGCCCCCCTCGCCCCGCTCGCGGGGAGAGGGTTGGGGTGAGGGGCGGTTCTGCTGGGCGGAGGCATCCCCATGGAAATAACCTCCCCCTCCTTCAAGCAGAATGCGCGCGAGGCGCTGGCCGATCCGCAATTGCAGAAGGCGCTCAACAATGTGCGCACCGGCTTCATCGAAAAGCGGCAGAAAGCCGCCGACGCCCTGCCGGAATTCGACGCGCTGCGCGACAAGGCGCGTGAGATCAAGGACCACACGCTGGCGCATCTCGACCTCTATCTCGACGCCTATGAAAGGCGCGTGAAGGAGGCCGGCGGCATCGTTCATTGGGCCGAGAGCGCCGAAGACGCGCGCGCCATCATCCTCGACATCTGCCGCTCGGCTGGCGCCCGCACCGTAACCAAGGGCAAGTCGATGATCACCGAGGAGATCGGCCTCAACGAATTTCTCGAAAAGGAAGGCGTCAAGCCGATCGAGACCGATCTCGGCGAATACATCATCCAGCTTCGCGGCGAGCATCCGAGCCACATCATCGCGCCGGCCGTGCATCTCAACAAGGAGCAGGTCGAGGCGGATTTCCGCCGCGTGCACGATCATCTGCCGCCGTCGCGCGACCTCTCGGAGCCCGAAGCGTTGCTCGGCGAGGCGCGGCGTGTCCTGCGTTCGGCCTATTTCGCGGCGGATGTCGGCATCACCGGCGCGAATTTTCTTGTGGCGGAAACCGGCACGTCGATCATTGTCACCAATGAGGGCAATGGCGACCTGACGCAGACGCTGCCCAAGGTGCATGTCGTGTTGGCTTCGATCGAGAAGATCGTGCCGACGCTGGAAGACGTGTCGCAGATCCTGCGGGTGCTGGCGCGCTCGGCGACAGGTCAGGATATGAGCGTCTATACGACGCTCTCCACCGGGCCGCGACGCAAGGGCGACCCCGATGGGCCGGAGGAATACCACGTCGTGCTGCTCGACAATGGCCGCTCGTCGGTCCTCGGCACGGAGTTCCAGGACATGCTGCGCTGCATCCGCTGCGGCGCTTGCATGAACCATTGCCCTGTCTATCACGAGATCGGCGGCCATGCCTATGGCTGGGTCTATCCGGGACCGATCGGCGCGGTGGTGACGCCGGCGCTGATCGGCATCGACAAGGCCGGGAACCTGCCGAACGCCTCGACCTTCTGCGGACGCTGCGAGGCGGTCTGCCCGATGCGCATCCCGCTGCCGAAGATGATGCGGCACTGGCGCGAGCGCGAGTTCGAGCGCCGGCTCAATCCCGCGACCTACCGGACCGGAATTGGCCTCTGGGCCTTCTTCGCCAAGCGGCCCAGGCTCTATCGCCTTGCGACATCGATCGGGATTCCCTTTCTGGCGCTCTTCGGCGGCAGAAAACGTCGTTTCCGCTCGCTACCCTTCGCCGGAAGTTGGACGAAGCACCGCGACATGCCGGCTCCCGAAAGCCGCACCTTCCAGCAGCAATGGCGTCAGCGCGAGGCGCGCAAACAGGGTGTGATGCCATGAGCGGACGCGAAGCGATCCTCGGACGCATCCGGCAATCGCTCGGCGCTGGCGCTGACGATACGGCGCGCGCCGCAACTGTGGCGAAAAGGCTGTCGAAGCCGCCGAAAGGCATCATCCCGGCGAGGGGGCAACTCGATGAAAGGGGGCGCGTCGCGCTCTTTTCCACGATGGCGGAGCAGGTTTTCGCCAGCGTGCGCCACGTCAAGGGAGCGGACGACGTCCCAAAGGCGGTGACGGAATATCTCCGCTCGCGCAACCTTCCCTCCTCGGTGCGCATGGGCGGCGATCCGCGGCTTGCCGCGATGCCATGGCAGAAGCAAAAGGCGCTGCAGGTGAAATCCGGCCCCTCTGACGGCGAGGACGAGGCCGGCGTCAGCCATGCCTTCGGCGCGGTTGCGGAAAGCGGGACGCTGGTGATGACCTCCGGCCCGGAAAATCCGACGACCGTCAACTTCCTGCCCGAACACCATATCGTCATCGTCGATGCCGGCGACATAGACGGCGACCTCGAAACCGTGCTCGCCAAGGTCCGCAAGACTTACGGCAAAAAGCGCATGCCGCGAACGGTCAATCTCATCACCGGGCCGTCGCGCTCGGGCGACATCGAGCAGAAACTGCTTCTCGGCGCGCATGGGCCGCGCGCTGTCCATATCATCATAGTGGACGGGGCAGAGGGTCCGGGGTGAAAACCGTCCGCTTCAGCGAGGCCTGTGGCCCCGAGGGCCTGCGCCTCTATGCGATCGGCGACGTGCATGGACGGCTCGACCTGCTTGAAGTGATGCATGAACGAATCGCCTCCGATCTCCAAAAAAGACCGGTGGCGGATTTCGGGATCATCCATCTGGGGGACTACACCGATCGGGGATCCGATTCGAAGGGCGTCCTCGATTTTCTGGTCGCGCGATGCGAAAGCGATCCTCGCTTCATCGCCCTGATGGGCAATCATGACGAGGGACTGCTGGAATTCCTCGCCACGGCCGACAGGGACGGCCTCTTCGCCGGCAATGGCGGCGAGGCGACCGCGCGCTCTTATGGCGTGGAGATCGATTTCTCAAGTGACGAGCGCGCGAGGGAGGGACGAGATGCGCTTCTCGACGCAATGCCGGAGGCGCATATTGCCTTCCTGTCGTCGCTGCCGCGCTCGATCGCTTTCGGCGATTTCTTCTTCTGCCACGCAGGTATTCGGCCAGGCGTTCCGCTCGACCGGCAGGATCCAGAGGATCTCACTTGGATTCGCTGGGATTTCCTCGACCATACCGGCCTTTTCGAGAAGGTGATCGTGCATGGCCACACACCGGTGGCCCGGCCGGACATCCAGCCGAACCGCATCGATATCGACACGGGAGCGTTCAAGACCGGACGCCTCACCGCTCTCGTCATAGACGGCGGCGAGAAGACGCTGATCGAGGTGTCGGAGGATCAGTGGTAGGAGACGACGCCGTAGCCGTCCACGACGCGATGGTGGGAGGAGGCATCGGCACTGTAGACGCCCACGCCCCAAACGAGCAGGCCGGACAGCATGACGAGAGACAGGAGTGCTGCTTTCACGGGTTTCATCTCTGTTGTGGTTTCCTGTCTTTAGACGATTAGCCTTACCAATCGGTTTCAAAACGCCGCATCGGGAACAAGGTTGCCTAGGCTCGAACTTTTTGCTCCGACGCGGCGGAAGCGGCGCTCATCTAAAGGCGGAGCATGTGGCGCACCAGTGGCAATGCGGCCATCGACAAACGGAAAAACGCGACCGTGTCCAAAATGCAACGGCGACGCCTACAAGCACCTCACCCACGCCCGCGCGATGGCGAGGCCGGCGGCATCCGCCACCGCCCCGTGCCGTTCCGCGTCCGCCTGGTGGATCGCCCCCCAATCGGGGTGGCGAACCGCGATGACATCGGCAAAGATGTCATTCCATTCGCGCACGAGCTTGCGGTCGGCCTCGAAATGGAACTGGACACCATAGGAGCCACGGCCGATGCGAAAGGCCTGGTTGGGCGCCGCTCCATTCGTTGCCAGACGAACCGCGCCTTCAGGAAGGGTGAATGTATCGTCGTGCCATTCGAAGATTGGAAACCGCGCCGGAAGGCCTCTCGTCAAGGGATCGGCCCGGCCCTCATCGGTGAGGGCGACCTCGCACCAGCCGAATTCCGGAGCGGCGCCGATCCGGTTTTCGGCCGCATGGGCGCGGGCGAGAAGTTGCGCGCCGAGGCAGATGCCGAGCACGGCCCGGCCGGATCGGCCGAAGGCGCGCATCTGTTGGAGTAGGGCCGGAAAATAGGGGCTTCCGCTATCATCGAGCGCGTTCTGCTCGCCGCCGAGGACGATCAGGCCGTCATAAAGGCCGGTATCGGCGGGGATCGGCTCGCCCTCATGGGCTTTCACGATATCGACCGCCACACCCGCTTCATCGAGCGCTACAGCCATCTGGCCAAGCCCAGTCGCCGCGAAATTCTGGATTGTCAGGACGCGCATCAGGTCATGGCCCGGTAGGTCAAAGTTAATGCTATCGTCCCGATATCATGAGGGAAGCGCGATAGCCATCGGGCGCGAATGAGAGAGGGGGCCATGCCGCTACAGAACCGGGTCGATCCGTTCGGGGAAATCCATGCCGTCGAGGCGCGCGGCATGTTCACCGGCAATCGCGGCGTCATCCACGATCCGGCGACGAAGACGCTGCTCGAACGGCGCTGGTCGACGAAGGCTTGGCTGATCTGTACGTGCGAGTACAAGGGCCGTCATCGCGAGGTGATGGGCCGCAACACCTCTTCCGGCAATGCCGGCTGGACGGAACTCTTTTTTCTCGACGAAGTGACGGCGCTGGCCGCCGGCCATCGGCCCTGCTTCTATTGCCAACGCGAGCGGGCAAAGGAATTCGCCCACTGCTATGGCGAAGCCTTCGGCAAGGCCGACGCGAAGGCGATCGAGATCGACGAAAGGCTGCATCGCGAGAGGCTGGCCTCTGGCGCCACCTTTCCCGGAAGGCCTTCGATGATGGAAGCTGACAGGACCGCGTTCGACGCCTTGCCGGACGGGGTCATGCTTTTCCAGCGAGAAAAGACGTTCGCCAAGCGCGACGGCGAATTGCGCGCCTGGACATTCCGGGGCTGGGCCGACGCATGGGATTTTTACGACCTTGCCATATCCGATGTCTGGCTGCTCACGCCGCCGACCACGGTTGAAATTCTGAAAAGGGGATATCGGCCCGTCTGGCATCCTAGCATCATGAGGGGCTGATACGCTGCCTCAGGAATCGGATTGTCCGTGCTCCCTTGACGACTGAAAGAGAGTGCCGCATTCCAACCCCATGCGCGCGAATTACAGGATGCAGCGGCTTTTCGTGCCGGGGGATCTGGCAGCGGGGGCGAGGATCGAGCCTTCGGCCGCCCAGACGCACTATCTGCTGCATGTTTTGCGGCTGGTGGAAGGCGCGGAACTGCTGCTCTTCAACGGACGCGACGGCGAATGGCTGGCGCGGGCGGCTTCCGTCACGAAAAAGAAAATCGCGCTCGAAGCGGTCGAGCAGGTGCGGCCGCAGCCTGCTCTGCCCGATCTTCTCTACTGCTTCGCGCCGCTGAAGCAGGGCCGCCTCGATTATCTCGTGCAGAAGGCGGTGGAGATGGGGTCTGGCGCCTTGCAGCCTGTCATCACACAGCATACGCAAGTGGCGAAGCCGGGTCTCGACCGGCTGGAAGCGAATGTGATCGAGGCGGCGGAGCAGTGCGGGGTTCTGGCCGTGCCGCCGGTGCGCGAGCCGATGAAATTCGAGGGGCTGCTGGCCGGCTGGGAGACGGAGAGAAGGCTGATCTTCTGCGACGAGGATGCCGAGACGAACAATCCGCTTGCCGCGCTCCAGGCGATTGCCGAGACGAAAATCGGCGTTCTCGTCGGGCCGGAGGGTGGGTTTTCGGAAGCCGAGCGCAAGGCGCTGAGGGCGCTTCCCTTCATCACCGCGATCCCGCTCGGCCCGCGCATCCTGCGGGCCGATACGGCGGCGGTCGCGGCGCTGGCGCTCGTTCAGGCGACGGTCGGCGACTGGTAAACAATTATGAAGCGCGGCATCCCGCCATCGTTCAGGCTGGTGTTTTTCTTGTGGTCCGATTTGATGTGCTGGATGACGGGTTTCGCCGCCTTGCCGATAACATAGGGGCCGAGACCCCACGCAGCGGTCCAAAGCGCGGCGCCGACGACATTCGCAATCAGGAAGCGCCACCATGGCATGTGGACGGCTCCCGAGACCAGCCCGTTCAACTGGCGCAGCACGACCACGAAGCGGGCGGTGACGACGATATAGACGCCTCGCCGCTTGAACATCCCCTCCAGGCGGTCGAGACGCTCGGGCGTCAGCTTGACATAGGAGCCGAAGCGGCGAAGCAGCCGGCTGCCGCCATAATGGCCGATTGCATAGCCCGTACTGTCGCCCAGAACCGCGCCGCAGAAGATGGCGATCAGCGCGACCGTCAGGTTGATTGTACCACTGGCCGCGAGCGCGGAGGTTGCGACCACCAGTGTTTCGCCGGGCAGCGGCGCGCCCATCGATTCCAGGTAGATAACAATGAACACCGCCAGCGAGCCATAAGCGGCGACATAATGTTGGATTTCCTGCATGAACGCCGCTCGATGGTTGCCGGTTAAGGGGAACAGGATCGCAGAAAATTCGTTCCGCGTCTGCGGGTGTTCAGCTGACCCCCCGGTGCAGCGGGGAATAAAGTGGAAATATTCGCGGGACAGCGCCCCCCTTTGTCCTGCCGGACATCTCCCCCACAAGGGGGGAGGTTAGCCTTCATCAGTGCCGCAGCCACTCTCCAACTGCAGAATGTGAGCCGGCGAAAGCGGGCGGCGTGATCTCCCCCCTTGTGGGGGAGATGTCCGGCAGGACAGAGGGGGGGGCGCGAAGGGGCGCGGGTTATCAGGAAAAGCAACCGCCCTTGCCGGTTCCAGCGCATTCGGATAGGACGCCTGCGACCAACATTGACCAACACATCCGCTACGCGAACAGACCGACCATGGCTCCGAAATCCGAGAAAATGAAGGCGCGGCTGCCGCGCGGCTTTGTCGACCGCGCTGCCGAGGACATCCGCGCCGTCGACGAGATGGTGGCGAAGATCCGCGCCGTCTACGAGCTTTATGGCTTCGAACCGGTCGAGACGCCGCTCATCGAATATACCGACGCGCTCGGCAAATTCCTGCCCGACCAGGACCGGCCGAACGAAGGCGTCTTCTCGTTTCAGGATGACGATGAACAATGGATGAGCCTGCGCTACGATTTGACAGCGCCGCTGGCGCGCTATGTGGCGGAGCATTACGAGCGGCTGCCGAAGCCTTATCGCTCCTATCGCTGCGGCTGGGTCTTCCGCAACGAAAAGCCGGGGCCGGGGCGCTTCCGCCAGTTCATGCAGTTCGACGCCGATACGGTCGGCACGCCGGGCGTGGCCGCCGACGCCGAAATGGCGATGATGATGGCCGACGTGATGGAAGCGCTCGGCATCAAGCGCGGCGATTACGTTATCCGGGTCAACAATCGGAAAGTGCTCGACGGCGTGCTGGAGGCGATCGGGCTGGGCGGCGAGGAGAATGCCGGCCGCCGGCTGACGGTGCTGCGGGCCATCGACAAGCTCGACAAGTTCGGGCCGGAGGGCGTGAAGCTGTTGCTAGGGCCGGGCCGCTGGGACGGCGGCAAGGAAGGCGAGGGCGATTTTACAAAAGGAGCGGGGCTAGTCGAACAGCAGGTTCAAGGAGTGTTGCAATATCTAAGCTGGAAGTCACTGCAGCACACTCCAGTGGACGGCTCAGATAAATTTTTGCTTGAGACCAATACCAGTTCCCACAACGTGGATGTCGTGGATGGCTTTGCGCAATCGTTCCCTAGCGACAGCAAGCTTTTTGCTGAGGGAATTGAGGAGTTGCGGAATATTGCGGCGTTGACGGACGCTGCGGGATACGACCGCCGGCGAGTCCAAATCGATCCCTCCGTCGTGCGAGGCCTCGAATATTACACCGGCCCTGTCTATGAGGCCGAGCTTCTCGCCGAAATCCCCAATGAGGACGGCGTCGTCGTGCGCTTCGGCTCGGTTGGCGGCGGCGGGCGCTATGACGGGCTCGTCTCGCGCTTCCGCGGCGAGCCGGTGCCGGCGACCGGTTTTTCGATCGGCGTCTCGCGGCTGATGACCGCGCTGAAGAATCTGGGCAAGCTCGATCAGGCCGAAGTTGTCGCGCCGGTCGTCGTGCTGGTCATGGACAAGGATACGGAAAGCCTCGGCCGCTATCAGAAGATGGTTTCGGACCTCAGGCAGGCCGGCATCCGCGCCGAACTTTATCTCGGCGGCGCCGGCATGAAGGCGCAGATGAAATATGCCGACAGGCGTGGAGCGCCCTGCGTCGTCATCCAGGGCGGCGACGAGCGCGCCAGCGGCGAAGTGCAGATCAAGGACATGGTCGAGGGCCGGCGGCAGGCGGCGGCGATCGCCGATCACACCGAATACAAGGAAGCGCGGCCGGGGCAGGTGACGGCGCCGGAAGGCGACCTCGTCGCGGCCGTGCGGCGAATTCTAGATGCGCAGAAGGCGGAGCGGGGACGGTGACGCGCGCGCTCTTTTCCCTCCCCCTTGAGGGGAGGGTGGCCGCTCCGCGGCCGGGTGGGGTTGCCACGGCCATGCGCCGATCCATTCCCTCCCCCTTGAGGGGAGGGTCGATCCGCGCAGCGGATCGGGGTGGGGTCGCCACGGCCGTCTTCAGCGTTCTTTTATGCCGCGCGCTGTCTCTGCCGACCCCCTCTGGCCGCTTCGCAGCCATCTCCCCCTCAAGGGGGGAGAAAAGGCGCGTTGCATGACCTCCCCCGCCATCTCTTCCGATCTTCTCGCGCTCTTCGCAGAGCGTGGGACGGACATCGTCGACCTGCCGATCCTGCAGCCGGCCGATCCCTTTCTCGACATGGCGGGCGAGGATTTGCGACGCCGTATTTTCCTGACCGAGAGCGAAACCGGCGAGAGCCTTTGCCTGCGCCCCGAATTCACCATTCCCGTCTGTATCGGCCATATCGCCAGCCACGCGGCGACGCCGCGCCGCTATGCCTATCTCGGCGAGGTGTTCCGTCAGCGGCGCGACGGCGAAAACGAGTTCTTCCAGGCCGGCATTGAAGACCTTGGCGATGTGGAAACGGCGCGCGCCGACGCCAGAAGCATCGCCGACGCGCACCGGCTTCTCGAAGGGGTGCTGCCGGGCGTGGCGCTCTCCGTCACGCTTGGCGACCAGTCGCTCTTCGAGGCGGTGCTATTGGCGCTCGGCCTGCCGCGCGGCTGGCGCATGCGGCTCGCGCGCGCCTTCGGGTCGAGCGCCGTGCTCGCGGCGGCGCTGGCCGATCTCGCCAATCCGTCAAGGAGCGGGCAACTGGAATCCGCCATAACCGCGCTGGTCGCCGACGGCGATCATGAGCGGCTTGCCGATTATATCGAGGAAAGAATGAAGGCCACGGGCCTGTCGCCCGACGCTGGCCGCTCGCCTGCCAGCATCGCGCGGCGGCTGATCGAAAAGGCGGAACTGAGGAGCGTTCGGCTCGCCGACGAGGCCTTCGCGGCGCTGAAGACCTTCCTTTCCATCCGCGCGCCGCTCGGCAAGGCAGCGGCGGAACTCTCGCGCTTCTGCGCCGAGGCGCGGCTGTCGCTCGGCCCGGCGCTGGATCATTTCGCCGCGCGCGTGGAGGCGATAAAGGCGGAAGGCGTGCCGCTGGAGTCGATCCGCTATGACGCCGCCTTCGGCCGGCCGCTCGATTATTATACCGGGTTGGTGTTCGAGATAGCGGCGGCAGGGGAGGAGCGTCCGCTTCTGGGCGGCGGTCGTTATGACAGGCTGTTGACGCTGCTCGGAGCGGAAAAACCCATTCCCGCCGTCGGCTTTTCCGTCTGGCTCGACCGGGTGGAGGAATTGCGGGGCAGGTCATGATTTTGTTCTGTTCGACCCCCACCCTCTATGAGACCCCCACCCCTAACCCCTCCCCACAAGGGGGAGGGGGATTCGCCGCCGTGTTCCCCTCCCCCTTGTGGGGAGGGGTTAGGAGTGGGGGTAAAAGGCGACCGACTGGCGGGAGCCGGCCATGACCGTCACGCTCGCGCTTCCCTCCAAGGGCCGGCTCAAGGATCAGGCCCTCGAAGCCTTCCAGAAAGCCGGCATGGCGATCGAGCCGCTCGCTGATCAGCGGCAATACAATGCGCGCATGGCCTCGCTGGAGAATGTCGAGATCGCCTTCCTTTCCGCTTCGGAGATCGCGCGTGAAGTGGGAGAGGGCCGCGTCGATCTCGGCGTGACCGGCGAGGACCTGCTGCGCGAGACCTTTTCGGATTGGGAGAAACGCACCGAAACCGTGGCGCGGCTGGGCTTCGGCCGGGCCGACGTGGTGGTGGCGGTGCCCGATGTCTGGCTCGATGTCGAGACGATGGCCGATCTCGACGACGTCGCCGCCGATTTCCGCCATCGGCTTGGACGGCGGCTCAGGATCGCCACCAAATATTGGCGGCTGACCCAGCAATTCTTCTCGCAGATGCATGGCATACAAGTCTATCGCATCGTCGAGAGCCTCGGCGCGACCGAAGGCGCGCCGGCCGCCGGTCTGGCCGATATCATCGTCGACATCACCACGACAGGCTCGACGCTTCGCGCCAATCATCTGAGGATATTGGGAGACGGCGTCATTTTGCGCTCCGAGGCCTGCCTCGTCGCGGCGACCAAAGAAAGAAGCGCCGAGGATCAACAGACCATCGGCGCTATCGCCGCGCGGTTTGGTCAGAGCTGATATCAGCCAGGTTCGATCATCGTCTCCGGGCGCACGATGCGGTCATAATCCGCTTCGCTGACGAGGCCGCTCTTCACCGCCTCCTCGCGCAAGGTCGTGCCGTTCTTGTGCGCGGTCTTGGCGATCTTGGCGGCATTGTCATAGCCGATCGTCGGCGCAAGCGCCGTCACCAGCATCAGCGAGCGGCCCATGAGATCGGCGATGCGCGTCTCGTCGGCCTCGATGCCGGCGACGCAGTTCTCGGCGAAGGACTGCATGGCGTCGGACAACAGCTTGATCGAGCGCAGCACGTTGAGCGCGATGACCGGCTTGAAGACGTTCAACTCGAAATGACCCTGGCTCGCGGCCATCAGCACGGCGGCGTTGTTGCCGATCACCTCGGTCGCCACCATGGTCAGCGCTTCCGCCTGGGTCGGGTTGACCTTGCCCGGCATGATCGAGGAGCCCGGTTCGTTTTCCGGCAGGCGCAGTTCGCCGAGGCCGGAGCGCGGACCGGAGCCGAGGAAGCGGATGTCGTTGGCGATCTTGAAGAGATCGGTGGCGAGCGCCGCGAGACTGCCGTGGAAATTGGCGAGCGCGCCATGCGATGCCAGCGCCTCGAACTTGTTCGACGCCGTGCGGAAGGGCAGGTGGGTGATCTTTGCCAGTTGCGCGGCGATGCCGGTATCGAAGCCCTTCGGCGCGTTGAGGCCTGTGCCGACGGCGGTGCCGCCCTGCGCCAGCGCATAGACATCCTCCAGTGCGGCGAGGATGCGCTTCTTGCCGAGTTCGAGCGCCGCGACATAGCCGGAAAATTCCTGGCCAAGCGTCAGCGGCGTGGCGTCCTGCGTATGGGTGCGGCCGATCTTGACGATGTCCTTAAATTCCTCTGCCTTGGTCGCAAGTTCCTCCGTCAGATTGGTCAGCGAGGGCAGGAGATGAATAGTCGTCTCGCGCGCCGCCGCGACATGCATGGCGGTCGGGAAGGTGTCGTTCGACGATTGGCTCATATTGACGTGGTCGTTCGGATGGACCGGTTTCTTTGAGCCAAGTTCGCCGCCCAGCATTTCGATCGCCCGGTTGGCGATGACCTCATTGGCGTTCATATTGGTCTGGGTTCCCGAGCCGGTCTGGAAGACGACAAGCGGGAAATGGTCATCCAACTTCCCGTTCGCCACCTCGTCGGCCGCCGCCGCTATTGCTTTGCCGAGCGACGGGTCGAGCCTGCCGAGCTGCATGTTGGTTTCGGCCGCGGCGCGCTTGATCAGGCCGAGCGCATGGATGAGCGGCAGCGGCATACGGTCCGTCCCGATCCGGAAATTCTGGAAGCTGCGCTGCGTCTGCGCGCCCCAATAGCGGTCGCCGGGAACGTCGATGGGGCCGAAAGTGTCGGATTCGGTGCGGTGTGCCGTCATGAAATGCTCCTATGCTGGCGGGAACATAGTGATCGCCGGAGGGAGCGTCTACAGGAAGAATAGTGCTTCCGATTGGCTCAGCGTTTTGGCTTATCGGAATGAAAACGGGCGCCTCGCGATGCCCCTCATCCGCCTGCCGGATGAGGGGGCACGCTCCGCCAACGGCGATCCATCACAACCTGCTCTTATTTCTCCGTCTTGTCGGCCTTCTTCACGAAGGCGTTGGTGTAGGTCCTGGTGATGTCGATATTGGCCTTGGCGACGTCGGGGGAGCCGATCTTGAACACATCGAGCACGGCCTGCGCTCCCTTCGGGTCCATCAGCCCGGTCGTCGAATACATGGGGATCGTGTTCTTCAGCGCGGCGAGATAGGAGGCCTTGTCGGCGCCGACGAGGTTCGGCGGCATCTTGTCCATGATCTCCTGGGCACTGTGGCTGTGGATCCATTTCAGCGTCGCGACCATCGCATTGGTGAGCGCCTGCGTCTCCTTGGTATGCGCCTTGATCCATTCCGGCCGCGTATAGAAGGCGCCACCGGGATAATCGCCGCCGAAGACCTTCTCCGTGTCCTTCTGCGTGCGCGTGTCGGACAGGAGAGTGAGATCCTTGTACTTGTTCTGCAGCACGGTGACGGCCGGATCGAGCATGACAGCCGCGTCAATCTGGCCCTGCTCCATGGCGGCGACCGCCGTAGCGCCGAGGCCGACGCCGATGACGGCAGCTGAATCCTTCTTCAGCCCGGCCTTTACCAACTGATATTTGAGGAAGAAATCGGTCGAGGAGCCGGGCGCGCTGACGCCGACCTTCTTGCCGGCGAGATCCTTCACCGACTTGATCTTGCCGGTCTGCTTGGGCGACACGACCAGAACAAGGCCGGGATAGCGGTCATAGATCACGAAGGCCTGGAGATGCTGCTTCTTGGCGGCAAGCTCGACGGTGTGGTCGAAATAGCCCGACACGACATCGGCGCTGCCGCCGAGAACCGCCGTCAGCGATTGCGAACCGCCCTTGAAATCGACGAGATTGACGTCGACGCCGGCCTTTTCATATTCGCCGAGCTGCTTGGCGAGCACGGTCGGCAGGTAGCACAGGCACGACGCGCCGCCGATGGCGAGCGTCACTTTGGAGGCAGCCATCGCGCCGCCTCCCATCATCATCAATGCCGCGGCGACGGCCGTCAGCCTGGACAAGAATTTCATGGTCTTCCTCCTTTGGATTATTTGCCTTGTTTCGAGAATTCCGGGCGCCAGACGAGAAGCCGTCTCTCGATGATTGTCATGATCCAGTCGATGAGGAGCACGAAGGCGGCGAGCACGAACATGCCGGCGAAGACACCGCCGACATCGAAGACGCCCTCGGCCTGCTGGATGAGATAGCCGAGACCGGCGGCGGCGCCCAAATATTCGCCGACCACCGCGCCAACGACCGCGAAGCCGACCGAGGTGTGCAGCGAGGAGAACACCCAGGAGAGCGCCGAGGGCATATAGACATGGCGCAGGAGCTGGCGCTCGCTCATGCCAAGCATTCGCGCGTTGGACAGCACTGTCGCGTTCACCTCGCGGACGCCCTGATAGACGTTGAAGAAGACGATGAAGAAGACCAGCGTCACGCCGAGCGCCACCTTCGACCAGATGCCGAGACCGAACCAGAGCGTGAAGATCGGCGCCAATACGACGCGGGGCAGGGCGTTGGCGGCCTTGATGTAGGGATCGAAAACCGCGCCAAGGCGCTCCTTGCGCGCGAACCAGAAGCCGACGATGAGCGCGCCTAGCGCGCCGATGGCGAAGGCGAGCATCGATTCCAGCAATGTGATCCAGAGGTGATACCAGATCGTGCCTTCGGCGAACCATTTCCATATTTGCGTGGCGACGGCGGAGGGCGTGGAGAAGAAGAAGGAGATGTTATCCGGATTACCAAAAAGGTGCGTCGTCGAGGCGACCTGCCAGAAGGCGACAATGACGACCGCCACCAGGATTTGGAGGGAAAGGAGGCTCAGACGGTTCATTTTCCGGCCTCCTCCAGGTCCCCATAGGTCTTCAGCACTTCCTGCTTCAGCAGGCGCCAGATCTCGCGGTGAATGGTCTGGAATGCCAGTTCGAGCTTGATCTCGGAAATGTCGCGCGGGCGCGGCAGCGCTATCGGGAAATCGCCGATCAGACGCGCCGAGGGGCCGGCCGACATCACCACCACGCGGTCGGCAAGCGCGATCGCCTCTTCCAGATCGTGCGTGACGAACATCACCGCCTTGCGGTCCTCCGACCAAAGCTTCAGCAGGAGATCGCCCATGATGACGCGCGTCTGCGCGTCGAGCGGCCCGAAAGGCTCGTCCATAAGGATGATCTTGGGATCGCGGATAAGAACCTGCGCCAGCGCGACGCGCTTGCGCTGGCCGCCCGAAAGCATGTGCGGATAGCGGTCACAGAACGAGGCAAGACCGACCCGGCCGAGCCATCTCCTTGCTCGTTCGCGCGCCTCGCGCTGCTTCGTGCCGGCCACCTCAAGCCCGATCGCGACGTTTTCGAGCGCCGTCTTCCACGGCATCAGCGCATCCTGCTGGAAGAGATAGCCCGCCTGCCGGTTGATGCCGGAGAGCGGCGCGCCGAAGATTGAGACGCTGCCGGCCGCCGGGCCAAACAGACCCGCGGATGCGTTGAGAAGCGTGGATTTGCCGCAACCGGTCGGACCGATGATGGCGACGAATTCCTGACTGCCGACGGTGAGGCTCGCATCGGCTACTGCACGGAATCTCTGACCGCGCGCGAGCGCAAATTCGATCGTCACGCCGTCGAGGCGAACGGCCGGCGCGCTTTCGGCGGCGGCCGCAGCTTTTGCGCGGCCTTCTTGTCTCAGCGCCGCCGCCATTGGACGCCTCCCTGAACCGGTACGTGTCGGGCGGTTTTCTTCGTCGGTTTTGGACAGCGGAAATGGTGACGCGCCATGATTTCCTCCCGCCACGGTTCTGTTTCTTCTTACGGTATGCCGAGGACGGATGGAAATGGGCAATATGTAAATAAGCCTGCCATATCAACCCGGCTTGTGGTTCCATGCAGGATTTCCACCGGCGAGATGGAGAAGTGGCCGCGATGACGAGGTTGTCAGCGCGGCTCGACCCTGAGGCTGAGATAGGTCGGGTCGAATCCCGCTATCGCCTGCAGACGCTCCCAATCGAGAATGGTGAGGCTGGTGCCGCGCCATGCGATGAGCCCCTTCCGCCGCAGGAATTGCAGGATGCGGTTCACATGGACGACCGACCGGCCCATCATATCGCCGAGTTGCACCTGCGTGATTGGTAGCTCAAAGCTGTACTCATGGGTGAGGTCGACCGCCTTCAGGCGCAAGTATAATTCACACAGGAGATGCGCGACCTGGCCTACCGAAGAGCGGCGTCCCATCGAGACGATCCAGGCCCGGTGGATGGCGGCATCGACAACCGTGCTCAGCCAGAGCATGCGGGTGAGGTGGGGATATTCGGCGCTGATTGCCCTCAGACTCTCATGCGGAACCTTGCTCACGACGCAATTGGTAAGCGCCACCACGCCATGGTCCATGACTTTCAGAAGCAGGCTGTGAAGGTCGACGAAATCGCCAGGTATATGGATGGCCGTCAACTGCCGCTGACCTTCCTCGACGACGTGGGAGCGCGCCGAGAAGCCCTCGATCATGAGACAACTCTCTTTCGGATGCGACCCCTCCGTCACGATATCCTGGCCCGCGCGATAATATTCGACCTTTGTAACGATGTTTTCCAGCGCCGCCCGCTCGAGGGGCGCAATCACGTCCCTGTGTCCGAGGTTTAAAATGAGCGGATTGAGCAACAGCGCCTCCTGAGATCCTCGATGGTTAACGCTGCGGGAATGTAGAAGGTTCTACGGCGAGGTCGCTGTAATGAAGATTTTAGCCGCTACGCCGTGGCGCAATCCCTGCAAAGACCGCGGATTTCCACGGTCGTCTTTTCGGGATGGAAGCCGGTCCGCCTGCTGATGCCGTCGATGAACGACTGGAAATCCTGGTCATCGATCTCGGCGACGGCGCCGCAGCGCTCGCAGATGGCGAAACCGATAGGCTCGTCCGTATGCGAATGGTCGGCGGGATGGGAGCAGGCTACGAAGGCGTTCATGCTTTCCAGCCGATGGACTATGCCGAGGCCGCGCAACTGGTCGAGAGCCCGATAGACCTGCAACGGCGCGCGAAAGCCTTCCGTACGGAGTTCATCGAGAATTTGATAGGCGCTGAGCGGAGTGCCCGTGCGGGAGAGGACGCCAAAGACGAGCTTCTGGTTCCTGGTCATGTCTAGACCTGCCATCTTACTTCCCTTCGACGCCTGATTTCATCCGTCACTGCTTACACCAAAATGGGCGCCGCCGCGCCTGCCCGCAATGCTGGTCCTTCCTATGTCATACCACGGCAAGCCGCCATTTTGCCGCTTTCAAACCGCTCAGCAGATAGGAAGCAGCGCCGAGAGCGGTGATCCAGAAACTCGTCGGCCAATCCGTCCAATAGGCGAGCGCAAGACCGATCCAGGCCGTCACCAGGGCAAGAAGAACGGACAGCACGACGCCGGAGCGCGTGCCCGATGCGAGGCGCATCGCCGAGGCAGCCGGCGCCACCATGAGCGCGAAGACCAGGAGAACGCCGACGATCTGAGTGGCTTCCGCGGTGGCAAGCGCGACGACAATCATGAAAAGCACCGAAACGAGGTCGAGATTGACGCCTTTCGCCTCCGCAAGCTCCGGCTGCAGGCTGGCAAAGAGAAGCGGCCGGGCGATGAACAGAAGAATCAGGAGCAGAGCGATCCCGAGGACGGCCAATAGCCGGACGGTTGCGAGATCGATGCCAAGCACGTTGCCAAAGAGGATATTGGTCGTCTGGCCGGCGAAGGCAGTGTAAAAGTGAAGGAAGAGCAGGCCGAGACCGAGCGCGAAGGAAAGCACGATGCCGATCGCCACGTCGCGCTGCGCCCGCTCTCCGAGGAGGCCGATGCCGATTCCTGCAAGCACAGTGAAGGTCGTCAGCCCGAAGAAGGGCGAGACCCCGACGAGGCCGGCGCCGGTCGCGCCCGGAAAGCCGACATGGGCAAGCGCATGGCCGGCAAAAGTCTCGCCGCGCAAGACGAGGAAATAGCCGACCGCGCCGGCGACGATGCCGACGATCGTGCAGGCATAGAAGGCGTTGCGCATGAAGTCGTAGTCAAACATTGTGAGCATGGGCGTCGCCGTGATCGTGTGTGTGGGCGTCATGGCTGTGGGCGTCGCATTCCATTTCGACCCCGTCAGCCATGACGAAGATGCGTCCCTCGGCGCGCAGCACATGGATGGGCGCGTTGTAGAGCCTGGAAAGAACGGGGGCTGTGATGACTTCGTCCACCGATCCCATCGCCGCCTGACCATTGCCGAGATAAAGCACCGAATCAACCGCATCGAGCAGCGGATTGATTTCGTGTGAACAAAAGAGAACGGCAATGCCCAGCTCACGGCTGACGTTCCGCACCAGATCGACCATGGCGCGTTGATGGCCGGCGTCGAGGCTGATCAGCGGCTCGTCCAGCAGGAGCAGTTTCGGTTCGCCGATGAGAGCTTGGGCGATCAGGATGCGCTGCCTCTCGCCGCCGGACAGCTGCACGAGCGGACGCTGCGCAAGCTCCGCCGCGCCCGCCAGTTCGAGCGCCTGCCAAGCTGCCTCTCTTTCGGCGGCGGAGGCGACAGGCCAGCCCCAGCGGTGGCCTCCCGCAGCGCCGAGGACGAGATCGTAGCCGGTCAGGCCGGAATGCAGTGGCAGCCGCCTCGTCTGCGGCATATAGCCGATCAGCGGATTGCCGCGGCTTGGTTCCCGGCCGAGAACGGAGATCCGGCCGGCTTGCGGCTTGAGCAGGCCGAGAATCGCGCGCAAAAGCGTCGTCTTGCCCGCGCCGTTTGCGCCGAGCAACCCGACAAAGGCGCCGTCAGGCACCGAAAGGGAAACGTCGGAAAGGATCTTGCGCTTCCCATGCGCGAGCGTGACATAGTCGAATTCGATGACGTTCATGGCGGCATTCATTGCGTGTGTGCGTCCAGAGCTTTGCGCACCGCGTTCAACTGATCCTTGAACCATGTCTGGATCGTCTTGCCGCTCGGCTCCAACTCGGTCACGCCGACGATCGCGACCTTGTTCCGGCTGGCGATGTCGAGGAGGCGCGTTGTCGTGGAATCCGTGACCTGAGAATTGTAGAAGAGAATCTTTGCTGTTCCATCCGTCAGGCTCTTCTCGAAAGCCGCGATGTCGGAGGGGGAGGGCTCGGTATCGTTCATCGCGGCAATCTGGAACGGCTCGTTCAGCATCTTCAAGCCGAGCGCCTTGGCCATATAGCCGAAGACGGGCTCCGTTGCGGTGACTGCGGTGCCCGCATGATCCTTCCTGATCGCGGCGATATCCTCGCCGATCTCCGCGAAGGATGCGTCGAATTTCTCCAGATTGGCGCGATAGAAGGCGGCGTGGGCGGCGTCGCGCTTCTCGAGTTCCGCTTCCAACGCTTTCGCGACGGCGGGAAAGGTGGCGGGATCATACCAGAGATGCGGATTGGCGCCGGGTTCACTGCCGGTCAGCTTCGCGGCGTTGATCGCCGTTCGGTCATTGGAAGGCGACGCGGAAAGCAGCTTGTCCATCCAGGGATCGTACGCGGCGCCGTTATAGATGACGATCGCGGCGCGGGAGACCGTTCTGGCGGTTGATGGGCTGGTTTCGAACAAATGAGGGTCGATATCCGGATTGGAGAGTATGCTCGATATTTCGACGCGCTCGCCACCGATCTGCCGGGCGAGATCACCATAGAAATTCTCGGCGGCGACGATCGTTATCTTGCCGCCCGCCGCGGCGGAACCGCTCATCGACAAGGAGAAGATCGCCAGGAAAGCGGCCGTCAGGAAGGGAAGGGTGCGCATCGGATCTCCGGTGTGCGACTATGTGTGACGCATGGCTTGTAACAATATAACATTAAGGCGGGAATGTGTCGAGGGCGAACCAAACCGGGCGCGATCGGCAAGGGGAGGCAATCGTTGACTTGATTTCCACCTTCCGGCTACGCCTTCACCAATCATGATCGAGCTTTTCATCGCCGCTTTCCTGATCCTGCTGAACGGGGTCTTCGCCCTATCGGAACTTGCCGTCGTCTCGTCGCGCAAGCCGCGTCTCAACGCGATGGCGGAGCGGCGCGTCGTCGGCGCGGGCGCCGCGATGACGCTGATCGAAAATCCAGGCCGGTTCCTGTCAACCGTGCAGATCGGCATAACGCTTGTGGGCGTGCTTGCCGGCGCTTTTTCCGGCGCGGCGCTTGGCGAGCGGCTGAGCGCGTTTCTGGTCGGCCAGGGCATTTCGCGGCGGGTCGCGGAATTGGAAGGCTATGTCCTGGTCATCGGGATCATCACGTTCTTCTCCGTCATCATCGGGGAATTGGTCCCGAAGCATCTGGCGTTGAAGGCGCCGGAGCGGCTTGCCTGCATAGTTGCGCCGACGATGCTGCTTCTCTCCCGCGCGGCCGCCCCGCTTGTCTGGCTGCTCGACGCCTCAACCCGCTTCATTCTTTGGACTTTGCGGATTTCGGCCGAGGCCGAAAGCGCCGTGACGGAGGAGGAGATCAAGACCGTGGTGGCGGAAGCGGAAAGCGCCGGCATTATCGAAAGCGAGGAGCAATCGATGATCACCGCGATCATGCGGCTTTCCGACCGGACTGTTCGCGCCGTCATGACGCCGAGAACCGATGTGGACATGATCGACCTGAAACTTTCCGAGGCGGAGATGCGCCGGCTTCTCCTGTCGGCGAGGCATTCCTACATGCCCGTTTTCGAGGACAACCCGGATGAAATCCTGGGCGTGATCGCCCTGCGCGAGATGGTGAAGCCGCTTTCGCAGCGAAGGAAGCTCGACCTCAAGCCCTTCATCAGGCATGTACCCATCATTCCAGACACGCTCGAAGGCCTCGACGGGCTGAAAGTATTGCGCGAGGCCGAAATCCCGGTTGCGCTCGTTCACGATGAATATGGCCATTTCGAAGGGATATTGACGCCGGCCGACATGCTGGACGCGATCGCCGGCGCATTCCGCTCCGACGCGGAGGATGAAGAGCCTGAAGCATTCCAGCGGGAAGACGGTTCCTGGCTGATCGCCGGCTGGATGCCCGCCGACGAAATGGCCGAACTCCTTTATCTGTCCTTGCCGTCAAGGCGCGGTTACGACACGGTGGCGGGCTTTCTCATCGATCAGTTCCAGCGCATTCCCGATCTGGGCGACACGATCGATATCGGTGCTTGGCGCTTTGAGATCGTCGATCTTGATGGGCGTCGCGTCGACAAGGTGCTGGCGACGCGGCTTTCGTGAGAAACAGTGAGGCCGGCCTGCAAACGGCGCCCGACTGCGCTCCGGTGCTCACCTCATCTACACTCCGCTCCGGTGCTCGCCGAGGCCGCTTTCGCCTCTGCCTGACGGCTTCTTAACGGCTGCGGCAATTGGTATGGGTGCGACACCGATCCGGTACATGAAATATTGTTCATTTTACATTCAAGCCGAAAAAGCGCGACAAATCACCCGTCACTTCACCCAGCGCCTGGTTGCAACAGGCACACGCTGTGGTTTACCAGAACTGTGAGGGAGAGTTGCGCAATGTCAGCGACGCAGGGCCTTGCCTATGGCGCGCCGGGAATTCCCGCGCGTTGGACATCGAGCGCCAAAAGCGGCGTCGGCACGGCTCTCGCGCCCTCTTGCCGGGTCTGGTTCACCGTCAGCCACGGCATCCTGAACGAGATCTATTATCCGCGGGTGGATAGCGCCTGCACCCGCGATCTCGGCCTCATCATTACCGGCCCGGACGGATACTTTTCCGAAGAGAAACGGGACGCCGACCATCTCGTCGCGACTTTCGAGGACGGCGTGCCGGCCTATCATCTTACCAACACATCGCTGGACGGACGCTACAGGGTAGAGAAGCGGATCGTGGTCGATCCGGTGCGCCCGACCATCCTGCAGGAAATCGAGTTCATCCATCTTGCCGGCGCGCCCGAGGATTACCGCGTCTATGCGCTGCTCGCGCCGCACCTGATCAATGCGGGGATGGGCAACACGGCATGGGTCGGCGACTACAAAGGGACGCCAATGCTTTTCGCCACCGGGACGCATGGCGTCTCGCTCGCGCTGGCGTCGTCGCTGCCCTGGGTCACGGCCTCGGCCGGCTATGCTGGTTTCTCCGATGGCTGGCAATTGTTGCGCAAGCACGGAAGCCTCGATCCCTCCTGCCAGCGTGCCGAAAACGGCAATGTCGCGCTGACCGGCGAGATCGGATTCACCGAGATCGAGCGGCGCGCCGTTTTGGCGCTGGGTTTCGGGCCGACGCCGAGCGAGGCGGGCTACAATGCGCGCGCCGGACTCCAGGCCGGCTTCGAGGAGCTAACCAAAGGCTATGTCGAGGGCTGGCGCGACTGGCAGAACCAGTTGGAGCCGCTCGACGGTGTCGCCGGATCGCGCGCTGGCGCCTACAGGACGAGCACGGCCGTCCTTGCCACGCATCATCCCTTCGCCTTTCCCGGCGCGGCGGTGGCGAGCCTGTCCATCCCCTGGGGGTTCGCCAAGGGTGACGAGGACATAGGCGGCTATCACCTCGTCTGGCCGCGCGATCTGGTGGAAACGGCGGGCGGCTTTCTTGCCGCCGGCGCCTGGAAGGGCGCGCTCGGCGTTCTGGCCTATCTTAGAACCATCCAGGAGGCCGACGGCCATTGGCCGCAGAATGCGTGGCTCGACGGCACGGTCTATTGGGGCGGCATCCAGATGGACGAATGCGCCTTTCCGATCCTGCTGGCCGAC
>Ga0187809_10000371_pt1 | contig 24611 bp, 14 predicted proteins | sample NC_wetland_sal_i_8_FD_132415 | JGI IMG/M metagenome (GOLD analysis project Ga0187809, IMG submission 132415) | Wetland sediment microbial communities from Neuse River Estuary, North Carolina, USA - ASW_4 | ecosystem: Environmental > Aquatic > Freshwater > Wetlands > Sediment | place: USA: North...
CGGCGACGACATCCGTGACCCCGCCCGGCTTATCCCCGCCCTTCGCGAAGAAGTCCAGATGCTGCGTCTTGAACTCGGCGCGCCGCTGGTCCGCGGCCACGAGTTTCTGCTGATAGCTGGCGATCTGGGCATCGAGGAAGCTGCCCACCTGGTCTGCGTCGCGCCGCTGCCCCCCGAGGCTGTTGTCGATCAGCACTGAAACGAGGGTTTGTGCGACCGACTGGGCGTAGCCCGGATCCCTGTCGCGGTACGTGATGCTGTAGACGTCCTTCGCCGAGAGCGTCTTGAGCGATATCTGCTTGCGCAGGCTCTCGGCCGCATCGTGAACCTCCTCTTGCGACATCGAGGACGCGTGCGGGTTCGTCGCTCGCACGATCCGCTCCAGCGTAGGGTCGGTCAGAAGCATCTGCAGCATCACCGCGATCTCCTGGTTGGGATCGTTCGTGACTGCGAGACCCCGTAGGAGTGGGTTCAGCAATCCATTGGTGTCGATGTACACTTCCGCAGTGGACTGGTAGGTGTTTGGAACCGAGGCGACCCAGAACCAGCCCAGAAGGCAGACGATCCACGCGCCTGCGAGTCCCTGCCACCGATAGCGCCAAGTTGCGCCGATATAGGTTAAGAGGTCGACCCTCCAGCTCTGCATTGGATAATTCTCCAAAGTCGCGGGCTTCCTGCGACCATGTGCCCTGCAGTGAACGTTCGCTATCGCCGCGTTCCGGGATCGCCCTTTTGAAAAGGCCTGTTCACTTCTGCCTTGCGTTCCGCCCCTGAGCAATACCAAGGTATGGGAGCGGTTAATGGCAAGCGTTAAAGGAAATCATGAAAAGTATGTGGCGGCAATGCGGATCGGGCGGCAAAAGCCTTCGCATTTTCCATCCAACCGACGCTGTAATTGAGGCCGAACAGGGGCAATGTTCCGCCCATTGAGCATGCCTAGGATTACCGCCATGGTGGCCGCGCCAGAGAGGCCGGCATGACCAATCCCGGTTCCGACACTCATTCAGGACCTTGGCCGGAGATGCTCCGAGGGTCCGCATGGATGATCGGCTTACGGTGGGCGATGCGGCTTACCGGCGTGGTAAGTACGATCGTCCTTGCTCGTCTCCTGGGCCCCGACGACTTCGGTGTGGTCGCGATCGCTATGATCGTGGTGGGCATGTTCGAAACGCTGAGCGACACCGGGCAAGGCGCAGCCATTATTCGTCACCGCAGTCCGACCGACGCTCACTACGACACGGCCTGGACGATATACGTCGGCGTGGGACTGGCTTTGGGGGCGGCAATCTTCGCCATAGCTCCACTCACCAACATTTACTTCCACGACGAGCGAGCCGTCGTGGTCATGCAGTGCCTGTCGGTTCGAGCCGTCCTGAGCGGATTGGAGAACATCGGGGTACTGGATTTCAAGCGCGACCTGAAGTTCGGCTCCGTATTCGGCTATACCTTTTATGCGAAGTTAATATCATTTGCGGTCACCATTGGCCTCGCATTCCTGCTGCGCGACTATTGGGCTCTCGTGGCAGGAATGATCTGCGGCCAGCTCGCGCGGACAATTCTGAGCTACACGATGCATCCCTATCGACCGCGGCTTTCGCTCGCGCGGTTGTCCGAGATCTACTCGTTTTCAATCTGGGTATATATTCGATCGATCGGGAGCTATCTGCAAACCCAAGTCGATGCGATCGCGATCGGTGGTGCCACGGGCTCCACGTCGATGGGACGGTATACGGTGGCCAAAGATCTGGCCTCGAGTCCGACCGACGAGATCGTCACGCCGATGGTGACGGTCCTTTTTCCGGTCATGGCGAAATACCAGCACGATGCCGCGCAGCTGCGCGAATTGTATCTGCGCGTGCTCGGCTGGTCCTGGATGGTCGGGCTCTCAACCGGCATCGGCATGTCACTCGTCGCTTCGGACGTGGTGCCTCTGGTGCTCGGTCCGAAGTGGACCAGCATTACGCCGCTCCTCGGCTGGCTCGCGCTCGAAGCCGGCATCGCAGCGATTAGCATGGGCGCCTATACCGTTCTCGACGTACGCGGGCTGCCTCATCTCGGCGCCCGCCTTCAGTGGCTCCGGCTCGTGGTCCTCGCTCTCGCGATGTTTCCGGTGGCTTACCTCAGTCACGACCTGCTCATGCTCGTCGTCGCCCGGCTGGCAGTCACCGTGCTCCTGACGCCCGCCGTCCTCGCCGTTGCCGGAAGGAGCATCGGAGTCGGCGCCCGTGATCACCTGAGGGTCATGTGGCGCGCGTCCGCTGCCGCTGTCGTGATGGCCGCCGCCGTCCTCTCCTTGAACCAGTTGCTGCAGGTTGCCGGGCTGGTGCGCCTGACCGTGGACGTCCTTGCCGGGGCGATCATCTACATAGGCGGTGTGGTGATTCTATGGAATGCGGGCGGACGTCCCGCGTCCGCCGAACAGGACCTCGTTGCGCTCTTCGCACGAGGATGGGCTGGACTGCAGACTATCCGAGTCCGCGCACCAAATGCGGTCCGATGAAATTGGCGACTGGCAACGGCAGCCGCTTCCAAATAGAGATCAGCGCCGCGTACTTCGGATTATTGGGGTTTTTGTCGGGCATCGCCGCGCCAGGAGGCAGATAATATTCGTACTCGAGCCAGCGAGGCTCGAAACCCCAGTTCTTCTTGAATGAGAAAGCCCCCGTCCCAGCTTTGCTGCGACCGAAATCGAACCGACGACAACCTTTCGCGACGGCGCGGCGCATCACCTCCCAATACATGAAATCGTTGGCCCCGTTGCGTCGAGCGGCCGGGCGTCCGCCGCCATAATACGGCATCACGGTCCCGCGGAAATAGAAGTTCATCACCGCACTGACGGGCTCGCCGCCATCCTGTACCACAACCACGTCACAATCGGTCCCGAAGGTCTTCAGAAGAGCGGCGAAGTATGCCTTCGGAAACACGGGTGTGCCGAGATTACGGACGCTTTCCGAATACACGCGAAAGAGTGCATTGGCTTCGGGGTCGGCATCGAGACGGCTGGTGAGCCCCGACTTGAGTGTCTTTCGGACCACGGCGCGCTGCTTCCGGGGAATCGCCTGCAGATTCGCCTCGTCGTCGCTCGAAAGCTCCTGCTCGAAAGTGGCGTACAGGTCGCTTCGCACAACCCATCCGGCGCGGTCGGCGACGCGGCTACGAAACTCCAGCGATCCGGCATTCAGTGCCTGCAACAGCCCGATCGCTTCTTCGTCCAGTCTGCCGCGGATTTCCACGTTGACGGCGATGGGGCCGCCCTCCACGCAGAATGGAGCCGCTATCAGGGAATTGCCGAACAGCAGGCTCTTCTGATGAACGAGCGGCAGAATGCCTGCGATCTGTCCGCTTCTTTCGGCGACCAGATAGTGCGGAGTGAGCCCGAAGACATCGCGGAATATGGCGCGCCAACCAAACCGGTGGAAGAACGTGCCACTCGAGGACTGGAGGACGAAGGCATCCCACGCAGTGGCATCGTCGTCTTGCGCACGACGAATCACCACGGGATCGGACGTGACGGGCAAGCGCATCGCGAGCCTTAGAGTCTGTGGCGCATGCCGACGATTACGCTGGCATCGGAAGGAGGCCCGGCGGAGATGAACTGGTCGATGGATCGACGATAGATGTATTGAGTCGAAAGATACGCATCGGTCTTCGGCGACAGCGAATAGTTAAGGCCGGCACCGGCGGTAAAGATACGGTCGCTACCGCCGAACTCGTTCGCCACGGAGTATGAAAGCCCGACATATCCGCTAAGAGCCCGTCGCAGCTGACGGCTCGCACTGATCTGCGCTCCGTATAATGTGGAGCTGGCATTGGACGACAGGCAGTTCGACGGTTGACCCGTCACGCAGTTTGATTGGGCGGTCAGGACCGGCGCGCTCAACTGGTCTTGCAGATTGCCGAACAGAGACAGCGTGTAGGTATTGCGCTCGTCCGCGTGGATGAACGAGACGTTCGCTTGGCGATCACGTGCCAAACCGTTCGTGAACGCCAATCCCCCCACAGGCACGGGAGAAATCGTCGCAAACTGGGGATTGAAAGCCTGCTGCGGATTTTGCCAATAGTAAGATTGGGCATCCGAGAAGACGCCTTCGGAGGAAACGGCGAGCGTCGACAGATTGTTCAGGATGTTTCCCTGTGAGCTGGAAATCGACTGTGTCAAAGATCCGACGATCTGGAAAGTGCCCGTGACATTCCAGCTGAGGGATCCGAGGTACGTCGGAAATCCGTGCGAAACGCCGGCAGCAGCAGCAGCCGTGAACCTTGGACCGAAGGCGACCTTTGCGCCTCCGAGCGCGACGAGCGGTGACAGATCCTCCGTCAGTGGAAACGATGTTCTGATCTGGTCGTAGCCGAAGGTGGCCAACGCACTGACGATCCTGTTGATCGCGTACGCTCCACTGGCGATGCCGAGGGTCTCCTGTTGTGATTGCCCCGGCTGCTCCATATCGGAATAAGCCGCGCTCACGTTCCATTTGAGTCGGCCGAAATAAGGGCCGCTCGAAAATCCCTGCGAAATCGTGGACGACGTCGTGTTGCCGAGAGGAACGACCGGAATCGTCGTCGCGGTGCCGACGGTGGACGGCTGTTGAAAAATGAGCTGGCTCTCGCTCAGAGAAGTTTCCGACGTGACGTAGTCACCCAGATGGGTTTTGTACACCGGATTTGCCGAATATCCGTAGCTTTGCTGGTTGTTCGAACCGGAGAGGAAGCCCGGCGTCGCGGAAATTTGCCCCACGCGGCTCAAGGTGACGGGTGCGGCGAACGCATTGAAATTCAGGAAGAGGTGATCCGGAACGAGCTCGGAATTGGCCACCAGATTGAGATTCTCATTGAACTGGTTGGAGTCGTGCTGCGTGTAGAAGTAAAAGCCGTTAGTCGACGAATGAGCATCAACCTTGAAGCGGAGCGAGTCGTAGTGGAGACCGAGATCCAGTTGCCCGCGAGCGAAGGCGTCGCCCTTCGCCGCACCGCTGGAGGTTTGCGTCGCGTCGGTCATATAGCCCTGCGCCACATCGACAGCGCCGGTCACCAGGAACGGAGGTGCGGTCGGCCCCGGCGCCGTTATGGCGCCGCGCGGTGTCCAGAGCGACGGAATGCTCGACTGCACCGTGGGCCAGGCTTGCCCAGGCGGGGAAAGCGGAGTTACCGGAGACAGCAGCGTCTGGAAGGAGGACGACCCTGCGGGCGCTGTCGCTAGTCCCGAGACCGTTTGAGCGGTTGCCTGCAGAGAACCGATCCCGAGCGCAGCTGCCGCGACACAAACGAGACGGCCCGCTCGGCCCGCACCGACGGCATCCGAGCTGGTCGCGGCCGGTGCCTTCCGCGGTCGCTGGCTGTGACCCACCCCAGCTTCTCCCCTCGAAACCAGGCCGGAACGCTAGAAGAACGTCTGCGGGATGATGATAGTGTCTCCCGGCTGAAGCGGCACGTTGACGGATATATCTCCATCCTTCAGCAGCTTGTCGAGCGCCAGGCCATAAGTCTCGGTTTTGCCGCGGATGAGCCTTCTGACCAGGGTAGAGCGGTCGCCATCGGCGTATTGCGTGAGACCGCCCACCGTTATCATGGCGTCGAGGACCGTCATGCCCTTGCGGTAGGGAATGGCCGACGGCTTTGTCGCCTCACCGACGATCCGGATCTGCTCATTGTACTCCCCGACAAAGTTGTTCACCATGACGGTCACGACCGGGTCCTTGACGTACTTCCCGAGGCGCGCCTGAATATCGCGGGACAACTGGGTCGGGGTTTTTCCCGCAGCCAGAACATCATTGACGAGAGGGAACGATATTCTCCCGTCCGGCCGGACTGTGACCGAGGTGGAGAGGTCCCTGTTCTCCCAAACGAAGATGTAGAGCCCGTCCCCCGGTCCGATGCGGTAGAGCGGGCTTTCGGCGCCGTAGGGCGGCGGTGCCGGCAAGGAACTGGCGCATGAGGCGAGACTGAGGACGCTCGCCAGCACCATCAAGACAGACAATAGCTTCCCCGGGAGAGCGCTCTCCGACCTATCAGAACGTGCCATTCCCCCCGCCCTTCGATTGCCGCCCATGGGTATAGCGCAGATGGTTGGAGCCATCCAGCGCTCTGTGCGGTTCTCCGCTGTTCACACAGCGGGACTTTGTTCCCAACACCCGCGCCTTCGGCAGCATGGACGACAGTGACCGCCGTCACATTCGCCGAGCTGTTTCTGGATTACTTTGCGCAAAGTTTCCTTGCCGGACATTTCCGCGAAAGTGCCTAATTTCCAATTAACGGCAGCTTTATACTCGAAGGGTTCCGCACGCAGTTACCTTTCGTTGTTTACCTTTCGTCTTTCTGCGTTCATGATTTATTAGGTATCTTGTTTTCGGCGGAAAAGGATTGGGGTACGCAGTCTGAACTCGCCGCCATGGGCGGTGCGCTGTCGTACGAGTGACCATGAGGTTTGAGTATGCTGGAGGGGCTTACCTCGCCGCAGTCGGCCGCCGCCACTGATATTACGGCCATGCCGCGGAACCGCCAGTTCACTCACGCGGGTGGGATGCGCCGCCGATTTTTGCTTCGCCCGGCATTCACGTTGATCGCATTGGATCTGGTGTTGATGTCAGCTTCCATCGCGGGATTTATTTTCGCGATCAGAGACAGGCTCGGTTTCGTCGGGCTCGGTGATACCCTCAGTGCGATCGCCTGCATTGTAATCGCCTCGGGAACACTCGCCTACGGAACCGGCGCTTACCGTCACGATTCGTTCCTGGACTTTTCGACGGCAACCACGCGGCTCGCCGTCGGACTTGCCGTCGCGGTGATCTTCCTCGTGCCCGTGTTCCATTTTGGCTGGGCGACGGTATACGACGCGCCTGCCTTTCTCAGCGTCACGCGCAGCCTCACGATCGTTTTGGTTGGGGCCGGCGCGGGATTGTGCAGCGGCATGGTGAGCCGGCTCCTGTTCATGGCCATGGCGCGCCGACAGTGGTTCGGGCGTACGATCCTGATCATCGGCAGCGGCAAGCGCGCGCGTTACTTGCGCGACATTCTGGCGCGAGCCGACCGAAGGCTCACACAGGTCTACTTTCTGACCGAAACCTACCTCGGCGGCACGGCTCCAGCGAATGTCGCGGGTCAAATCGTCGATGGGCTGCCGGCTGCGTCGTCGCCTGACGACCTCGCGACCACCTTGCATGTCGATCAGGTCGTGCTCGCCGTTGACGACGCGACAGGCCTTCGTTTCGATCATCTCCTTCCGTGGAAAGCGACCGGTATACCGGTACTGGATTTCAATACCTTCCTGGAGCGCGAGACAGGCCGCGTCGACATCACCTGGACCGAACCGGACTGGCTCCTGTATTCGGAAGGATTCCATTATGGTCATCTCGACCGGGCTTTGAAACGGTTGCTCGACCTAACCGTCAGCGCTTCGCTTCTTCTTCTCACCTTCCCCGCTTTGGTGATGGTTGCGATCGCGATCCTTTTGGACGATTTCGGCCCCATCTTCTACCGACAGGAGCGCGTCAGCTTCGCAGGCCGCAGGTTCTGGATCATAAAATTTCGGACCATGCGCATAGACGCGGAGGCGAATGGTGCCGTGTGGGCGAGCCACAACGATCCTCGCACGACCCGCATCGGACGAATTCTCCGGCGCACACGCATCGACGAGATCCCTCAGTTGATCAACGTCTTGCGGGGCGACATGTCGCTCGTGGGTCCCCGGCCGGAACGGCCTGTCTTCGTCGACGATCTGTCGCGGGAAATCGGCATGTATCACCTGCGCCATAGCGTAAAGGCGGGTCTGACGGGGTGGGCGCAAATCAACTACCCATACGGCGCTTCGACCGAGGACGCGGCGCGAAAGCTGGAATACGATCTTTATTATCTCAAGCATTTCAGCCTCGTGCGGGACATCGCGATCATGTTGCAGACGCTGCGCATTCTGCTGTTCGCGAAGGGCGGCCGCTGACGGGCTCCGGTTTGCAATCCTTCCAATTCTCCAAGTCGTGACGAGTCATCGGGTATGAGGATCGTAGCTATATTCGGCACGAGGCCGGAAGCTATCAAAATGGCGCCCGTTTTGACGCGGCTGACCAGCGCTCCTGGGATCGACTTGCGGGTTTGCGTCACGTCGCAGCACCGGCAGATGCTCGATCAGGTTCTCGATGTGTTCGGGATCACCCCGGACTGGGATCTCGACCTCATGCGCGCCGGACAGGGGCTCACATACGTGACGGCTTCGGTTCTGGATGGCGTCCACCGTCTTCTCAAGGAGGAGAGGCCGGACCGTGTCCTGGTTCAGGGCGACACGACGACGACGATGGCCGCGAGTCTCGCGGCTTTCTACGAAAAGGTGCCTGTCGGTCACATCGAAGCAGGCCTGCGAACGGGCAATATGTTTTCGCCTTGGCCCGAGGAGATGAACCGCAGGCTGACCAGCATCATCGCGGACATGCACTTCGCTCCAACCGACGGCGCGAGGCTGAACCTGCTGGCGGAGGGTGTGCAGTCGGAGCGGATTACGGTGACGGGAAACACCGTCATTGACGCGTTATTCGATGCAATTCAGATATTGGACACGGATCCCGGCCGGCTCGCGAGGATCGAGGCCGAATTACCTCCTCTATCACCGAAACGGCGTGTGATCCTGGTTACCGGGCACAGGCGTGAAAATTTCGGAGGCGGCCTGGAGCGGGTTGCGCGCACGCTTCTGCGCCTGGCATCCCGGGACGACGTTCAAATCGTCTTCCCGGTCCATCTCAATCCCAACGTGCAGGACGTCATGTACAAGGTGTTGGGCGGCCATCCGGCTGTTCATCTGATAAAGCCGCTCGACTATTTACCTTTCGTGCAAATGATGCGGCGCGCCGCCTTGATCATCACCGACTCGGGCGGTGTACAAGAAGAAGCACCTTCGCTCGGAAAGCCGGTGCTCGTGACACGGGACACGACGGAAAGGCCGGAAGCCGTGGAGGCCGGAACGGTCGAGCTCGTGGGAACGGATCCGGACATGCTTTTCCGGCGGGCTACGCGCCTGCTCGATGACGAAACGGCGTACGGCGCTATGAGCCGTGCACATAACCCGTATGGCGACGGCCGGGCGGCTGAACGAATCGTAGAGGTTCTCACCAAATGAACAGTTTCGAGCGCGTCGCAGTCATCGGCCTCGGATACATCGGACTGCCGACCGCGGCGGTGTTCGCCGAGAACGGTATCGCGGTTCTCGGCGTCGACATCCACAAACACATCGTCGATACGGTCAACGAGGGACGTCCCCATTTCGGCGAGCCTAATCTGGACGCCCTGGTTCGCCGAGTGGTTGAAAGCGGAAAGTTGCGCGCCTCGACCGAGATGGAGGCAGCCGACGCCTTCATCATAGCCGTGCCGACACCTCTGCGCAGTGCAGGGCAACGGCCGTCCCCCGATCTTTCCTATGTCGAAAGCGCCGTCCAATCGATCGGGCCGGTCCTCAAGTGCGGCGACCTCGTGGTGCTGGAGTCGACGTCTCCGGTCGGAACCACGCAGCGGATTTCGGAACTCCTCGCCGAGTTGCGGCCGGACCTCACGTTCCCTCACCAAAAGGGCGAACTAGCGATGATCCAGATCGCGCATTGCCCGGAACGGGTCCTGCCCGGACGAATTCTGGAGGAAGTGATCAACAATCCGCGTGTGATTGGGGGGCTCACCCGAAAATGCGCCCAGCGGGCCCTCTCCCTGTACAAGATTTTTGCTCGTGGAGAGTGCCGCGTCACCATGGCGCGCACCGCCGAGCTCTCCAAGCTCACCGAGAACGCGTTCCGCGACGTTAACATCGCGTTTGCGAACGAATTGGCTACCGTGTGCGATCGTCTCAAGATCAACCCCTGGGAGCTGATCAAGCTGGCCAATCTTCACCCCCGCGTGAACATTCTTCAGCCCGGCCCGGGCGTGGGTGGACATTGTATCGCGGTGGACCCCTGGTTCGTGATCGCCACCAATCCCGAAGAAACCAAGCTGATCCGGGCGGCTCGCGAGATCAACGACGCGAGGCCGGAATCGATCTGTGACAAGGTCCGAAGTGCTGCGGCGAGCCTGAAGAATCCTGTGATCGCCTGCCTCGGATTATCCTACAAGCGTGACGTCGACGATCTGCGGGAAAGTCCGGCTTTGGAAATCGTGCGGCGACTCGCCGAAGAAAAAATCGGCACGTTGCTGGTGGTCGAACCTCACGTGTCCGCCTTGCCGCCCACGCTCTCGCAGCTGGGGCTCGAGCTGCACGATTTCGATATGGCGATCGAGCGCGCGAATGTCGTGTTGTTGTTGGTCGACCACATGAGCTTTCTTCAGGTCGATCGAAGTCTTCTTAACGACAAGATCGTGATCGACACCCGCGGAGCCTGGTAAGATGATGCCGTCGTCCGTAAGGCCCCTATCCTCCTGCTCCTCCGCCGCAGTGTGAACCAGAGTCGCCGATCCATGCGCGTCCTGCACGTTCTGGACCACTCGCTACCACTGCAGAGTGGCTACGTGTTTCGAACCCTGGGCATTTTGTCGGCCCAACGCGCCCTCGGCTGGTCCACGCTGCAGCTCACCTCCCCCCGGTATCATTCGGGCGGCGACCCGATCGAGACGATCGACGGGTGGGAGTTTCATCGGACGACAAAGCGCGCGACCTCGGTCCCGCTGCTCCGGGAGCTGCAGGAAATGCGCGGCACGGAGCGCAAGCTGCGGGATCTCATCGCACAGTACCGGCCCGACATCGTGCACGCGCATTCGCCGGTCCTCAACGGGATTCCCGCGCTGCGCGCAGCCCGGCGCGCGAACCTGCCCATCGTCTATGAGGTGCGCGCGTTATGGGAGGATGCCGCCGTAGACCTCGGTCGCACACGCGCCGATAGTCTCCGTTATCGCACCATACGACAGATGGAGACCTATGTCCTGCGGCGGTCCGACGGCGTGGTCACGCTGTGCGAAGGCATGCGCGCCGAACTGGCGGACCGCGGCGTGGCGGAACAGCGAATTGCGGTCGTGCCGAATGCGGTCGATTCGAATCATTTCGGCAGAATGCCGGACCGCGACGAGTCACTGATGGAAACTCTCGGGCTTTCGGGGAAGACCGTACTCGGTTTCATCGGGTCCTTTTACCATTACGAAGGTCTCGATCTTTTGCTCTCCGCTCTGCCGCGCATCAGGGCTGCCCGACCCGACGTCGTCCTTCTCCTCGTCGGCGGCGGCCCGGAAGACACCAGACTGCGGGAGAAGGTGTCGCAGGAAAAACTCGTCGAAGCGGTTCGGTTCGTCGGGCGGGTACCTCATGGCGAAGTGCGGCGCTACTACGACCTCGTCGATTTCTTCGTGTACCCGAGACGCAGTATCCGCCTGACTGAACTGGTCACTCCGCTCAAGCCTCTCGAAGCCATGGCGGAAGGCCGCATCGTGCTCGCCTCCGACATCGGCGGCCATCGCGAGCTGATCCGCGATACGGAAACCGGCTATCTGTTCGCACCCGATGATCCGGCGAGGATGGCGGATCGGATCATCGAGGTCTTGTCCAGGACAGCCGACCATTCCCGAATGCGCGATGCCGCACGCAAATACGTCGCGACTCAGCGAACATGGACGGTTTGCGCTTCTGCTTATGAGCAATTGTACGCGTCGGCGCTGCGGAACAAGGCCAGCTCGCCACGTTCAGGACGGGCCTCTTGAGTGCAAGATGCTGTCCATTCTGACGGTCTCAACTCTCTTCCCAAACCCTGTCAATCCTTCGCACGGCTCGTTCGTCGCGACGAGGCTCGAGAAGCTCGTCGCGAGCGGTGAAGTCGATGCCGAGGTCATCGCCCCCGTGCCGTGGTCGCCGTCCTGGCTGCCTTATTCTCCAAGCGGCCGTCTGGACCGCGTTCCCCGTTTCAGGATGCACGGCGGCTTGATGGTGCATCATCCGCGCTATCTCGTCGTGCCGAAGGTCGGCATGACCTTGACGCCGCGTACGCTGTTCTGGGCCTTGAAATCCTGCCTCCAGGATTTGCTCGCACGAGGCCGGCGATTCGACTTGATCGACGCCCACTACTTCTATCCCGATGGGGTAGCGGCAGTCCGGCTCGCCGGAGAATTCAGCATCCCGGTCGTGGTCACCGCGCGCGGCACCGACCTCAACCTCATACCGGAGTACCGGGCACCCCGGCACATGATTTGCCACGCGGCAGCGCAGGCGGACGGCCTGATCACGGTCTGTCAGGCGCTCAAAGACCGCCTGGTGGAGTTGGGAACTGCGGCGGATGACGTGGTCGTCCTGCGCAACGGCGTCGATCTTCAGCTTTTCAGACCGATGGATCGTCAGGCGGCGCGGGCCCAACTCGGACTGACACGGCGGACGCTGGCGAGCGTTGGCTGGCTCGTCGAACGCAAGGGGCACCACCACGCAATCAGGGCTCTCCGGGCGTTGCCGGAGACGGACCTCCTGATCGTCGGAGAAGGCCCCGAGCGCACCCGACTGGAACGGATCGCGGCCGAGGAGGGTGTGAGTGGGCGCGTTCGCTTTCTCGGCCGGATGGAGCAGAAGCAGCTGCCGGGGGTCTACAATGCCGTAGATGCGCTGGTGCTCGCGTCGAGCCGCGAGGGCTGGGCGAATGTGCTGTTGGAAGCGATGGCCTGCGGCACGCCGGTCGTTGCCTCGGCGGTCTGGGGGACGCCAGAAGTAGTGGCCGCTCCGGAGGCTGGAGTATTGATGGACACGCTGGATACCGAGGGCGTGGTCGATGGCGTGACCCGCCTGTTCTCGACCACACTGGAGCGCGCAGCCACCCGCCGCTATGCCGAAGGCTTCAGTTGGGACGCCACGACGCAGGGGCAGCTCGATTTGTTTCGGAAAATCCTGACAGCACGTCAGCCGAACACTTCGGCGTAGGCTGCGGCCATCTCCTGCTCGTCGAACTCGGCTCGTGCGAGGGCCCTGTTCGCCGCCCCCACGCGGGCGCGCAGATCCCGGCTCTCCAGCAGACTGCAGAGAGCCGAGGCCAGCGAAGATCCGTCCCGCGCCGCTATGAAGCGCCTGTTCTCCGCCGAAACCATCTGCGGTATGTCGCCGACATCGACGGCGGCCACCGCCAGTCCAGCAGCCATTGCTTCGACGACGGTCGTCGGCATCTGCTCCGTGTCGGACGACAAGGCGAACAGATCGAGGGTGGCGTACACTCGCTCCGTGTCCTTCACATGGCCCGTGAACATGACCTGCTCGCGAACTCCGAGCGCTATGGCATGGTCCTCAAGAGTGCTCCGCTCCTCGCCATCGCCGGCGATCAAAAGGCGACACGGCATACGCTCGCTCGCCAGTTTGAACGCACCAAGCAGACGCTTCAGATTCTTCTCCGGTCGCAGAGCCGCTACGGTGCCGATGATCGGGCTCGTACCAGGCCAATGAATGGGGACGATACCCGGCGCAGCGAAGCGCCGGCAATCTACGCCGTTTGGAATATAGCGGACGCGCCGCGGCGAGAGTTTCCAGACGTCGAGTGCGATACGCTCCAAAGTCCGCGACGGCACCACGACCGAACTGTCGGCGAGCAGAAAGCGGCGGGTCCACACCCTGCGTGACAACTGCCGATCTGCTTCCTCGGGCCCGAAGCCGTCCTCGACATGGACATGCGGGACCAGGCGAGGCCAATCGGCCATCGCCCATTCGAGGCTTCCCCAGTTGTAGGACACAAGGACATCCGGTCGATGCTCCCGGAGATACTTCCGAAACCTCCGCCGATTACCGAAAGTGTCGGGCTTTTTCGCGAGCACGTCCGCGATCTCCACATCCAACCCGCTTCGGAGACGTTCACGGCAGTCATATCGCCCGTCCATCGCAAAGATCACGTGACGGTAACGTGACAACAGACCGTTCGCGAGGCCGCAGAAACGAACTTGGGGTCCTCCCACACGGAAAGTCGAAAACGCGTGCAGCAGGGTCCGTCGGCTCGTCATTTCCCGGCGTGGATCCAAATGGCGCGATTGAGGAACGTGTCTTCGTCGCGCACCGGCCGCCATCCGAAGTCACGTTCGACGTCGCTGCAGTCGAATTCGGCCGCCAGCCCACGCGACATCAAATCCCGCAAGGACGGTGGCGGAACATCCCTGCCGGTCGCGCGCTTGATGACCCACTTGCCCATTTCTTCGCAATAGAGCGCATATGGACTCTTGGGGTGGAACCGCAGCGGCCGCTCGAGGGCCTTGGCCAAATCACAAATGTATTGACGGGCGGTCGGCCGCACGCCGCCCACCAGATTGTAAGTGCGCCCCTCGATCGCTTTCGCCTGAAGCGAAAGACATATCGCGTCGGCCACGTCCTCCACCAGCACGAAGGGCAAGGGATTGCGTCCCGCGTTCCAGCCGATGCAATGCTGGTCGTTGTTGAAGAATCCGAGCCCCGAATGAAACGGTGACGTCCCCTCCCCGACCACCAGGCCAGGCCGCAAGATACAGACTGGGAGATTCTGTTCGCGGTACATTTCGAGCAGCCGCAGATCGGACATGGCCTTTGCGCGCGCGTAATCGGCACGGACTGCAAAGCGCGGGTCCGGCGGAGTAGCACCCGTTATACGGCCTGTCTGTGGACCCAGGTAAAGGCCAGCGATCGAACCGACGTGAATCAACCGTTCGGTCCGGCTTTCCAAGCATACACGGGCGACGGTTTCTGCGCCGCCCACCATCGCGTCCCGGATGGCCTCCCAGCTGGCGCCGCCGCCGCCGTGGGCCAGGTTGATCACGTGGCGCGCGCCGGCTACCGCAGCCGAAACATCGCTCCGGGAGCGGATGTCCCCGCGGCGAACGGCCACACCCTGCTCAGAAAACAGCGCGGGAAGGTTGACCGTATTGCGTGCCAGCACCGAAACGGTCAGACCCGCGGCCCGAAGTTTCCGAACCACTTCCGTACCGATAAAGCCGGTCCCGCCCAACACGGCCACCTCCGATGAGGCGAGCGGCATCGTCCGTAGAGCCGGCGCCGCCGGCGAGAGAGCCCTCTGGTCACTGCCTTGAGCGGAAATGCGGTCGCAGATCGCAATGACATCTCGTCCGAAAGCGGCGTCCAGCGGAATCCTGGCGTTCTGGTCGAGCGCCGCGTGAAAGGCCCCTATGCTGTTTTGCATCGACATGAAGAAGGCGTCGCTGCGAGACTTCAGCTTCGCCATCGACAGGCCATAGTCCAGAAGGTTTCTCCAACTTTCCCGGGCGCCGGATGCAAAGGTCCGGTGGCCGGATACGAAGAGATCCACCGGATCGAGCCACCTCGTTCGCGAGACCTTCCAGTACCGATTTGAGAGCATGTCGGCGACGAGGACCCCGTCGTCGCAAACCACTTGCATTTGCCAATACGGAAACGAATGACCGACCGAGAAACGAACGCTCGCGGGAAGCGGCCCGGAGGTCAGGGATGCGGTAAAGCCTCCGGCGAAATCGACGTCCGGAGCGATTTCAACGGACGGTTCACTGATTGATTTTAATTCGTCGACCTCGCCGCAGATCGCCAAAAGTTGCGAAAGCGGGTGAACCGCCTGCTCCAGAAGGAGGTTGCGCGGTTCGCGAAACATCCAGTGAGAAAACTGACGCGTGGCGAGTTGACGCAGCGCGCCATGGTAAATCACGGCGACATACCGGGGTTTCCCGTAAGTGCGCTCGCGCACGTCCCGCTTCAGGCGAAGAAAGGCCGGGTGAAACACGAAATTCTGGTTCACTCCCGCCGGCACCGAGGGAGAAGAGGCCTCCATAAGGGACGCACACTCCGCATCCGAAACACACAGCGGCTTTTCGACCAAAACCGGTTTGCGGGCGCGCAGACACGCGACGGCAACGGAATGGTGATGGTCCGGCGGGACCAGAACGTGGGCCCGGTCAAAAGCGTCCGCGGCGAGAGCCTCTTCGAGCGATCCGAACACGCCGGTGACATCGAACTGGCGCGCGAGCTTCTCCGCCGCGGCCCGATTGGGGTCGACGATCGCTGAAACCCGATATTGTAGGGCCCGAAGGGCCTCGGCATGCACGGCTGAGATATAGCCGGCCCCGATGAGACCGACACGCGGCGTGGTGGACTGATTGGTCATTGAAGAAAATGCGAACCGCGACTTGGAGGAACCGACGCCACTGGAGCGGCATAATGACCTTTTAGGGTGGCACCGCTCCTCTCGCAATGGTTTCGGGGCTTCGCGGTAAACGGCCCAAAACGAATGCCAGTGGCCTTTACCCTCCCCCGTGAGTTCGTTTGAATAGCCCGTTTCGACCTGTTAGCGGTTGCAGGATGGACTTGCAGGCACAGATGGAACAAGCCATCTCCCTCGCCGGGGATCTGCTGACGGCCGTCGGTTTCACGGCCGCCGCGGTTGTTTTCGTGCGGCGTGGGAAAAGCTCTTTACCAAAACATCTGTTCACGCTCGCCTTAGCGTTAACGGCGGCATGGGCGTTGGTCCTGGCTCTCTCCCACTCGGTCTTCCTGAAATGGGATTCTGTTCCGAACTCCTTTTCGGTACTGCGCGACGCCGGCTGGTTCGCAGCCATTCTCGTTCTGTTGAAGCACGAGAGCGAAGGCCAGTCGCTCTGGCGCTACCTGAGCCTCGCAGCGGGCATATTGATTCTCGCAGACCTGGGCTTTGCACTGTCGGGCGCCGCGTTCGATCCCGGATTGGGAATCCGGCTGAGCCTGCCCGTCTTGCAACTGGCCACGTCGGTCATGGGGCTCGTTCTTCTTGAAAACCTGCTGCTGAACATCAACGGTCCGAGACGCTGGTCCATCCGGCTGATGGCCATCAGCTTGGCTGCCCTGTTCGGTTACAATATCATCTTGAGCCTTCCACAATTTCTGGGAGGGGCCCCTATCGGCGGATTCCTGGCTGCCCAGCCCCTCGTTTATCTGCTGACTTTGCCGTTGTTCATCGTTACGGGACTTCGAAGCACCTCACTCAAGCTCAGGGTCCACTCCTCGCGCGCAGTGGTATTTCATTCCGCGACATTGATCTTCGCCGGGATTCTGCTGCAGGGCACGGCGCTCGCCGCCTTTTATGTACGCTCACTCGGCGGGGCGCGCGAGACTGCGCTCTCGATCGTTTTGGGGTTCGCAGGCGTACTGACCATTGCCGTGGTGCTCAGCTCCCGCACGGCCAGATCACAAATCCGGAATTTCATCAGCGAGAATTTCTACAGCTACAAATACGATTATCGCGTCGAATGGACACGGTTCATCCAAGCTCTTTCGCAATATCAGGAGCAAACCGCTCCGGATCGCGCACTTCGGACTTTGACCGACTTGCTGGACAGTCAGGGCGGGGTGATGTGGATGAGACGTTTCGGCTGGCGGCAGTTCATACCGATCGCATCCTGGTGCTTCGGCGAGGGCTGGGGGCCGATCGACTCGGAAGATCCGATTTTGGCGGATCTACGCCGCGAGGACGTCGGCTTCGTAGAACTCTCCGCGGAAGCTTCCGAGTCGCGATCTTCGAGCTGGAAGGAGCGGTTTCCTCGCGCCTGGATCGCCGTTCCCCTGCACTTCCGCGGAGATCTCATCGGATTCACCGTGCTCAGACCCCCCCGGGCACCTCGCCGACTCGACTGGGAAGATCGCAACCTCGTCAGCCTGGTCGCTATGCAACTCGCTCTCTTTCTCGCGCATGATCAACTGTCGCAGGAGTTCGCGGATTCCCAGCAGTTGCTCGAGTTCAACAAGCGTGTCGCCTTCGCGCTTCATGATCTCAAGAACACCATCGGACAGCTGAAGCTGGTGTTGCACAATGAAGGCCGTTTCGGCGACAATCCTGATTTCCGGAAAGACATGTCGGCCACCATTCACCAGGCGGTGGACAATCTACAGTCGCTGATGAGCAAACTCCGTCATGAGCCGGCCGAGGCCCGTACGGACGAGTCCAGACGGCGCATCGATGTCTGTGCGCTCCTTGCGGCCTGCGCACGAAAGAAGTCGGGAAGTGGTGTGATCTTCGAGTCGTCCGACGAACCCGTCTATGTCGATCTGACGGACGCCGACCAATTCGAAAGTGCGCTCGAACACGTCGTGTCCAATGCGGTGGAAGCCGGCACGCCCCAATCCCCGGTGCACCTGAGCGCGAGCCGGCGAGATGGACGCATTTGCGTACGTGTAGAGGACCATGGAGCTGGAATGAGCCCCGAGTTCGTCGCCGACGGATTATTCCGCCCGCTGCATACGACCAAACAAAAGGGTCTCGGTATCGGCGCCTTTCAAGCGCGTGCGATCATGCGGAATCTGGGCGGCGACCTCGAGGTGCACAGCACGCTGGGCAAAGGAACCACCGTCTGTCTCTTGCTTCCGGCACCTATCGACGCAAAGCCCGGCACCGCATGATGAACGACGTATCGCAAAGCAGCTCTCCGGATGGGTCGAGGCAGATACTCCTCGTCGAAGACGACGCTGGTCTTCGGCGCCAGATGCAATGGGCCCTCGAGCCTTATACGGTCAGCGCCGCGAGCAACGCAGCGGAGGCCCTGCGGCAATTCGGCGTCGACGTACCGGTCGTCATCCTCGACATGGGGCTGCCGCCGGACCCCGATGGCGCTTCGGAAGGTCTCAAGGTCATGGACGCGATCCTCAATCAAGCGCCTCAGACAAAAGTGATCATCTTGAGTGGAAACTCCGACCGCGTTGTGGCGCTGAACGCCGTCGAACGCGGAGCTTTCGATTTCGTCTCGAAGCCGGTGGAAATCGACGCTCTCAAGCTGATCATCGATCGTGCCATCAGGATGTACGACCTGGAGAAGGAGAACCAGGCACTGCGCCTCTCGCGGGATCAGCGCCTTCCCGGCATCGTGTACGGCTCACAGGCGATGGAACGGGTGGCCCGTATCATCGAGAGGGTTTCGCGCACGGACGCGAGCGTCATCATTCTCGGCGAAAGCGGAACGGGCAAGGAGCTGGTAGCGAGCGCGCTTCACAACCTGTCTGCCCGGGCGCGGGCCAAACTAGTCGCGATCAATTGCGCTTCGATTCCCGAAAACCTCCTGGAAAGCGAACTGTTCGGGCACGAACGTGGCGCCTTCACCGGAGCAATCAAACAGACCCGCGGAAAGTTCGAACTGGCCGACAAGGGGACCCTCTTCCTCGACGAGATCGGCGACATGCCGCTTGCATTGCAGGCCAAGCTCCTGCGATTCCTGCAAAGCCGACAATTCGAACGGGTGGGGGGCCGCGAAACCCTCAGTGTGGACGTGCGAGTCATTTCCGCCACAAATCAGCCACTGACGACGCTCGTTGCCGACGGCAAATTTCGGGAAGACCTCTATTATCGGTTGAACGAGATTCAGCTCGACCTGCCCCCGTTGCGGGACCGCGCGGGGGACGTCGCCCTCCTGGCCCAGTACTTCCTGAACCTGTTCAACCGTGAGCTGTCCCGCAGCTTGCGCGGCTTCACGGAAGAAGCGCTGGCGGCCTTGTCGGATTACAGGTGGCCGGGGAACGTCCGCGAACTGGAAAATCGCCTCAAGCGTGCCGCAATTATGGCGGACGGCCCGCTTATCACCGCCCAGGACTTGCAGCTGACCTCCGGAACCAAACCCCGGGATCTCAATCTTCGTGACCAGCTGTGGCGGGTGGAAAGCGCGGTCCTGAAGGAAGCGCTTGCCGCTGCCGAAGGCAACCTGTCCAAGGCGGCCAAGCTGATGGGCATCAGCCGCCAGCAAATCTACAACATGATGGCCGAGCGAAAGCAGCGCGCCTGATACACGCATAGAGGAGCTGACCATGCAGCGAACTGAAGTAAATGCCGTGCAGCGCCGACGCCTTTTGTTGTTGAGCACGGTCGCCGTTCTCGTTGGATTTGCCACCTCGGCGGTCGATGCCCGCCAGACGACCTTCGATCAGCCGCCGCGACAAGCTGCAGGCATGCAGTTGGCTGCCAACGCGGATACCGCAAAGCTCCTCGAGCAGGCCAAACAGGCGCTCGCGCAGCATCATCCGGACGTGGCGGCAATCTTCCTCAGATCCGCACTCGCCGCCGATCCGGACAACGCCGATCTGCGTGTCGAACTCGGCACCGCGCTGTTTGCGGCCGGAGATCCGACTTCGGCAGAGACCGAGCTGCGCAGCGCGCGACAAAAAGGAGCGCCGGATGCGAAGGTCCTTCCGATCTTGTACGGGGTGATGCTCGCACGGCAGGAGGACGAGCAACTCCTCGCGCAGTTTCCTGCCCCTGCCGAAAGTGACACCTCTGCGCTTGCGTCGGAAACCTTGCGGGCTCGCTCTGCGGCGCTGCTCCGGACGGGCAGAGTGAAGGACGCGGCAACAGCGCTCGACCGGGCGTTGGGGTTCGATCGCAGTGTCGTGAACCTCATTGCGCGCGCACAGCTGGCGCAGACCATGGGGCAAAACGGTCTCGCATCCAAAATGATCGACGACGCGATTGCCAAGTCGCCGAAACAAACGGTGGCGCTGATCCTGAAGGTGGATCTGCTTCTGCAAGAAAAGCAAGAAGACAAGGCGCTGGAGGTCGCGAACCAACTCGTCGGATATTATCCGAACAATGCGATGGCACTCATAACCCGCGCGCGGGTTTATTCGCAGAAGAAGGATTCCGCCAAGGCGCTCGAGGATATCGACGCGAGCCTGAAGGTGGTTCCGAATATGCCACTTGCACTCTACTACAAGGCACTGCTGCTTGAGCAGGACAACCACTTCAAAGAAGCCTGGACGCTCGTTCAAGACTTGCCGCCGACGTTCGTCAATTCACGCCCGGAAATCGGATCCGCTGTCGCTCAGATCGCGATCAGAGCCGGTCACGTCGAGATCGGCACGAGCATGCTGTCCGCCACGGTGGCCAAATTCCCGGCGAACCTCGAGGCACGACTGCGGCTGGCGTCGCGCTACATCGAGCTCAAGGATGCAACCCGCGCCTTGCAGACCCTCCAGCCGATGTCGAATTCTCCGGATCCACGGGTCGTTCTGCTTCTCGCTCAAGCGTACGACATGGAGAAGCAGTATTCTACGGCCGCCGAATACGCGCAAAAATTAAGCGATGCGGGTCTTGGAGGGGACTCTCTCAAACGGAAGATCGCAATCACGAACATGCAGGCCGGCAAAATCGATACCGCGATCGCTGAGCTCGAGAAGCTGGATTCGGCCAGCCCGGGCGATCCGCAGGTCGCGGGTCCCCTGATCGGTGCCTTGATCCGCAAGAACGACTACGAGAAAGCGCAGGAGGTCACACAGAAGTTGACCGCAGCCGCTCCCAACCAGCCTTACGGGCCGTATTTTCAGGGGCAACTTCTTCTCCGCAAGGGCGACCTCGACAAGGCCATTTCCGCGTTTTCACAGGCTATCGAGCACGACGCGAAATTCATTCCGGCCCTGTACGAACGCGCCACCGCCTACGGAGCGCGTGGTGATCTGAAGGCGGCCGAGGGCGACATGCGTTCGATACTTTCGGCCGACCCGAACAACATGCTGGCCGAAATCAATATGGCTCAGCTCGCGCTCCGTAGCGGCCAGAAGGACGCCGCCGAGACGTATCTCAAGCACGCGGTCGCTGCCCATCCGAAAGAGCCGCTGCCCGTGCTGGTGCTGGCGAGCTTCGAGATGCAACAAAAGCGGTTCGAGGATGCAAACGCGGTCGTTACGGGCTTTCTCAACAGGGTCCCCGACAACCCGAACGCGATAGCCATGCGCGCCGAAATCCTGCTGGCGAGCGGCAAGACCGACGACGCGGTGAACACGTTGACTGATCTCGCGCATGCCCGTCCCAAATCCCCGGAGATCCAAATGCTGCTCGCCAAGGCGCTCAGCACTGCCGGGCAGCGAGAGAAGGCCGTGGCGGCTTATCAGCGTGCATTGGAGCTGTCGCCTTCGATGTACGCCGCGCACCTCGGTCTCATCCAACTGGCGCTCGCAAACAAGGACCCTGACGCGGCTCTGAAAGCGGCACAGAATTACGCCGACAAGCAACCGGGCCCGCTCAGTGCAGAGACGCTGGCCCGGACCTACGCCACGCTGAAAAGGACCGGCGATGCCGTGAACGTGTTGCTGCGTACCCAGAAGGACTATCCCAATAGCGCAACGCTGCTCTCGCTCACTGCGTATCTTCGCGCTCAGGGCGAAGCGAAGCGAGCCGACGACATGCTCACGGATTGGATCCAGAAGCACCCGGACGACATCAACGCACGCCTCGCCTATGCGACCGGCGAGATGCAGGCCGACCCGGCGGCGGCCGAGACGCAATATCGCGCGGTTTTGCAGCTCCAGCCGTACAATGCCGGCGCGCTGAACAACCTCGCCTGGTTGCTCCAGCAGAAGAACCCGAAGGAAGCCGTGTCGTTTGCCGAGCGGGCGGCGAAACTCGCGCCGGATTCGCCTTCCGTGCTCGACACGCTCGGTTGGGCCAAGTGGCTGGCGGACGACAAGACCGGCGCGCTTCCGATACTTGAGCGCGCCCACGGAATGGACGCGGCCAACGGAGAAATCACGTACCATCTCGTGCTGGCGCTCGATGGCAACGGCCGGAGTGACGACGCCAAGAAGCTGTTGAACCAGCTGCTCGCAAGCAAAGCGCAGTTTTCCGAGAGAAGCGAAGCGGAGTCGCTTCGTGCGAAGTGGCAGTAGTTCCAGCCGTCGTTCAAGTCGACCGGAAATAACCATCCAATCGGGACGAGGCATTCTCGCCTGAGTGCCTTTGCCTGACGCGCTTGCCTGGATGGCGCTGAGTTTGCCTTACCGCCGCACGACCGACGCGTCGACGGAAGGAGAGAACCCGTCAGGGCGCGCAGCGCCGGTTTGAACGGACAGGCGGTGATTCGGGGCGACCGTCACCGAGCGGCCGGTCGAAGCAATGCCGCCGACCGTACACACAGGAGCAATTTGGGCGCGCAAGCGCGTCGGTTGCTTTCCCTCACCGTCAGGCGGTAAGCATGAGCCATGAGCCCCTTCAGGAAGCGGGGAATATGGATCAGGCGGTGACGGCTGGATTCGAGGCGGCGCGCGCGGGCGCCGGCGGGTTCCGTTTCGAAGAAGCGTTCAGTCGCAATCTCGGATGGCTGACCGAATGGGAGCAGCAGGCGCTGCGCGGGAAGCGGGTCGCGGTCTCCGGTGGGGGTGGCGTCGGCGGTCTCTACATGATGACGCTGGTACGGTTCGGAGTCGGCATGTTCACGGTAGCCGACCCTGATCGTTTCGAGCTGGTCAATTTCAATCGACAGGTCGGCGCAACCCTGAATTCCATCGGCCGCCCCAAGGTCGACGTGCTGGCGGAGAACGTCCTCAACATCAATCCTGAAGCGCACATCCGCAAGTTGTTCGGAGCGATCGACGAAAGCAACATCGACGATTTCCTCGCGGGTGCGGATGTCTGGATCGACGGGCTCGATTTCTTCGCTCTCGGCATAAGACGCAAGGTTTACCAGCGCTGCGAGGAATTGGGCATCCCGGTCATCAACGCCGCTCCTCTCGGGATGGGAACGGCCATGCTCGTCTTCAAACCGGGCGGCATGACATTCGAGGAGTGGTTTCGTCTCGAGGGGTTGTCCGAGGAGCACCAGTACATCAACTACCTGATCGGCATGGCGCCAAGCCGCCTGCACATGCCGAATTTGGTTGATCCAAGCCGGGTCGACCTCCGTGGTCACCGCGGTCCTTCCTCGATCGCCGGCTGTGAATTGTGCGCCGCGATGGCTTCGGTCGAGGCGATCAAGCTTCTGCTCGGCCGCGGGCGCGTTCATGCGGTTCCTTACTATCAGCACTTCGATGCATTCAGCGGCCGGCGGGTTGTTCGAAAGCTGAGGCGAGGCAATGGAAGCCTCAGTCAGCGCGCCAAGATTGCGATCGGGCGCATGTTCTTCGCCAAGCTCTCCGAAAGGGCGGTGGCCGACGAAGCGTCGGCTGCATCGGGCGAGATCGAAAAGATCCTCAATTACGCCCGCTGGGCTCCGAGCGGGGACAACATACAGCCCTGGCGATTTGAGTTGCTCGGCGACGACGAGGTGATGATTCACATCCGCGCGTCGGGTGATGTCTACGATTATCGCGATGGCGAACCGACGCTGTTGTCGGGCGGGATGTTGCTCGAATGCTTGCGAATTGCCGCGAGCTACTGGGGTCGTGACCTCGAATGGACGTATGAGGGCGAGAACGAGCCGAGAACACATCGCATCCGCGTCCGCCTCCCGCGGAATGCAGAAACGGCGGCCGACCCGCTGTTCTCTTACGTCCCGATGCGCTCTGTCGATCGCCGCCCCTATCGGTCACGAGCGTTGACCCCGGCGCAAAAATCCGCTCTGGCCGAGGCGCTCGGTCCGGACTTCAGCGTCGAATGGCATGAAGGCTGGCGCCGACGGTGGCGCATGGCGCGCCTGACGGCACGTTCGACCGGGATCCGGCTCGGCATCCCCGAGCTATTCCCGGTGCATCAGCGGATCATCGACTGGGATCGGCAGTATAGCCCCGACCGGATCCCGGCTGCGGCAGCGGGCATGAGCCGGATGAGCCTCGGCCCGATGCGCTGGGCGATGCAAACCTGGTCGCGGATGCGCCTGCTCAATGCGGCGGGCGGGATGTTCAGCGCCAAAGTCCAGATGGACTATATCCCGGGCATATGCAGCGCCGCTTTCTTCACGATCCGCAGACGCGGCGGTGCGGCGGTAGACGAGCAATCGGGGCCGCCGCAGCTTCTGCGGGCGGGCATGGCGATTCAACG
>Ga0187809_10000372_pt1 | contig 24550 bp, 25 predicted proteins | sample NC_wetland_sal_i_8_FD_132415 | JGI IMG/M metagenome (GOLD analysis project Ga0187809, IMG submission 132415) | Wetland sediment microbial communities from Neuse River Estuary, North Carolina, USA - ASW_4 | ecosystem: Environmental > Aquatic > Freshwater > Wetlands > Sediment | place: USA: North...
CAGCGAACTGATCGGCCGGGAGGGGAGATGCTTCGGTGTGCATCTGCCCCCAGAATCGTACCGATTCGAGCCGTGTCAATCGCTATTTTAACGCCTATGGGGCCTGCGCCCGCCACGACGTGGCACCAGCGCCGTCGCTCCCCCTCCACTGGTCCGATCGGCAATTCCGAATCGCAGTACTAGCTCTTCCGAGCTCGCAGCCTTTGCGACGCCTCCTCCGGACTCGGAGGAGGCGTTGTCGTTTTCGGGCCGGAGGTGCGATGCGGGACGTTTCGCGAGACCGGAAACCCAGGAAGGCCGAAGGCGACGCGCAGGAATTGGCGCGCGTCTGGCAGCAAGCGCTCTCTCCCGTCATGGTCGGCCTTCGGCCATGGCGCGTGGCACAAGCCGACCATGACGGGGTGGCACAAGCCATTCGTTGTGCAGCACCTGCCCCCTCGAATCCGGCCAGGCAGTGGAATGATCGCCCGCACGCCACGGGCGGCCTGCTTCGGCAGGACGGGCGCTTCACTTCAGCCGCGGGAAACCGGTGCGGCGCCGCCCAGGGCGCGCGACAGCTGCTCCGCCGCCGCGCGGACCGCGGCAATACGCGCCTCGAAGCCGTCGCCCGTCACCCGCTCGGTGGGTGCGACGATGCTCAGCGCCGCCACCTCGCCACGGGCATCGAACACCGGTGCGCTGATCGAGCTCACGCCCGGATCGGTCTCGCCCAGGCTGACGAAGTAGCCATCCCGCCGCACCTGCTCCAGCTGCGTGGTGAAGGCCGGGTCGGACGGCGGCGGCGCACCGGTGAAGGCCAGCAGGACGCGCCCGGCCGAACCGGCGGCGAGCGGCATGATACGGCCCGGAGCGATCTGGCGCACCACCACTTCCTGGCGGCTCTGCGCCACCGCCAGACACACGCGCACCCCGCCGTGAGGCACGTACAGCGTCGCCGCCTCACCGGTGGTGTCGCGCAGCCTCTCCAGCACCGGTTGCGCCTTGGCCGCCAGATCGAGCCCGGCGGTGGCCGCCGCGCCCCAGTGCAGCAGGTGCAGGCCCGCGCGATAGGTCCTGCCGGAGCGCTCCAGGAATCCCTCCGCCACCAGGTTCTGCACCAGGCGCGCGCAGGTACCGTGCGACAGGCCGGTGCCGGCCTCGATCTGCCGCAGCGTCAGCGCGGGCCGTTCCGGGGCGAACTGGTCCAGCACCAGGCGCAGCTTGCGAATCAGCAGCACCGGCCTGGCGCCGCTGGTGTCCTCGGCGGGGCTTGCGGTGGCGCCTTGTTGCGGCCTATCGTCCATTTCGCACGAGTTTAGTCCACATTGTGGACACATACAACCGCCCAGCACGGGTGGATTGCCCCGGGAGACCACCCATGAAGCGCCTGCTGCTCGCCCTGCCCTTCGCCTTGCCGCTTCCGCTGCTGGCCCTCGCCGCGCCCGCGGCCCTGGCCGCCACCGTCAGGATTGGCGCGCCGGCTGTGCTCAGCGGCTCCACCGCCGAGATCGGCCAGACCGCGCTGCAGGGCCTGCAGATGGCGGTGGACGAGATCAACGCCGCGGGTGGCCTGCTGGGCGACAAGATCGCCATCGACAAGGCGGACGACGCCGGCTCCCCGGCGACCGCCAACACGGTCACCCGCAACATGATCCTGAACGACGGGGTGAAGGCGGTCTTCGGCGCCTCGAACAGCGGCACCGGTGCGGCGGAGGAGCGTCTGGCCGGGCAGTACAAGCTGCCGATGATGTTCTATGGAGGTAACGACATCTCGCTGACCACGACCAACTTCAACAAGTATGCGTTCCAGCTGGCGCCCAGCACCTACATGGAGCCGCGCGCGGTCGCCGAATACGTGGCCAAGGAGCACGTGCAGCGGATCTTCACCATCACGCCGGACTACAATTTCGGCCGCTCCTACGTGACCAACTTCGTCAACGGCCTGAAGGAGCAGGGCATCAAGGCCGACGTGGTCGGCCAGCAATACCCGCCGCTCGGGACCACCGACTTCTCCAGCTACATCTCCGCGGCGATGGCGACGAAGCCGGACTTCCTGTTCATGGGCATGTTCTCCGGCGACCTGATCACCTTCATCCGCCAGGGCAAGGGCTATGGGCTGTTCGACAAGACCCATGTCGGCGGCCCGACCGGCACCGACATCGTGGAGGCGATGAAGGGTGACACGCCGGCCGGCATGGTGCTGTGGGCGCGCGCGCCATTCTTCGCCATGAAGTCGCCGGGCATCGCGGACTTCGTGAAGAAGTACCATGACCAATACAACCGCTGGCCGTCGGAATGGCCGGTGCTGGCCTATGCCTCGGTGCAGGTCTGGGCGGACGGTGTGCGCAAGGCACACAGCTTCGACGGCACCAAGGTGTCCGAGGCGCTCAGCGGCGGCACCTTCGACACCATCCGCGGCAAGCTGACGCTCCGTGCCTGCGACCACCAGGCGGACGCTCCGGTCTATGTCGGCAGGGCCGCTGCCAAGCTGGACCCGCGCTACGGATTCCCGGTGCTCGACGACGTGTTCACCTCGGACCCGGCCAAGACGATGATGCCATGCGCCGAAGCCGAGAAGCTGCAGCATCACTGAGCGGGGCGGGTGACCCGGTGAGTGTGGCTGGTGAAGGGGCGGTGACCGCCCGCCCCCTTCCGTGTCGTGGCCGGCGCAGGCCGGCCACCCAGGTGCGGCCAAGGTCGCCCGGGCGCGGCCTCCCACGCCGTCCATGTGTCGCGAGCGGGCCGGGGATGGCCGGCCGGAGCCGGCCACGACCCGGGGAAGCGGGCTGCGTCCGATGACCCTTGGCGGCATCATCGTCCAGCTGCTCAGCGGCTTGACCTCCGCCGCGATCCTGTTCCTGGTCGCCGCCGGCATCACGCTGATCTTCGGCGCCATGCGCATCATCAACGTCGCGCATGGCAGCTTCTACATGTATGGCGCCTACATTATGGCCAGCGCGTTGACGCTGCTGCCCGGCCAAGCCGGGTTCTGGCTGCGCCTGCTGCTGGCCCCCGCCCTGGTCGGCGTGCTTGGCGCCGCGCTGGAGGTACTGGTGCTGCGCCGCATCTACCAGCGCGAACACCTCGCCCAGCTGCTCGCCACCTTCGCGCTGTTCTACATCCTGGCGGACCTCGCGCAGCAGATCTGGGGCAACCAGTACCGCACTGTCCCGGTGCCGCCGGTGCTGGCCGGCCATACCTCCATCCTGGGCCACGCTTTCCCGCTCTACAGCCTGTTCGTCATCGCCATCGCGGTGCTGACCGGGCTCGCCGTGCTGGTGCTGCTGCGCGTCACCATGTTCGGCTGGAGCGTGCGCGCCGCGGTCGAGGATCCGGAGCTGCTCGCTGCCACCGGCGTCAACGTCAAGCGGCTGTCCACCTTGCTGTTCGCACTCGGCGCGGTGCTGGCGGGAATCGCCGGCGCGGTGGTTGCGCCGCTGCAGGCGGTCACCACCGGGATGGACGCCTCCATCCTGGTCGCCGCATTCATCGTCTCCATATTGGGCGGCCTCGGTTCGGTCGCCGGGGCGGCGATCGGTTCGGTGATCATCGGCGTGTTCCAGGCCTTCGGCGTGCAACTCTGGCCGCAATGGTCCTCCACCTTCGTCTATATCGCGATGATCCTGGTGCTGGCGTTCCGCCCGTCGGGCATCCTGGGGCAGGCGGAATGATACTGCGACGTCTTCTGCCCGGGCTCGCCCTGGCCCTGCTCGCCTTCCTCGGCGCCGGCCTGCTCGGTCCCGGCGAGCTGGTGGTGCTGAACAACGTCGTCGTGCTGGCGCTGTTCGCGGTGGCCACCAATCTGCTGCTGGGCACCACCGGGCTGGTGTCGTTCGGCCAAGCCTGCTTCTACGGTGTCGGCGGCTACACCGTGGCCATCGCCTGGTACCAGCACTGGGCCGGGTTCTGGGTCTCCGCCTGCCTCGCCCCGTTCATCGGCGGGTTCGTCGCGTTCCTGGTCGGCATGCTGGTGCTGCGCTCCCGCCGCTGGTTCTTCGCGCTGCTGACCATGGCGTTCTCCCAGCTGTTCTTCACCATCGCCCAGAAGGCCTACGACATCACCCAGGGCGACAGCGGCATCTTCGGCGCCATGGTGCCGGACTGGATGGCCGATCCGCGCGGCGGCAGCCTGTTCATCGTCGCCGTCGCCACCATCAGCATCCTGCTGCTCTGGCTGATCGACCGCTCGCCGCTCGGCCTGACGCTGCGGGCGATTCGCGACAACCAGCGCCGTGTCGCCGGCCTCGGCGTGAACACCTACGCGGTGCAGCTGCTGGCCTTCACCCTGTCCGGCGCGTTCTGCGCCATCGCCGGCGTGCTGACCGTGGTGAACCAGCAGGCGGCGTATCCCGGCATGCTGGACTGGGTGCAGTCGGGGGACCCGGTGCTGGTCTCGGTGATCGGCGGCATGTACAGCTTCCTGGGCCCGGTGGTCGGCGCGTTGATCTATCAGCTGGGCCACGACGTGATCGTGCGCATTACCACGCGCTGGCAGCTGGCGCTGGGCCTGGTGCTGCTGGCGGTGGTGCTGCTGTTCCCCGACGGCCTGGCCGGACTGTTCCGCGCCGAGGCGTGGCAGGCGCTGGCCAACCGCGTCCTCCGACGGCGGCCGGCATGACCGCGATCCTGCAAGCCGACGAGCTGGTGAAGAGCTTCGGCCCGTTCAACGCGGTGGACGGCGCAAGTCTGCAGGTCGAGGAGCGCTCGATCCACGCGCTGATCGGCCCGAACGGCGCCGGCAAGACCACGCTGTTCTACCTGCTGGCAGGTTACATCAAACCGACCGCCGGCCGCGTGCGGTTCAACGGTGTCGACATCACCGGCCTGTCGCCCAACGCGGTGGCGCGGCGCGGCATGGTCTGCGCCTTCCAGATCACCCACGTGTTCCCGCGCATGACGGTGGCGGAGAACGTCACCTGCGCCGTGCTGGCACGGCACCGCGCGCAGCACCGGTTCTGGGCGCCGATCAGCGCCGCCATCCGCCGCGAGGCCGACGAGCTGTTGCACAGCGTCGGCCTGACCGCGCTGGCCGGCCAGCGCGCCGGCACGCTGTCGCACGGGGACCAGCGCGTGCTGGAGGTGGCGCTGGCCCTGGCCACCTCGCCGAGCATGCTGCTGCTGGACGAACCGACCGCGGGGATGTCGCCGGTGGAGACGGAACGCACCGTCGCGCTGGTGCGCCGCCTGGCGCAGGAACGCGCACTGACCGTGCTGCTGGTGGAGCACGACGTGAACGTGGTGTTCAGCATCAGCGACCGCGTGACCGTGCTGCACCAGGGCCGCGTGCTGCGCGAAGGTCCTCCTGCCGAAATCCGCAAGGACCCGGCGGTGATCGAGGTCTATCTGGGCGAGGCGGCCTGATGCTCGATCTCACCGAGGTGCACGCCTATTACGGCGAAAGCCACATCCTGCAGGGCGTCACGCTGCACGTCCCCCAGGGCCAGGCCGTGGCGCTGCTCGGGCGGAACGGCGCCGGCAAGACCACCACGCTGCGCGCGATCATGGGCATGACCCCGGCGCGACGTGGCACGGTGCGGTTCGACGGGCAGGACGTGACGAGGCGCCAACCGTTTCAGATCGCGCGTGCCGGCATTGGCTTCATCCCCGCCGGCCGCCGTCTGTTCGGCGACCTGACGGTGCGGCAGAACCTGCTGCTGGGCCTGCGCGGCGGTGGACGCTCCGGCGCGTGGACCATCGACCGCGTGCAGGCCCTGTTCCCCAAGCTGCAAATCCTGGCCGAACGCCCGGCGCGCTTCCTGTCCGGCGGCGAGCAGCAGATGCTGAAGTTCGGCCGCTGCCTGCTGGGCCAGCCGCGCCTGCTGCTGCTGGACGAACCGACCGAGGGCCTCGCCCCCAACATCGTTGCCCAGTTGGGCGACACGCTGCGCACCCTGCGCGCCGAGGGCATGACGATGCTGCTGTGCGAGCAGAACGCGCGCTTCGCCCTGCGCATCGCCGATGACGCCTACCTGCTGGAGAAGGGCGCGATCCGCTTCTCCGGTCCGGCGGGCGAAATGATGGAGCGCCCGGAACTGAAGGAGCATCTTGGTGTCTGATCCGCTGCTGCCGAAACTGCTGGTTCGCGACCACATGGTGGACGGGCTGTTCGTCAAGGAAGTGGCGCCTGCGGTGCCCGGCGGGCCGGCAACGCCGCTGCTGATGGTGCATGGCGGGCTGCACGGCTGGTGGGCCTGGGAGCCATGGCTGGGCTTCTTCGCCGCCGCCGGCTGGCGCTGCCTGTCCATGTCGCTGCGCAACCACACCGGCTCCTACAGCGTGCCGGAAGCCGACTACCTGCGGCTGACCACCGCCGACTATACCGCCGACGTCCACGCGGTGATGCGCTGGATCGGCCGTCCGGCAGTGCTGTTCGGCCACAGCATGGGCGGCATCGTGGTGCAGAAGGCGGCCGAGGCGCAGTGTGCCGCCGGGCTGGTGCTGGTATCGGCGGTCGGGCCCGGCCAGCTGGGCAAGATCCGCGATAAGCTGCCGATGGACCGGCCGTACTGGCACACGAAGGAAGGCGCCCGCGCGCTATGGTTCCGCGAGATCGACGACGCCACGCTGGACGCGTTCCACCCGCGCCTGGTGCCGGAATCGCCCGGCGTGCTGAACGACTACAGCGGCGGCGGCGTGTCGATCGACCGCGACGCGATCAACTGCCCGGTGCTCGCGGTGCGCGGCGAATTTGACCGCACGCCGGTGCACGCCGCGCCGGCGATCGCGGCATTCTACGGCGGTTCGGCGATGGTGGTACCGGACGCAGCACACAACCTGATGATGGAATCGCCGTCGCTGCCGGTGGCGATGCGGATCAACCAGTGGCTGCTGGGGAATGTCGATGGTCCGGCGTTGCCGGCACCCACTGCGATGCCGCGATAGCGCCGCAGCGGAGCGGCGCCTCGACGGCGCGACACCGATCGGGCGGGACCGGAAGCGGCGGGCAGCGCCAGTTCTGCAACGTGCCTCGGGAAACGGCTGCCCGCGGCCTGAACTTGTGGCTTCTCCGGCCTGCGCAAAGCGCTGGTCCGGGCGTACGGCAATCCTTGTTTTGGCCGGCGGCGCGTGCGGGTTCCCTCGCTGCCCCCAAAGGGCGCTCCCAGGGAGCGGCGGCGAGGGGAAGTGTCAGGTATCCAGCTTCAGCAGCCGGTCGGCGTTGCCGTGCGCGATCTTCGCCCGGTCGGTGGGGGAGACCGGCAGTGCGTCCAGGAACGCCCGGGCGCGCGCATTCGAGGCGAAGGGGTAGTCCACCGAAAACATCAGGCGGTCCACGCCGAACGCCATCAGCGCCGCCATGAAGGGGATCGTGGTGAAGAACCCGCTGGTGGTGATCCACACCTGATCGGTGATGGTCTGCCGCACCGAGCGCCGCAGCCGCTGCTTCGCCTCGGCCGAGGTCGTCTCGTCGATGCGGTCCAGCATGAAGGGCAGCGCCTCGCCCATGTGGCCGATCACCAGGTTCAGCCCGGGATGCCGGTCCAGCGCACCGCTCAGCACCAGGCGCAGCACGTGGATCGCGGTGTCGTAGTGCCAACCCCAGGCGGACAGCGCCAGGGTGAAACTGAAATTGCCCGGCAGGTTGTCGTAATACGCCTCGCGCACCGGCGCGGTGGGAATGCCGGGATGCAGGTAGATCGGCAGGTCCAGCGCTTCCGCCTCCGCCAGCACCGGCTCGTATATCGGATCGTCGAGGAAGCGCCCGTCCGTGGCACCGTTCACCAGCACGCCGTGGAAGCCGAGTTGCTGCACGCAGCGCCGCAATTCCTCCGCCGCCGCGTCCGGGGTGAGCAGCGGCAGATGGGCGAAGCCGCGGAACCGCGCGGGGTGGCGGGCGCAGGCCTCCGCCAGCGCGTCGTTGTAGGCGCGCGCCAAGTCGATGCCCGCCTGTCCCGGCACCAGGTCGGCGCCCGGGCCGGCGACCGACAGCACCTGGGTGGTGATGCCGCTCTGGTCCATGTCGGCCAGCCGCCGGTCGCCGATCTCGGCCAGCTCGTTGCGCTTGGTACTCTGCGCCCAGACGAAATCGGGGCCGGGGAAGCCGCGGCGGGTGACCGCGTCACGGGAGATGCCGGCGACGATGCCTGGCACGGTGTAGTGCTCTTCCAGGGCGACGATGCGCATGCGGGTTTCCTCCCTTGGGGTTGGGCGGGAGGGTGGCATGGCGGGGGCGGGGAGGCCATGGCGCCACAATGACCGGCCGAGCAACTGGGGGCAGAGTGGCGGGTTGCCGGTCGAGCCGCGTGGGCGGGTGACCACGCCGTTATCAATCGACCCGGGCTATCCCGCGATCCGCGGCAGCACCTTGTCGGTCAGTAGCCGGAAGCTGCGTCCGCTCATCGGCGCCGCCATCAGGTAGGTCATGCCGATCTCCGCCCCGAAGGACAGGATCTGCTCCGCCACGCTGTCCGCGGTGCCGTGGATCATCACGTCCTCCAGGTAGAAATCCACCGGGTCCTTGTCGCCGAAGCTGCGCACCTCCTGCCGCACGTTGCCGGGGTGCTTCGGGCCGACATAGGACGCGATGGTCCACTCCGCGACGCGCTTCGCCACCGCGCGCGCCTTCTCCGCCGTTTCGTCCACCGCGATCAGGCGCGCCATCGGAATGGTGCGGCCAGCGTCCGCGTGGCCGGCTTCCGCCAGCTTCGCCGCGTAGTGCCGGCGCTTGCGGATCAGGTCGGCGCGCGAGGAATGCGGGTCCATCAGGATGGAGTGGCCCTGGCTGGCGGCCCACTCGATCGCCGGCATGGAGGACGCCGCCATCCACACCGGCGGGTGCGGCGCCTGCAACGGCTTGGGCAGCACCTCCACGTCCTCATAGCGGTAGAACCGGCCCTGGTAGTTCAGCTTCTGGCTGGTCCAGGCCTGCAGCACGATGTCGACGGTTTCGTGGAAGCGCGGCGCGCTTTCCTCGCCGGGGATGTTGAACGCGGCGAACTCGCTGCGCTCGAAGCCGCGGCCGGCGCCCCAGTTCACCCGGCCGCCGGACAGCACGTCCAGCAGCGCCACTTCCTCGGCCAGGCGCAGCGGGTTGTAGAACGGCGCCAGCGACACCGCCGTGCCGATGCGCAGCCGCGTCGTGCGGGCGGCGGCCATGGTGCCCATGATGTGCACCGACGGGCAGACGGAAAATCCGGAGAAATGGTGCTCCGCCAGCCAGACCGCGTCGTAGCCGGTGCGGTCCATGATGGCGAAACGCTCCAGCGCCGCGTCATACACCGAATTCAGCGGCACCGACCGGTCGCGCCAGCCGAAGAACTGCAGGATGCCGACTTGCATGTTTCCCTCCGCGTCCACGCCGCCGCCGGCTGGCGATGCGGCCGATTGCGCGGGCCGGGTGCCGGAGTCCGGGGAAGCTTTGCCGCCAATGGTGTGGCGCGGCGCGGCGAAAGTCCAACCGGGTTTTGCTCCCGTTTGGGCTGGCGGGGCGGAGCCGGGCAGGACCGCGGGCTGGCCAACCCGCCGCGTGGACCCCTCACTTGGGACCCCTCAATGGGGAACCGTCACTTGGGGACGACTTTCTGGTTGCCGCCCTGGGTGCCCGGCGGCGGGATCACCGGCATGGTGCTTCCGGCCTGTGCGGGAGGATTGATCACCGTGCCGCTGTCCACGCCGGACGGCGGCTGCAGCGTGCCGTTCTGCTGCGCCAGCTTGTCGCTCAGCGTGCCCTTGCCGGTGGCGGCATCATCCCGCGGCGCGACCTTTTCCGGCGGCGGACTCGGTGCGCTCGGCGACGCGACAGGGGGATGCGGGTCGCCAGGCGGCGCGGCCTGCGGGTTCTGGGCGAAGCTGGCACCGAACGGCGCCAGTGCGAGTCCGGTGCTCAGCAGCACGGCCAGGGTTCGGTGCATGGTCCCACTCCGTTTCCTGTGGCTTGCGGCCAATCTCGGCAGGCCGCTGAACCCCAGGTAACGCCCGCCGCGGGCGGCGGTTCCGGCCTCACGCCGGCAGCAGGAATTCCCGGACCAGCGCGTTCACCTCCTGCCAGGCCTCGACCTCCGGCAGGTGGCCGATGTTCGGCAGGGTCACCAAGCGCGCCTGCGGCAGCGCCGCGGCCAGGGGGATGGCGTTGCGGTCCGCCGGGTTCACCCGATCCTCGCTGCCCTGGATCAGCAGGACCGGCGCCTGCAGCCGGCCGGCGAAATCCAGCGTGCAGGTGGTGCCCAGTCCGAAGCGCACCGCCTGCATGAAGCCGCGAGGATTGGTGGCCCGCAGCACATGCTGCACCAGCGCCGCCGTCTCCGCCGGCGCGGTGGGACCCAGCAGAGCGGCCACGCGATCGCCGAAGGCGTAGCTGCCCTGCGCCATCTGCTGCTCGCGCGCGGCCAGTGCCTTGGCGCGCAGCTCCGCCGGCATGCCGCGCTGGCCGACACCGGTGCCGGTCAGCACCATCCGCTCCACCCGGCCGGGGTAATGCGCCGCAAAGCACTGCGCCACGCGGGAGCCGAAGGAATTGCCCAGGATATGCAGCCGCCCGATTTCCAGGGCCGAGAGGAAGTCGTGCAGCGCATCGGCGTAGTCGCGCCCATCCGGTGCCTCGGTCACCAGATTGTCGCTCAGCATGTAGCCGGGTGCGTTCCAGGCGATCACCCGCCAGCGGTCGCTCAATCCCGCGAACTGGAACCGCCAGTGCATGGAATTGGCGCCGACGCCGTGCAGCAGCACCAGCGGGAATGCGTCGGCCGGACCGGCTTCCATGTAGCTGAACCGGTCGCCGCTGTAGCGCTTGCGGGAGGCGGCCGGAATTTGTGCAAACCGGAGTTCGGGCAGCGGGGGCGGCGGGCTCATCTCGGGCGTTTCATCTCCAACCGCTCATGCTGGCCACCATCGGCGCTCCCCGCTCGAAGCGCGCCCCTCGCGACGCGCCTCCGCGGCGCAGCGGACAGCCGGACCGGCCGTTACGCCGCGACCGACAACGGTGCCAGGGCCGAGGGCACCGCCGCATCGCGCCACGCGGTCAGGTCGGCGAACAGCGCCCGCAGCAGCCGGTTGTTCAGGGCGTGCCCCGAGCGATGCGCCACGAAGCGCCCGCGCAGCACGCCGCCAGCGAGTGCCAGGTCGCCCACCGCATCGACCAGCTTGTGCCGCACGAACTCGTCGGGCGCGCGCAACCCGCCGGGATTGAGCACCCGGTCGCCATCGACCACCACCGCGTTGTCGAGGCTGCCGCCCAGCGCCAGGCCCGCGGCCTGCAGCGCATCGACTTCCTCCAGCAGGCCGAAGGTGCGCGACTGCGCCAGCTCCGCGCGAAAACTCTGTGGCGTCAGTGCTAGCGACTTCGACTGCCGGCCGATCGCCGGTGCGGCGAACTCGATCGACAGGGTCATCTCCAGTCCCGCCACGGGACCGGATGCAGGCCGCAGTTCGGCATAGGCGGAACCGTCGCTGACCCGCACGGTCCGCAGGATTTCGACGATCCGGCGCGGCGCGATCTGCTCCACCACGCCGGCGCAATCGATCAGGAACACGAAGGGCGCGGCGGAGCCGTCGAAGATCGGCACCTCCGGCCCGTCCAGCTCGATCAGGACATTGTCGATGCCCATGCCGGACAGCGCCGCCATCAGGTGCTCGACCGTGCCGACGCGGGCGGACGCCCAGCGCTCATCCGCCAGCACGGTGCACAGCCGCGTGTCCACCACGCGGTCGAAGCTGGCGGGGATGTCGCGGCCGAGGTCGGTCCGGCGCAGCACGATGCCGGTGCCGGGTTCCGCCGGATGCAGCGTCAGACTGACCCGCCGGCCGGAATGCAGGCCGGTGCCGACGCAGCCGATCGCGGCCTTCAGCGTCCGCTGGCGGGCCGCCAGGCTGCCCAGGCGAGGCGTGATCTGTGGCGTTCCATCCATTCTCGCGTCTTTCGGCACGCGGCGCGATACGGAATCACGCCTGCACCTTTACGCTAGCCGCCTGCCCGGTCTGCCGCGAGTCAATGATTATTGCCGAATGTTACCGCGTAAGATGTTGATTTTTCATCATTAGCTGCGCCGCACCAGCAACCGTCCGGAAAATCCGTTCGAAGCGCATTCCAGCAGAATCACCGCCCGCGGAACACCGGCTTGCGCCGTTCGCGCCACGCCTGGTGGCTTTCCGCCTTGTCCTCCGTCAGCTCCAGCATGGCGAAGCGGTACAGGTCGGCCAGGGCGGCGTCGCTCTGCGGCACGTTCTGGCCGTAATTCAGCGATTCCTTGGTCAGCCGGACGGCCAGCGGCGGCAGGGCGGCGATGTGCTCCGCCACGGCCAGGGCGCGCGGCATCAGCTCCGCATGCGGCACCAGCCACTGCGCCAGGCCGCTGTGCAACGCCTCCTCGGCGGTGAGCGGAAAGCCGAACGCGGCTCGCATCGCCATGCCCTTGCCAACCCAGCGCGACAGCCGTACCGCGCCGCCCTGCGCCGGGATGATGCCCAGCCCGGACTGCGGCAGCCGCCACTCCGCGCGCTCCGAGGCGACGATCAGGTCGCAGCAATAGGTGACGATGCAGCCGATGCCGATCGCATAGCCGTTCACCGCGGCAACGATCGGCTTGGCGAAATCGGCGAGCATGTTGATCGGGTGGCCGCGGCGGCGGTTCGGCAGGTCCTCGATGAAGGCACCGACCGACGCCATGCTGTGCGTCTTCGGATTCTTCAGGTCGGCGCCGGCACTGAACGCGCCCCCGGCATCGTCGCCGGTCAGGATCACGCAGCGTATGGCGGCATCGGCTTCCAGTTCCGGCAGGCGCTGCTGCAGGCCGGTCTGGAATTCCTCGCACCACGCGTTGCGCGCCTCCGGCCGGCTGAGCGTGAGAATGGCGACCGGTCCGCGGCGTTCCAGCAGCAGAGGCATCGTGCGTCTCCTTCCCGTTGTTCGGCTGGCCCTGTTCCCGGCCGGCACTGTTCCTGGCTGTCCCTGTTGCCGGCCGGCCCCGTTCACGCCTGGCCCGGTTTCCGGCTGACCCGTTCACGCCTGGCCCCGTACCCGGCTGGCCTCGTCCCCGGCTGGCCCCGTTCCCGGCTGGCCCGTTGCCGCCCTTGGCGATGTGCCGAACGGTCCGCGGCTTGCCGCCGCGGCGTCCGCGGGCGATCGTGGCAGCGCAACGGATCAAGCACCGCGGCGGAGACCGGGTCAACCTGGCGCGCCCGGGCTACGCTGCATGACGGCCATCGGCCCGGAGGAGGAAACCGCATTGCCTGACATCGACATCGACGCGCTACGTGCGCAGCTTGGCCGCAAGTTCGTGGACGAGGACGTCGCCACCGCCGCGCCGCTGCGCTGCATGCTGGTCACCTTCGATCGCGACGAGCGCGCTCCCGGCCCCGGCGAACCCGTGCCACCCGGCTGGCACCTGACGTATTTCCCGGAGATCACCTACCGCCGCGAACTCGGCGAGGACGGCCTGCCGCTGGAACGCGGCGCGCTGCCGAAGATGCCGCTGCCGCGCCGCATGTACGCCGGCGCCACGCTGACCTTCCACGCGCCGATCCTGGTCGGCGACACGCTGCGGCGGGAGACCGAGTTCTCCGACGTGCAGCTGCGCCGGGGCAGCACCGGCACGCTGATCCTGGCGACGCAGACCCGGCGCATCTACACGCCGCGTGGCCTCGCCTTGACCGAGGACGGCCACAGCGTGTTCCGCGAAGCAGTCGCGCCCGGTGCGTCGTCCGGCATTCCGCAACGCGAGCCGGCGCCGCCGGATGCGCCGTGGAAGCGCAGCATCACGCCCGATCCGGTGTGCCTGTTCCGCTACTCGGCGCTGACCTTCAATCCGCACCGCATCCACTACGACCGTCCCTACGCGATGAACGTGGAGGGTTATCCCGGTTTGGTGGTGCATGGGCCCTTCTCGCAGCAATGCCTGCTCGACCTGCTGCGCGATTCGCAGCCGCGGCCGATTCTGCGCTTCGAGATGCGCGCGCGTGCGCCGCTGTTCGATGTCGCGCCCTTCACCGTGCTGGGACGGCCGAGTGGCGAGAATGCAGCGGAGCTTTGGGCGGTGACGCCGCAAGGCACGATCGCAATGCAGGCGAAGGCGACGCTGGGCTAGGATACGCGCGTTCGGCATCGCGGCCTGAGGATGACTGGACCCGGGTCACAAGGCGGGAGCCTGTGTCTCGCAAGCGGAGGCTCATACGATCCATGAAAGACAACAGCATATTTCGGGCGGTGGGCGAGGGGCGGGCCGCGTTGGGCACCGGGCTCAAGGAGTTCGCGTCGCGCGGCGTGCCGTGGATCATCGAAGCCTCCGGCTTCGACTATTGCATGATCGACCACGAGCACGGCGCGTTCGACCTGGAGACGATTGCCGACCTTGCGGGGTGGTTCCAGGCCACCGACGTCTCGGCGATCGTGCGCATCCACAAGTCGTTCACCTACCTGATCCCGGCGATCCTCGACCAGGGGATCATGGGCATCCAGGTTTCCGACGTCGACACCGTCGAAGAGGCACGCGCGATCGTGCAGGCGGCGAAGTACCCGCCGATCGGCAATCGCGGCATCTCGGGGCAGGGGATGCACACCGGCTACCGCAGTTTCGGCGTTCGGCATGCGAGCGAATATGCGCCCTGGGCCAATGCCAACATCATCACCTGCGTGTCGATCGAGTCGCTCGAGGGGCTGGAGAATGTCGAGGCGATCGCGGCGGTGAAGGGCATCGACATGATCGCCTACGGCCACTCGGACCTGAGTGCGCGTCTCGGCGTGCACTTGCAGTTGGAGCACCCGACATTCAAAGCCGCGGTGCGGCGGATCGCGGAAGCCTGCAATGCGCATGGAAAGCTGGCGCGGGGATCGGCGGAGACCGAGGCGCAGATCGAGGAGTACTGGCAGCTTGGCTGCAAAGTGCTGAACCTGCCGGGGAATGATGTGAGCACGTATCTCGATGGGCTGAAGGCGCGGGCCGGCCGTGCGCAGGCTCGGCTGAAGGCGATCGGCGTGCCGGTGCCTTGAGGATTGCGCGGCTCAGGCTGAGCGTTCACCGAGGCCACACTGGAACAACCGGCCTTTGGGTTGTCAGGGAACAACCGCGTCGGCAAAGCCGCAGCGTGTTCCCCCGCGTCATGGCCGGCGCAGGCCGGGGGGCTGCAAACTCAGCCGACGCCAGGTTCCAGACCCAGCAAGGAATTTGGCAATGCGGATGAACACTGGCAAACACTGATGAATTGCAGCGGGCCGCGGCGGAGTCGTGTTTTCGTCCAGCCGGCAGAACAACTGGTTGCTGCTTACGCAGGGGCATCCCACGAGCGGATGACCCGACAGCACTAACCCTGGCTAACCCTGTCTGTCCGTATTCATCCATAATTCCGTTTTTGCATTCTTGCTGATTGGGTTGTCGAGCTGGTCTGTGCCTTGGCTGTCGTGGTCAAGGAAAGGACGGGGATGGCCGGCTTCGCGGACCATGACGCGTGGAGGACGTTCAGTCTGGGCGGCCGGTGCACTTCGATTGATCGCCTGCCGGTTGAAATCCATCGTCCGCCGCCGCTTTGTGCACCCTTTGTGTCTTAGTGTCTTAGTGGTGAATCTGCTTCCAGACTCGACTGAAATCTCCAGCCACTCCCCAGCACCGTGACCCGGGTCGCTAAAGCAAGCATCACCACAAAGACACCAAGACACAAAGGGTGCACCAAGCAGTGGCACTATCTGGTCGGGACCAGATCCGCGGCAGGGCAGCGCGCGATTGGCGCGCGCGGTTGTGCCGGCCGATGAACTCCGGCTGGCCGCGCCTGATCCGCGGAAGTATAGTTCGGACGCTCGCGCTCGGTGGCAGTGCGGGAACGCATGGCGGGTTCGGTGCGAACCGTGGCCAGGCAAGGCGAAGTTTCAGAGCATATTCCAGTCGGCGTAGATCGCCCTCCGTTGAACCCGAGGCTGATGCTGCCGGTCGGGCCAGGTTGCCATCCTCTCGGCTTGCCGGAGTGCGGGGAATTGTCAGGTTTCGCGCACCTTCGTCCGCGCCGGGATCGCCACTCACTGCGGAATCATTCCGAGTCAGACTCTCAGCCCAGACCGGCCGCCTGCCGCCATGGAGGCGCGCCGCGAAATGGCGCATCCTCCCGGCGAGCAAGAATCAACGGGGGAACACCATGCGACTCCAAGGCAAAACAGCCCTCCTGACCGGCGCCGCCGCCGCCATCAAGGGCGAACTCATGGGCTTTGGCGGCGCCGCGGCCCACCTGTTCGTCCGCGAGGGCGCCAAAGTCGTGCTAACCGACATCCGCGACGATCTGGGCGAGCGCGCCGCCGCCGCCCTGCGCGCCGAGGGCCATGACGCGCGCTACATGCACCTCGACGTCACATCGGAGCAGAACTGGACGCAGGTGGTGGACGCGGTGATGGCAATCCACGGCGGCCTGGACATCCTGTTCAACAACGCCGGCGTCTCCTTCCCCCGCAAGGTGGAGGATATCACCGTGGACATCTGGGACCGCGAACTCGACACCCACGCCAAGGGCGTCTTCCTCGGCACCCGCACCGCGATCCCGGCGATGCGCAAAGGCGGCGGCGGGTCGATCATCAACACGTCCTCGGTGATGGGCATCGTCGGCAGCCCCACCTCGCCGGCCTATTCGGCCGCCAAGGGCGCCATCACGACCTTCACCAAGTCGGCGGCGCTGCAATATGCGGCGGAAAACATCCGCATCAATTCGGTGCACCCGGGCTACGCGGATACGCCGCTGACGGAAAAGCGCTTCAGCGACCCAACCGTGCGACAGCAACTGATCGACCGCACGCCGATGGGCCGGCTCGGCACAGCCGAGGACATCGCCAACGGCGTGCTGTTCCTGGCCTCCGACGAATCCTCCTGGGTCACCGGCTCGGAACTGGTCATCGATGGCGGCATGACGGCGCAATAGGCGCCTGTCGCAAGGTTCGGCGGCGCTGGGCGGCGGCCGAGACAAATCGGGGCAGGTGAGCAGAATCCCACATCCGACAGAAAAAAGCAGGACCTCTCCTGAATCATGGCCCGCCCGGTGCAGACAGGCCCACACGGTCCATTCGCGTTCATCCGCTTCCTTATCTGCGTTTTTTGCGTTCAAATCTTTCGTCGTCGCAAACACCGCGCCACCCGCTCAGCCAGCCCACCCCGCAACCCCCGTAGGAGCGCCGCCCGCAGCAACGCCCCAGGCGCCGCGCCACCCCGGCAAGCCTTGCGCAGGCACCCCCCGCCGGGCTTGGTTGCGCCTGAACCCAACGCCGCCAGGAACCAGCGCCAATGCCCGACCACCTCAAACAGGTCACCGAACTCACCCAAGACCTGGTGCGCATCGACAGCCGCAGCTTCGTCTCCAACCTGCCGCTTGCCGAACGCATCGAAGCCGCGCTGCCCGGCTTCGAGATCGAGCGGCTGGACTACACCGATCCCGCCGGCGTCGCGAAGCGCGTGTTGGTGGCGCATCGCGGCGGGCCAGGGGGGCTGGCGCTGTCCGGCCACATGGACACCGTGCCGGACACCGGCTGGCAGGACGATCCCTGGTCCGCCCGCATCGACACCGATGGGATAATGCACGGCCTCGGCAGCACGGACATGAAGGGCCCCGTCGCCGCCGCCATCATCGCCGCCCGCGCGCTGCCGCCGCCTGTGCCGGTCACCCTGCTGATCACCACCGACGAGGAAACCACCAAGCAGGGCGCGCGCCTGATCGCGCAGCACTCGGAGCTGGCGCGCAAGGTGAAGCCCGCCGGCATCCTGGTGGTGGAGCCCACCAGGCTGATCCCGGTGCGCGGCCACCGCGCACACGTCGCCTTCACCTGCGTCGCCACCGGCGTGCAGGCGCACAGCAGCACCGGCAAGGGCCGCAACGCCAACTGGGACCTCATCCCGTTCCTGGTGGACATGAAGCAGGTGTTCGAGCGCCTGCGCCGCGACCCCGACCTGCAGGACCCCGAGTACGATCCACCCTTCAGCGACTTCAACCTGGTCATCGACAATCACGGCGCCGCGGTGAACGTCACCGTCCCCAAGGCGACCGCGCGCATAAAATTCCGCTACTCCGCCAAGGTCGATCCGGCGCCGGTGCTGCAAGCCGTGCAGCAGGCCGCCGAACGGGCCGGCATCGCGGTGACCGAGGCGCGCGAGGGCTTCCCGCCGGAGCTGCCGGCCGAACATCCCTTCGTGCGCCTGTGTACCGACACGACGGGTGCGCCGGCCGCCACGGCGCCGTACGGTACGGATGCGTCGGAGCTGCAGGCGCTGGCGCCCTGCGTGGTGCTCGGCCCCGGCGACATCGGCGTCGCGCACACGCCGTTCGAACGCGTGCGGCTGGTCGATCTCGCCGCCGCCGTGCCGCTGTTCGCGCGGCTGGCGGAACGCATGGCACCGCAATAGCGCCTCGCCGGGACCATCGGCCATGCAACCTTTCCACGCCCCGTCCGGTTAGGTCCGGAGCAACAGGAGGGATAAAGATGGCAGGCCCGACCGGCCGCGCGCCACGCGGCACCCGTGCGCTCGTGACCACGATCATGGAAGCGCTGGACGGCATTCCGGAAGTATCGCGGAAATCGGCGTTCCGGCATGCCAGCGCCACGGTGCGCGACAAGTTGATCGTGCAATCCGAGCGCGCCAAGGCTGCGGCACGGCGTGCTTCGGGGGCACCCGGCGCCAAGCGCGCCGCCGCGGCGGCGGCGATCGCGCGCGCTTCCCGGCGCCGCTGAGTCCAGCCTGGTTCCAGCGCGTGAGTACCGCGCAATGTGGGAGAATCTCAGCGTGCAATCACCGGAAATTCCGCCGCGCGACCCGCACCAGCCGCCACCCGGCCCCGAGCCCCAGTTGCCGCAGCCAGGCCACCCGGAAGCGCCGCCGCTGACTCCCGGCATTCCCACGCCCAATCCGGGATCGCCGGTGCCGTCGCCCAATCCTGGCACCCCGCCAGTCGTGCCGGGAACCAGCCAAAGCTGAGCTGCCGCCGGCACGCGCAATCGCGTCAATGGGGCAACCGAGGCGGCGGCACCGCATTGCAGCCTGGCCACGGCAGGAAAGGCCATGACGTCGTTGACGGCATCGCGGCACGCGGCCAGACGCAGCGCAACGCTGGCGTCGGTCCGCGGCGTGATCTTCGACCTGGATGGCACGCTGTTGGACAGCGAGCCGCTCTACCGCCAGGCATTCGGTGATGCGCTGGCCGAGTTGGACCACACGCCGGATCACGCGCTGTACAATCGGCTGATCGGCTTGGCGACCCCTGACCGGCTGGAACGGCTGACCGCGCGGTACGGCCCCGGTTTTCCGCGTGCGGCGTTTCAACGCGCCTACGTCCGGCACAAGCAGCGCTGTCTGCGGCAAGCCGTCCCGCTGAAATCCGGCGCCACGGCGCTGCTGGCGTGGCTCGCTGGCCAGCGTATTCCCGCGGCGATCGCTACCGCCTGCTCGTCATCCACCGCGCAACACCATCTGCGGCGTCCCGAACTGCGAGACCGGTTCGCCGCGGTGATGACGCGCGACCATGTGCGCCATCGCAAGCCGCATCCGGAGGTTTTCCTGTGTGCCGCGCAGGCGCTGCGCCTTCGCCCCGAAGATTGCCTGGTGCTGGAGGATTCCGCGTCCGGCATCGAGGCGGCCAACGCAGCCGGTGCGATACCGATCCTGATCCCCGACCTGGCCGAGGTGCCTGATAACATCCGGCGGAAATCGTTCGCCGAGCTGCCTGATCTGCATGCCGTCCGCGCGTTGCTGGCAGGGGATTGAACGCAACCGCTGGTGTGGCGGCACGTTCCTTATTGCGCTCTCCCGCCGCTCCGCTTGACCGGCGGAACCAGGAGAGGGGACGTAATGCGGATCGTGATTTTCGGCCTGACGGTGAGCTCCTCCTGGGGCAACGGGCATGCTGCGCTGTGGCGAGGATTGCTGCGGGCGCTGTTGGCCGATGGCCACCACGTGACCTTCTTCGAGCGTGACCAGCCCTTCTATGCCGCGAACCGCGACCTGCACGCGCTGCCGGATGGCGGGGAACTCGTGCTGTACCGCGACTGGGATTCGGTGCGCACTCGGGCGGCGACGGCATTGGCTGGCGCCGATGCAGGCATGGTCACGTCATATTGTCCGGACGGGCTCGTGGCGACCGAACTGCTGCTGCAGGCTTCGGTCGGCGTGCGCTGCTTTTATGACCTGGACACCCCGGTGACGCTGGCGCGGACCGAAGCCGGCGAGCCGCTCGCTTACATTGGGCCACATGGCCTGTCCGGGTTCGATGTCGTGCTCAGCTACACCGGCGGTGCCTCCCTGTCCGGCCTGCGCCGGCTGCTAGGCGCGCGGCGTACCGTGCCGCTGTACGGGTGGGTCGACCCCGCGCAACATTTCCCGGCGGAACCGCAGCCGCAATACGCCGCGGCGCTGTCCTACATCGGCACCTATGCGGCGGACCGGCAGCATGCGCTCGAAGCACTGCTGATCGAACCGGCGCGCCGCCGTCCGGCCGACCGCTTCGTCATCGCCGGCGCGCAATATCCGGCGGCATTTCCCTGGTCCGACAACGTCTTCTTCGTGCGTCATCTGCCGCCGAGCGAACACTGTGCGTTCTATGCGGCATCGCGGCTGACGCTGAACGTGACGCGGGCGGCGATGGCGCGCGCCGGCTGGTGTCCATCCGGCCGGCTGTTCGAGGCCGCGGCGTGCGGCACGCCGGTGCTGAGCGACGTCTGGAATGGTCTGGAGACCTTCTTCCGTCCGGGCGAGGAAATCCTGCTCGCACACACCACGCAGGAGGCCATGGCCGCGCTGGACCGCTCGCCGGAGGAGCTGCGGCAAATCGGTTCGCGAGCGCGGGAGCGCGCGCTGGCGGAGCACACCGCCGCGCATCGTGCACGCACCATGCTGGCCGCCCTGGATATGCGCGGCAGCGCGGCGGAGGCGGCCTGAGTCATGTGGGGCATCATTCCAGCCGCCGGCAACGGCACGCGCATCCAGCCGCTGGCCTTCTCCAAGGAGCTGCTGCCGGTGGGCAGCCGGCGCGACGAACGCGGCGTGGAACGGCCGCGCGCGGTCAGCGAATACCTGGTGGAACGCATGCTGCGCGCCGGCGCCGACCGCATATGCTTCGTGATCTCGCCGTGGAAAGCGGACATCCTGCAGTACTACGGTGGGAATTTCGCGCGTGCTACCATCGCCTATGCCATCCAGACCCAGCCGCGCGGATTATGCGATGCGATCTTCCGCGCGCTGCCGCTGCTGCCGCCGGATGATTCGGTGATCGTCGGTTTGCCGGACACCATCTGGTTTCCGTCCGATGCGCTGTGCCAGGTCCCGCATGATCGTCTGGCGTTCCTGCTGTTTCCGGTGGAGCGGCCGGAGCTGTTCGATGCCGTGGTGGCCGACGAATCCGGACGGGTCACCGAAATCCAGGTCAAGTCCGCCGAGGCGTGCTCGCGCTGGGTGTGGGGGGCGTTCCGTGCACCGGTGCGGGTGATGCAGGAGCTGCACACGCTGTGGCGGCAGCGCGGCTTGCAGGACGAGTACCTTGGCACGTTGGTGAATGCGTACATCGCTGCAGGCGGCGAGGCATGTGCGGTGCAGGCCGGCCGCAGCTACGTCGATGTCGGCACGCTGCACGGCTACCGCGAGGCGATGCACCTGCTGGCCGATGCCGACGCGGTGCCGCAGCCCGAGATGATCAGCCAATGAACGCATACTGGACCCCGGAACGGATTCGCGCCCGCGCCGCGGAGCTTGGTCCGTGGTTCCATAACCTCGACCTGAACGGCGTCAGCACCGCGCCGGATCACTTCCTGGGCGACTATCCACGGGTGAAGTGGCAGCGCTTCGCCGATGCATTGCCGGCGGACCTGCGCGGCAAGAGCGTGCTGGATATCGGCTGCAACGCCGGCTTCTACTGCATGGAGATGAAGCGGCGCGGCGCCGACCGCGTGCTGGGCGTGGATTTCGACGAGGACTACCTCGCGCAGGCACGCTTCGCCACGGAAGTCGCCGGCCTCGACATCGATTTTCGCAAACTGTCAGTCTACGACGTCGGTGCGCTCGGCGAGAAATTCGACCTGGTGATCTTCATCGGCGTGCTTTACCATCTGCGGCATCCGCTGCTCGCGCTGGACCTGATCCACCAGCACGTGGCGCGCGATCTGCTGGTGTTCCAGTCGATGCAGCGCGGCAGCAACAGCGTTGCGCCCGTCGCCGCCGACTACGACTTCTGGCAGACCGGACATTTCGACGATCCCGGCTATCCGAAGCTGCATTTCATCGAACACCACTACGCGGGCGATCCCACCAATTGGTGGGCGCCGAACCGCGCCTGCTCGGAGGCGATGCTGCGCAGCGCCGGCTTCGCAGTCCTGCAGCATCCCGAGGAGGAGGTGTTTGTCTGCCGCCGGGTCGAGCGGCGGGCGGACGGCTACGGCGCGGTGTACCCCGCGCGCGGACCGGAGGAGAATGCATGATCGAAGCCGCGATGATCTGGAACGAGCCGAACAACAAGTCGCACTGGGACCTGGAGGCAGATCCGGATTGGTCGCAGTTCGCCCGCATGGCAAAGCTCGCCGGCCAGGCCATTGCCGCGGAAGCACCTGGCTTGCCGCGCGTGCTCGGCGGTATTTCGCCGATCGATCCTGGTTTCATCCGCAACCTGACCGGGCAAGGCGTGCTGGACCAGCTCGATGCGGTCGCGGTGCACGGTTTTCCCCTCGACTGGAACCACTGGATGATCGGCGAGTGGCCGCAGAAGCTGCAGGAGATCCAGGCGGTTACCGCCCTACCGGTGTGGGTGTCGGAAGTCGGCGTCTCCACCTTCGGCGCGGAAGAAGTGCAGTCCTGGGGTCTCCGCCGCAGCGCGGAGCTGCTGCGCGGGCGGGCGCCGCGTATTCACTGGTACAGCCTGTATGATCTGCCGGCCGCGTGGCCGGCGACGACGCGGCACAGGGAAGCGGAAGGGTCGTCGTACTATCGCCACTTCCACATGGGCCTGCTGGACGAGCACGGGAAGCCGAAGCTGGCGGCCGAACACTTTCACGAATTCACCCCGGAGATGGGCCTGTGCCAGTGGTTCCATTTCGAGGATCATCGGCTGGACGACGCGGTCCGCTGGATGCGCGACCTCGGCGTGACCTACCTGCGCACCGGACTCTCCTGGGCCGACTGGTTCCGCCCCAATGCGGAAGCGTGGTTCGATCGGCAGATGCGGGCGCTGGAGCCGTTCGATGTCACTCTGACCTTCTGCTTCACGCCGGAACACCGCGGCACCTGGCCGCACTACACCGCGCCGCCGCAAGTGCCGGAGGAATTCGCCGAGTTCTGCGCCACGATGATCCGCCGCTACGCGCCCGGCCGCGCCCAGGCGATGGCCGCGGAGTGACGGCGTGGATGCGTCCGGATATCTCGCGTGTTTGTGCCGGCGGCGGCCGATCGATGTGCCGGTGGCGGTCGTGGTGGCGCACCCGGATGATGAGATCATCGGCGTCGGGGCATCGCTCGCACTGCTGCGGCAACTGACGCTGGTGCATGTCACCGACGGGGCGCCGCACAGCATGCACGATGCGCATGCCGCCGGGTTCGAGACGGCGGAGGAGTACGCCGCGGCACGCCGGTATGAGCTGCAGTGCGCCGTTCAAGCGGCGGGCGCGTCACCGCGCCTCGTTGCGCTTGGATTGGGCGATCAGGAAACGGTGCGGCACGTGCCGGAGATCGTCGCGCAGCTGCGGGATATCCTGGCAGACACCGCATTGGTGATCACCCACGCCTACGAGGGCGGTCATCCGGACCACGACACTTGCGCTCTGGCGGTGCAGCGCGCCTGTGCGCTGCTGGCCAAACCGCCGGCGGTCCTGGAGTTCCCCGGCTACCATGCAGCAGCGAATGGCAGCTGGGCGGTGCAGATTTTCCTGCCGAACGGTCCTCCGGATGCAGCCCTCGGGTTGGAGCCGGCCGACGTGGCACGCAAGCGCGCGGCGCTGGCGTGCTTCGCCACCCAGCGCGACACGCTGGTGCGGTTCGACCCCGGACGGGAAGTGTTGCGTCCGGCGCCGGCCTACGATTTTTCCCGGCCGCCGCATGCGGGGACGCTGCTGTACGAAGGCTTCGGCTGGGAACTTAGCGGTGAGCGGTGGCGGGAGATCGCATGTGAGTCTTCCCCCCTCGCTTGGCACACTAGTACGGCATTCGCGAATTGCCGATCGGAACAGTGGAGGGGGAGCGACGGCGCTGGTGCCACGTCGTGGCGGGCGCAGGCCCGACACCCACAATTTGCTGCGGGGGAATCCCCTTGTGCGGGCGACGTGTTGCCAGGAGTTTCCTCCAGCCAGTCGTGGGTGGCGGGCCTTCGCCCGCCACGACGTGGTACGCATTCGACACGACGTGGTACGCATTCGACACGGCGTGGTACGCATTCGAGTCGCCAAGTTGCGAAGGCTGTACTAGGGCCGCGAGGCGGACCCACGGAGGGGGGACGGGTGTTGCGGACAGTCCGGGAGGCACAACGCACGGCCTCTCGCCCCATCCCTGATCCGCTTCGCGACCCGAACGCAAAGGGGGAGGAGTCACATGCGTTGTCCCGCCCGCTGCACATTCTGCAGATCGCCTACCCCTTCGCGCCGGTCGGGCCTGACGCGGTTGGTGGCGCCGAGCAGGTGCTCTCTGCGCTGGACCACGCGCTGGTGGAAGCAGGC
>Ga0187809_10000373_pt1 | contig 24508 bp, 27 predicted proteins | sample NC_wetland_sal_i_8_FD_132415 | JGI IMG/M metagenome (GOLD analysis project Ga0187809, IMG submission 132415) | Wetland sediment microbial communities from Neuse River Estuary, North Carolina, USA - ASW_4 | ecosystem: Environmental > Aquatic > Freshwater > Wetlands > Sediment | place: USA: North...
CGATCACCGTGCGATACCGCTCCGGATGATCCACCGCCAACCCCACGTACTCATCCAGCATGAAGCCCCGCGCCGCCGCGAACGACAACCCGCCCTCCACGTGGCGACGCACCAGCTCCTCATACACCCGCAACGGGCTACTGCCCGTCGCCAACCCCAGCACCGCATCCGGCTTGGCCCGCAGCAACCGCTCGATCGCATCCGCCGCCACCACCGCCAGCTCCGACTCCGGCGCGATCACCACTTCCATCAGCCCGCTCCTTCGGTGTCGTCGGGTGCCGTGACCACGGGCGCGCCGGCCAGCGCCGCGCCGCCCGCGACGAGCGCCGCAAGGCGGATGGCCCCGTCGAGCGGTGCGCCCCGCGCGGGTCGCAGCTCCACGTCCGGCCGCCGGGTGGCCACCTCGACGGCCACCAGCTCCCGCACCAGGCCGCCCTCGTGCACCAGGCCGCCGACGAGAGCGGCCACGGGTGGGACGCCATCGACGAAGGCCGCCAGGAGCGTGTCCGCGAGGTGCCCCGCCGCGGCCCGCAGGATGGCGAGGGACGCGGCGTCGCCTGCGCCGGCGCACTGCTCCACCAGCGGAGCCAGCTCGGCGAGCACGCCCGCCCGGTCCGCGCGGTGGTAGATGGCCGCCGGCCACGCCGTGACGGGTCCCAGCCGCGCCGACACGGCGGCGTGCAGCGCGGCGCCGGCCGGGTCGCGCCCGTCCGCGGCGGCGGCCGCGACCTGCAGCCCCCGGGTGCCGATCCAGGCGCCCGAACCGAGGTCCCCGACGAGGTAGCCCCAGCCGTCGACGCGCTGCCAGCGCGTGGCGAGGTCCGTCCCGAGCGCGATCGCCCCGGTGCCGGCCGCGAGCACCGCGCCGCCCGTGCCGAGGGCGCCCAGGTGCGCCGTCACCATGTCCGGGGCGAGCGCCACACGCGCGCCCGGCACCAGGTGCCGCAGGCGTGGGGCGTACGACGCCGGGTCCGCGACGTTGGTCCACAGCCCCGCGATGCCCGCCGCCACGCCGCGGATGCGCGTCGCCGCGTCGGGCCCCATCTCGGCGCACGCGCGGGCCACCAGGTCGAGCGCCACCTGGGCCCCGGTGCTCCCGGCGGTGCCCACGGACAGCCGGTCGCCGGCGAGCGTGCGGGCGGCCGGCCAGCGTGGCACCCCGCCGTCGAACGGGACCACGGCGAGCCGGCTCCCGCTGGCGCCGACGTCGACCCCCAGCAGCCAGTCGCTCACCGCGCCGCCCGTCCTCGTTCGTCGCCCCGGACGCCGCTCACTTTCCCATTCCGGCGGTCAGGCCCGCGACGATCTGCTTCGTCGCGACGAGGAACAGGAGCACCAACGGGATGGTCGCGATCGTCAGGCCCGCGAACGCCATGGGGAAGTTCGACTGGTGCTCGCCGAAGAACTGCGTGAGGCCGAGCGGGATGGTGAACGAGTCCCGATTGCGCAGCAGCACGATGGGGAAGAAGAAGTCGTTCCACACCGGCACGAACCGGAAGACGACCACGGTGGCGATCGCGGGCCGCACGAGCGGGAGCAGCACGTGCCAGAAGGTGCGCCACGGGCCGGCGCCGTCGATCCGCGCCGCCTCCTCGAGCTCCTCCGGGAGCTGCCGGAAGAAGCTGGCCAGCACGAAGATCGAGAACGGGATGCCGAGCGCGGCGTAGACGAGGATGAGCCCGATCGGGTTGGAGATCAGGCCCCACGAGTCGAGCATGAAGAAGATGGGCAGGATCGCCAGGTACACCGGCAGCATCAGCCCGGACAGGAACACCGACTCGGCCACCTTGAACAGCCACTGCCGCGCCCGCGCGATGGGGTACGCGGCGAGCAGCGAGCACGCGGTGGACAGCAGCACCGACACCACGGTGATGTAGATGGAGTTGCGGATGTAGGTGCCGAAGTGGCCCTCGATCCACGCCTGCGAGTACGCCCCCCAGTTCGGGCTCGTCGGCAGGCCCAGCGGCTGCATGACCATCTGCTGCTGCGTGCGCAGCGAGTCGGACACCATGATGAGCAGCGGCATGAGGGTGTACGCCGCGTACAGCCACAGCATCGCCTGGATGCCGATGCGCCCGCCGAGCGAGCCGCGGCGCTGCCGGCCCCGCCGCCCGCGCACCACTCCGTCCACCCGTCCCGCGGCCTGCTCCGCCACCAGCGCGGTCATCGCACCAACCCCCGCTCGACGCGGTCCATGAGGCGGCGCGCGACCAGCGCGACACCGAAGATGAAGAGGAACAGCAGCGTCGCGATGGCGGAGGCCACGCCGATGTAGCCGCCCGAGCCGGACTCGAACGCCGTCCGGTAGAAGAGCAGCGACATGACGTCGGTCGAGCCGGCCGGGTTGCCGGTGGAGCCCCCGATCGCGAACGGGATGGGGAACGACTCCATGGCGCCGATGAACGTGAGGATCGCGATGGTGCCGATGGCCGGCGTGAGCAGCGGCAGCGTGATGTGGAAGAAGCGCTGCCGGCCGGTGGCCCCGTCGATGCTCGCGGCCTCGTCGAGCTCGGGCGCGATGCCGCCCATGGCGGCCCCGAACAGCAGGATGGGGAAGCCGAGCCACTGCCAGGACGTGATGAGCGCGATCATCCAGATCGCGGTCTTGGGGTCCCCCAGCCACGGGTGGGCGAGGTCGCCCAGGCCCACCTGCTTGAGGAGGTTGTTCACGGGGCCGAAGAGCGGCGAGAGCAGCAGGCTCCAGAGGTACCCGATGACGATGGGGCTGACGAGGTACGGCAGCGTGTAGAGCGTCTGGAACATCCGGCGCAGCCGGTTGAACCGGTGCAGCAGCGCGGCGACGACGAGCCCGACGCTGTTCTGGAACACCATCGCGCCGGCGAACAGGAGCAGGTTGTGGCCCAGCGCGGGCATCACCTCGTCGGTGTACGGGCGCTTGGTGAACAGCGCCGTGTAGTTGCTCAGCGCGGCGAACCCGATGCGGTGGGCGCCCTGCCACGTGAAGAACGAGTAGCCGATCGCCTGCACGAGCGGGACGAGGATGAAGACGGCGAACAGCGCGGCGGCGGGCAGCAGGAACAGCATCCCCGCCCCCAGGCCCGGCCCGGGCCCTGTCGCCCGCCACCGCGGGCGCGCACTCGTCTTCATCCTCGTCCCCTCACTCGTGGTGCCGGCTGCGACTCAGAACTTCGGGAGCGTGCAGGTGCTCACGCCGTTCGCCACGTCGTCGGCCACCTGCTGCGGCGTCATCTGCCCGAGGAACATCTTCTGCGTGTCCTTGGCGAGGATGGAGTCCGCCGTGGGGTTGCAGTAGCGGTAGTTGACGAGCATGAGGTACGCGGCGGGCGCGGCCTGGTAGTCCGCCCACATCTGCTGCAGCACCGGGTCGCTGTAGGTGACCCCGGGGACGGCGGAGAACATCTTGACGTTGTCCGCGGCGAGCTGGCCGAACTCGGGCGTGTCCATCCAGTTGATGAGCTTCTCGGCGGCGGCCTTCTTCGCCGGGTCGATCTTGGCGTTGATGGCCCAGCCGCCGTCGGCGTACGCGGGCACGAGCGGCGTGGACGAGACCGATCCCGGCGGCGTCGGGACCGGGAAGGTGCCGAGGTTGATCTGCGGGTTCTGCGTCTTGAACGTCGTCAGCTCGAACGTGCCGCCGGGGTACATCGCGGCGAGGCCCGACGAGAACTCGGTCTGCGCGTCGGTGTACGCGACGCCCGTGACGTTGTTGGTCTCGTTGAGGTACTTCTGCATGTCCTTGACGATCTGCAGCGACGCCACGTAGTCGGGGTCGGAGAAGGTCTTCTGGCCGCTGGTGACGGCCTTCTCGAACGCGGGGCCGCCGTACCGGGCGGCGCCCATGATGTCGGCGAAGATCGGCAGCATCCAGCCGTCCTTGGCCCCGAGCGCCATGGGCGTGATCTTGTGGGCGAGCAGCGTGTCGTTGACCTTGATGAAGTCGTCCCAGGTCTTCGGCACCTGCAGGTTGAGCTGGGCGAAGATGTCCTTGTTGTAGAACATCTGCAGCGTCTGGACGAACGTCGGCACCGAGTAGATCTTGCCGTCGACGCCCTTGGAGCCCTGGAGCACGGCGGCCGGGATCTTGGACAGGCCGGGCACCACCGAGTCGAGCGGGAGCAGGTCCCGCGTCCAGCCCTGCAGGCCGCCGTAGGCCCGCACCATGGCGATGTCGGGGCCGTCCGAGCCCGCCAGCGCCGTGGTGAGCGACTGGTTGTACTCGGTGTTGACCACCGGGGCCTGGAAGTCGACCTTGATGCCCGGGTTCTCAGCCTCGAACTTCGGGAAGATCTTGTCGTTGTAGGCGCTGACGTCCTCCGTCCGCCAGGACCAGAGGGTGAGCGTGACCGGCGCGGCGGCACTGCCGGACGGCGCGGCGCCCGTCGAGCCGGCCGTCGGGTCGGACGTGCTGCAGCCGGCGAGAGCGATGCTGGCGCTCGCCGCGAGCAGCGCGATGACTGCCGTTGCCTTCTTGCGGTTCATCGATACCTCTCCTCATCGGTGGTGCGGGGACGTGCGGTGACGGTGGTGCGGGAAGGGTCAGCGGGAGCCGAGCGCGGTCAGGGCGTGGGCGACGGACCCGCCGGCGGACGCGAGGGCGGTGCGGGCCAGGGCCAGGTCGACCCCGGCGACGCCCGTGACGATGGCGGCCTTGAGGTCGCCGTCCGCGTGCGCGAGCAGCCTCCTGGCCGTGGCGACGTCGATGTCGAGCGCCTCGGCGAGGATCCGCCCGGTGCGGTCGCGCAGCTTGGCGTTCGTCGCGACGACCGAGACCATGAGGCCGCGCCAGGTGTGCCCGAGCGCGATCATGAGCGCGGTGGAGAAGCCGTTGATGACGAGCTTCTCGGCGGTGCCCGCCTTGAGGCGCGTGGAGCCGGCCACCACCTCGGGACCGGTGTCGGCCACCACCACGACGTCGGCCAGGCCGGCCAGCCGCGGGTCCGGGTTGCAGGCGACGAGCGCCGTGGCGGCGCCGACGCTGCGGGCCCGCTCGAGCGCGCCGCCCACGTACGGCGTGCTGCCCGAGGCGGCGAGGCCGATGACGACGTCGCCCGGCTGGACCACCGCGGCGTCGGCCGCGCCGGTCTGCCACGAGTCCTCGGCGTCCTCGATCGCCTCGGTGAGGGCGCTGGTGCCACCGGCGATGTGCGCGATGACGACACCGCTCGGCAGGCTGTAGGTGGGCCGTAGCTCGGCGGCGTCGAGCACCCCCAGGCGGCCCGACGTGCCCGCGCCGAAGTAGTGCACGCGGCCGCCGTCACGGACCCGGGGCACGGCGAGCTCGACGAGGTCGGCCACGGCCGGCAGTGCGGCGGTGACCGCTGCGACGGCACGGCCGTCCTCGTCGTTCATGAGCCGCAGGATCTCGATGGCCGACATGCCGTCCAGGCGGTCGCCCGAGGCGTGCCGTTGCTCGGTGGGGGGCGGCGGGTCCCCGGCGACGGATGCTGCGACGCTCACTCTCGTGACTCCCTTGTCGGTCTCGACTCGGCTCGCAGGAGGATGACACAAATTTCCGCCACGAGCGCCAGTGGTGCCGGGAAATTTACACAGACGTGACATCTCGCGCTACCCTCGGCCCTGTGCTGCTGGACGCGCTCACCGCGACGGTGCGGCGCCATGCCGCCGGGCCCCGGCCCTCGTTCACGGCCGCCGACGTGCTCGTCCTCGTCGACGGCGAACCCGCCGCCGAGGTGGTCCACGGCGTCGAGGCGGCGTTCTCGGACGCCCAGGGCACGCCCGTGGCGCAGCCGGTCGAGGTCACCGCGGGCACGCGGTTCGACCTGGCGTCGATCACCAAGCTCTTCACCGCCGCGCTGCTGCTCGAGGAGCTCGCCGACCACGGGCTGGACCTGGACGCACCCGTGGCCGAGGTGCTGCCGGAGTACCGCGACCCGGCCCGGGGCGACGTCCGCTTCCGCCACCTGCTCACCCACACGTCCGGCCTGCCGCCGGTGTGGCCGGGGTGGCGCGACTCGCCGAGCCCCGAGCAGGCCCGACGAGCGGTCCTGGGCGTGCAGCCGGCCGCGCCTCCCGGCACGGCCCACGTCTACTCGTGCGTCGGCTACCTCCACGCGGGCTTCGCCGCCGAGGCGCTGGCGGGCGCCCCGCTCGACGAGCTGCTGCGCCGCCGGATCACCGGACCGCTCGGGCTCGACTCGACCGGCTACCTCCCGCCGCCCGGCACGCCCGCCGCGGCGACCGAGTGGCAGGAGCTGCCGGCCCCCGGCATCACGCGCGGCGCGGTGCACGACGAGGCGGCCCGGGCGCTCGGCGGCGTCGCCGGCAACGCCGGGATCTTCGCGACGGCCCACGACCTCGCCCGCGTCGGCGAGGCGCTGCGGGTGGGAGCCCCCGGCGTGCTCCGCGAGTCCACGCGCGCGCTCATGACGAGCCCGCTCGTCCACGGGCCCGCCTACGGGCAGGCGGCCGGGCCACGCCTGGCCGACCGTGCGAACTTCGGCCGGCTCGCGGAGCACGGCCTCGGCCACACCGGGTTCACCGGCACGATGCTCCTGGTGGTGCCCGGGGCCGGCGGGACGCTCGTCGTGCTCACCAACGCCGTCCACCCGGACCGGCGGTGGAACGACCCCTCGGTGGTGCGCCGGGACCTAGCGGCCGTGGTGGCCGGGAACGGAAGCGGGGCGTGAACGACACCGACGTGCTGGTGGCGCTGGAGCAGGCCCTGCCGGGGTTGCGCCCGGCCGAGCAGCGCATCGCGCGCGCCATCCTCGAGTCCCCCTCGATCGTCGGCGACTCGACGATCACCCAGCTCGCCGCCGCGTGCGGGACGTCGACGACCACCGTCGCGCGCTTCGTCACCGCACTCGGGTTCGCGGGCTACCCCGAGCTGCGGATGGCCGTCAGCGCCGCGGTGGGCCGCGCGCAGGCCGAGCGCGCCCGGTTCTCCGTGCACGAGAGCGACGTGGACCCCAACGACTCCGCCGAGCAGGTGGTGGCCAAGATCGCGTACCAGGAGGTCGGCGCGATCGAGCAGACCGCGAAGACCATCGACCTGACCGTGCTCGACGCCGTCGTCGACGCGCTGGACGCCGCCGACCGCATCGACCTGTTCGGCGTCGCGTCGTCCGGCCTGGCCGCGCAGGACCTGCAGCAGAAGCTCCACCGCATCGGGCTCGTGTCGCACTGCTGGTTCGAGCCGCACCTGGCCCTGACCTCGGCGGCGCTGCTCACCGACCGCTGCGTCGCCATCGCCTTCTCGCACTCCGGCGTGACCCTCGAGGCGTACCACGTGCTGCAGACCGCTGCCGCGGCGGGCGCCACGACGGTGGCCGTCACCAACTTCCCGGACTCGCCGCTCGCCGAGATCGCCGACCTCACGCTGATCACGGCCGCGCGCGAGACGCGGTTCCGCTCGGGCGCCATGTCGAGCCGGATCGTCCAGCTCGCGGTGGTCGACTTCCTCTTCGTCCGCATCGCGCAGCGCCGCTTCGACCGGCTCGGCACCAACCTGCAGCTCACGTACGAGGCGGTGCAGGGCCACCGACTCACGCCCGGCAAGCGCGTCCGGCCGTGACCGTGCGGATCGGCACCGACCGCCCGCGCGAGCTCGCCGCCGCGGCCGGCCCGCGGCCACGGCTGGGCCTGGTGACCAACGACGCCGCGCTCACGTCCGACGGCACACCGGTGCGTGTCGCGCTGCTCGAGGCGGGCCACCGCGTCGTCCGGCTGTTCAGCCCTGAGCACGGGCTCTCGGCGCAGGGCCGCGACGGCGCCCACCAGGACGACGGCGCCGACCGCCTCACGGGGCTGCCCGTGGTGAGCCTCTACGGGGACCGGCTGGCACCGCGGCCCGCGGACCTCGCCGACCTCGACGCGGTGGTGGTCGACCTCCCGGACGTCGGCTGCCGGTTCTACACGTACCCGTGGACCACCAGCCACGTGCTGGAGGCGTGCGCCGCCGCCGGCCTTCCGGTGGTGGTGCTCGACCGCCCCAACCCGCTCGGCGGCGACCTCTCGCTGGCGGAGGGGCCGATGCTCGACGAGGCGCGGTGCGCCTCCTTCGTCGGGCGCTGGAGCATGCCGATCCGGCACGGCCTGACCCTGGGCGAGCTCGCGCGCCTGTGGGTGCGCGAGGGGCGCGTCGCGGCCGACGTCCGGGTGGTCCCGGTCGAGGGCTGGCGGCGGTCGGAACCCGCGCCGGCGGACCCGCGCCCCTGGGTGCCACCGTCGCCCGCGATGCCCTCGGCCCACACCGCGGCGCTCTACCCCGGCACGGGGCTCGTCGAGGGGTTCACGCTGTCCGACGGGCGCGGCACCGCGCTGCCCTTCCGTGTGGTGGGCGCGCCGTGGATCGACGCCCCGACGCTGTGGCGGGCGCTGCGGGAGCGCGGGTTCCCGGGGGTCGCGGCCAGCCCGTACGGCTTCGTCCCCACGGACGGCCGCTACGTGGGCGAGGCCTGCCAGGGCGTGCTGCTCACGGTGCTCGACCCGGTGGCGTTCCGGCCGGTCGCGTTCGGCGTCGAGCTCCTGGCGACGATCGCCCGGCTGTGGCCAGAGCACCTGGCGGAGGCCGCCTACCCCACGCGCGCCAACCCCTCGGGGGCCGCGCACGCCGACCTGCTGCTGGGCGTCCCGGGCGCCGCCGCCGCGATCCGCGCCGGCGCCGTCGACACGGCCGTCCCCGACTGGGCCGGCCACGTGGCCGGTGCGCTGCTCTACTGAACGCGGACGAGGCGCCGACCGGTGGTCGACGCCTCGTGATGGGGTGGCTGACGGGACTTGAACCCGCGACCCCCTGGACCACAACCAGGTGCTCTACCAACTGAGCTACAGCCACCACGGACCACCGCAGGGGCGGGCCGACGAGAAGTGTAACGGGCCGCCGCGCCCGCGCCGAACACGGGTCAGAGGCGGCCCACGATGGCGTCCGCCGCCCGTCCCACCGACTCCGCGCCGCCGTGCTCCAGGAACAGCGAGGGCTCGGTCAGCTCCACCTCGAGGATCACCGGCGCGCCCTCGTCGTCCGGGATCACGTCGACGCGCGTGTAGAGGAACGGCGTCGCGGCCCCGAAGATCTCGCCCAGCGCCGCGACCACCCGGTCGCCCAGCTCGCGCTCGGCGGCACTGGGCTCGCGCGGCGTGATGACCTCGTCGCGGTACAGCGCGCCGTCGAGCTCGCCCGCGCGGAACGGGCCCTCGAGCAGGGCGCTCTTGCGCACGGCGTGGCTGAACTCCCCGTCGAGGAACACCATGCCGGTCTCCCCCACGCTGTCGACGGCCCGCAGGTAGCGCTGCAGCATGACGTGCCGACCCACCGCCATGAGGTTCTTCGCGTGCGTGATGGCGAGCATCCGCTGCTGCGTGGCCGAGGCGTCGTAGCGCCCGGTGTCCCGGGAGCCGGCGCTCACGGTGGGCTTGATGACGAACTCGCCGAACGCGGGCAGCCGCGAGTTGATGGCACGCGAGCTCATGGTGGTCTCGGGGTCGAGCCAGATCGTCGGCACGATGGGCAGGCCGCGCTCCTCGAGGTCGGCGAGGTACCGCTTGTCCGTGTTCCAGGCGATGACGTCGGCCGGGTTGAACAGCCGGCTCGTCTGCTCCACGCGCCGCGCCCAGTCGACGAACTGCGCCTGCCGCTCGGTGTAGTCCCACGTGCTGCGGACGACGACGTGCTGGTAGGAGGCCCAGTCCACGGTCGGGTCGTCCCACACCGCGGCGTCCACCGCGATGCCCCGCGCGACGAGCGCGTCGCGCAGCAGCCGGTCGTCGGGGTCGAGGTCGGGCAGCTCGCCGCACGTCGCCAGGGCGAGCCGGGCCGGTCCGGAGGGTGGGTTCGTCACCCCCGCATGGTAATCAGGCGTCCCGACAGGCCGGTCAGGGGCCCGACGAGCGAGCGCCGCGCGCGGCCGGCGGTCAGCGGCCGAGGCCGTCCACCGCATCACGCAGCCGCCGACAGCCCTCGGCGAACGCCTCCGGCTCCGGCAGCAGGGACACCGCGAGCGCGCCGGGGGTCGGCAGGTCGTAGAACCAGCCCGGGTGCACCGCGAGGTGGGCCGAGCGCAGCAGGTGCATCGCGAGCTCGTCGTCGGGCAGCCAGCGCGGCACGTCGACGAGCACGGTCCACCCGCCGTCGCAGCGGCGCACGCGCCAGCCGCCGTCGTCGAGCATGGCCCGCGCCGTGGCGAGGTTGGTGCGCAGGCGCTCGCGCGTCGCGGCCACCGCCTCGTCGGCCAACCCCAGCAGCTGCGGCAGCGCCGCGGCCACCGGCGCCCCCACCGAGAGGTACGTGTCGGCGATGGTCTCGAGCGCGGCGCTCGCCGCCGCCACCTCGTCGCGCGGCCCGGAGACCCGGATCCAGCCGAGCTTGAGCTGCGGCGCGCACAGCAGCTTGGACAGCCCGTCGAGCGCGAACATCAGCACGCCCTCCTCGCCCGCCAGCGTGCGGGGCGCCGGCGCGTCGAGGAGGAACGGGCCGAACACCTCGTCGGAGATGACCGCCGCTCCCCCGCGCCGCGCCGCCTCGAGCAGCGGCGTGCGCTCGTCGTCGGCCACGTAGGCGCCCGTGGGGTTGCCAGGGTTCACGACGACCACCGCGCGCACGTCGTCGCGCGCGGCCACACGGGCCAGCTCGGTGGTGTCGGTGGACCACCCGTACGGGTGCAGGTAGGTGAGCGGGTACTCGGTGGTGCGCACGGCCGCCAGCCGCGCCAGGGGCTCGACGAGCGGGTACCCCGGCGCCGGGACCGCCACGGCGTCACCAGGGTCCGCGAGGAGCGTCAGCAACCAGCCGTACGCCTCGGACGTGCTGGCGGTGAGGAAGTAGTCGTCGGGGTGTCCCCCGAAGCGTGCCGCCAGCGCCTCGCGGGCGGCCACCGGGCCGTGCGGGTCCGGCCGGTACCGCGCCGCCAGAGGCGTGGCACGCTGGACCGCGGCCAGCACGCCGGGGTGCGTCAGGCCGTGCCGCGTGGGGTTGGAGTCCGTGAGGTCGAGCACCTCGACCCCGGCGTCGCGCAGCTCGGCACGGGCCACGGCCAGCGCGTTGAGGGTGCCGTCGGCGCTGGCGCGGGCGGCGAGGTGCACCGGCCCAGCGTAGGGCGGCTCAGGCACGCGTCCCCGAAACCCCCGCCACGGCCCACGGGTGGGTGCCACGATGCCGACGTGCCCACTCCCGTGTTCGAGACCAAGGCCAGGCCCGCCGCGACACCCCTGGCGATCGGCATCGCGATCTCGCTCGTCGGCTGGCCCGTGCTGGGCGCCGCCGTCTACACCGGGCTGCGCCGGCCGAACGACGTGGCGCCGTCGGCCCCGCTGGCGCTCCTCGGCTGGGTGCTCGTCATCGTCGGCGCCGCGCTCGTCGGCCTCGGGGTGCACCGCCTGGTGCAGCACGCGGACCGGGCGGCCGGCGTGCGGTTCGTCCGCGACGCGCGGGGCCGCGCGGTGTGGACCACTGCGCAGCCCGCCGAGTCCGTCCCGCCGGAGTGGGCCGCGGAGGAATGACGAAGGCCGCCACCGCGATCGGGTGACGGCCTCGTGAGTGGTACACCGCCAGGGACTTGAACCCTGAACCCGCTGATTAAGAGTCAGCTGCTCTGCCAGTTGAGCTAGCGGTGCGCGGTGCTCGAGATTACCAGCCCTCGCGGTTGGATGCGAAACCGCAGGTCACAGGTACAGCCCCGTCCCCTGCCCCTCGCCTGCCGGCTCCGCCACGGCGTGGACGTCCTTCTCGCGCAGCAGCAGGTACGTGTCGCCCGCGAGCTCGACCTCGGCCCGGTCCTCGGGGTCGAACAGGATCCGGTCGCCGACGGCCACCTGGCGCACGTGCTGGCCCACGGCCACCACCGTGGCCCACGCGAGCCGGCGGCCCACGGCCGCGGTGGCGGGGATGACGATCCCGCTCGCCGACCGGCGCTCGGCCGCCTCGCCGTCGACGGCGACCAGCACCCGGTCGTTGAGCATCCGGATCGGCAGCTGGGGGCGCGCCGGGTCGGTGGTGGCGGTCACAGACGGGACCGTACCCGCAGCCCTAGGCTGGTCGAAAACGGCCCCGTCCCCAGGAGTCTCCCGTGCCGCGACTGACCGTCGGCGACCTCGCCCCCGACTTCACGCTGCCCGCCGCCGATGGCGGCTCCGTCACGCTGTCCGCGCTGCGCGGGTCGCACGTCATCGTGTACTTCTACCCGGCCGCCGGCACGCCCGGGTGCACGCTCGAGGCCGTGAACTTCCGCGACTCGTCGGCCGTGCTGCGCGACGCGGGCTACCGGCTCCTCGGCGTCTCGCCCGACGGCCCGGCGCGGCTCGCCTCGTTCGCGGCCGAGGAGCGGCTCGACTACCCGCTGCTGGCGGACGAGGAGCACGCGGTGCTCGAGGAGTGGGGCGCCTGGGGCGAGAAGACGCTGTACGGGCGCCTCATCACGGGCGTCATCCGGTCCACGGTGGTCGTCGACCCGCAGGGCCTGGTCACGCTCGCGCAGTACAACGTGCGGGCCACCGGGCACGTCGGCCGGCTGCTGCACGACCTCGGGCTGGAGGCCGCTGCTTCCTGAGAGGATCGGCGCCGCGGGAGTGGTGAAACGGCAGCCACGCCAGGTTTAGGTCCTGGTGCCCGAGAGGGCGTGCGGGTTCGACTCCCGTCTCCCGCACCGTCTCGCGCGACCCGTCCCCGGCCGGGCCCTCGCGCGGCACGTAGCATTGGTCATCATGAGCACGCTGCAGCGCCCCATGATGCTCTCGAAGATCCACCGCGCGACCGTCACGCAGGCCGACCTCGACTACGTCGGCTCCATCACGGTCGACGAGGAGCTGATGCAGGCCGCGGACATCCTGCCGAACCAGCAGGTGGACGTCCTCGACATCGACAACGGCGCCCGCCTCACCACGTACGCCATCCCCGGGCCGCGCGGCGGCCGGGACATCAAGATCAACGGCGCCGCCGCCCACCTGGTGTCCGTCGGCGACCGCGTCATCGTCATCGCCTACGGCGTGATGAGCGACGACGAGGCGCACCGCCACCAGCCGATCGTCGTGGTGGTCGACGACGCCAACGACCCCGTCGAGCACGCGACCGCGGCGGCGTCCCACTAGCCCGCGGGCGCCGAGTGCGCCCGACGACGACGAACGGCCTGCCCCCGTCAGCGGGGCAGGCCGTTCGCACGTGAGCGAGCGCTCAGGCCTTCGCGGTCTCGCGCTCGGAGATCTGCTTGCGGACCTCGTCCATGTCGAGGCCCTTGACGGCGTCGATGACCTGCTCGAGCGCCGGTGCCGGCAGCGCGCCCGGCTGGTTGTAGACGAGGATCCCCGCGGAACGCCATGAGCGTCGGGATCGACGTGATCTGCAGCTCGGCCGCGAGCTCCTGCTCGGCATCCGTGTCGACCTTGCCGAACACGATGCCCTCGTGCTTCTCGGACGCCGACTCGAAGATCGGGCCGAACATGCGGCACGGCGGGCACCAGGTGGCCCAGAAGTCGACCAGGACGATGTCGTTGTCCTTGACGGCCGCGCCGATCGTCTCGCCGGTCAGGATGGTGGTGGCCATTCGGTTGCTCTCCTCGCTTCCGTGGTACTCGCCCTACAGCGCGAACCGTCGCGCCGCTATTCCATCGCTCGTCGTGCGTGCCGACTCCCCGGCCGCCGCCACCGCACGGTAGAACAGCACGGTGACCGACACCGCCGAGTTCCCCCGGGACCCGAGCGAGCCCGAGCGACCCTCCGGCTGGCTCGACGAGCGCGAGCTCGCCCAGGCCCGGGCCATCCTGCCCATCCTCTACGTCGACGTGGTCCCCGTGCGGGTGGACGACAGCGGGGACGTGGTCGCGGTGGGGCTCCTGCTGCGGGTCACGGGCACCGGGTCCATGACGCGCGACCTGGTCTCGGGCCGGGTGATGTTCCACGAGCGCGTGCGGGACGCCCTGCTGCGGCACATCGAGAAGGACCTGGGCCCCATGGCGCTGCCGCAGATCCCGGCCTCGCCGCAGCCCTTCACCGTCGCGGAGTACCTCCCGACCCTCGGCGTCACGCCGTACCACGACCCCCGCCAGCACGCGGTGTCGCTCGCCTACGTGGTGCCGATGCTCGGCGACTGCCGGCCGCAGCAGGACGCGCTCGACCTGGCGTGGCTCACGCCGGAGGAGGCGTGCGCCGACACCGCGCAGGTCGAGATGGCGGGCGGCCGCGGCCTCCTGCTGCGCCAGGCGATGGCCTGGGTCGGCCGCATGCCGTAGCGCGGCGGGCGGCCGGCACGGCCCGGCCCCGAGCGGGCCCGGGGCGCGTGCGCCCGACCGCACGGGCGCTCAGCCCAGGTCGAGGTGCGGCCAGTCCGCGAGGTCGGCCCGCATGGCCCGGTCGTGCGTCGCGACGACGACGGCCGCGCTCGTGGCGCGCAGCGCCGCCGTGAGCTCGTCGACCAGCGCGACGGACAGGTGGTTCGTCGGCTCGTCGAGCACCAGCACGTGCGGCGCGTGCAGCAGCGCGCGGGCCAGGTCGAAGCGGCGGCGCTGGCCCACGGACACCTCGCGGAGCGGCCGGTCGAGGTCCTCCTCCGAGAGGAGCCCGAGCGCGGCGACGGGCACCAGCTCGTCCGGGTCGAGCGCGCCGGCCTCCAGCAGGCGCAGCGCGTGGGACGCGTACGCGTCGAACGACGAGCCCGACGGTTCGTCGTCCCGCTCCTGGCCGAGCACCCCGAGCCGCACCCCAGGCGCGAGCGTCCGGCTCCCCCGGTCGGGCACGAGCGTGCCTGCCAGCACCGCGAGCAGCGTCGACTTGCCCGAGCCGTTGGGCCCGGTGACCAGCAGCCGCCCGCACGGCGGCAGCTCCACCCGGTGGCCGGGCAGGTCCAGCCGGCCGGCCACGCGCGGCGCCCGCAGGTCCAGCAACGGCCCCCCGGTGTAGTCGCGCGGCGTCGCGGGCAGGTCCGGGAACGCCAGCGCGGGCGGCGGCACCGGCACCGCGACCGCCCCGGCCTCCAGCCGCTGCATCAGCCGGTCCACCGTCTTCACCTGCGACCGGGCGCGCGTGCCCCGGCGGTTGCGGTCGGAGCCCTTGGGCGGGCGCCACTCGTCGGACAGGCCCTCGTAGGACCGGTCGAGCCGCCCGGCGAGCGCCTCGGCCCGCTTGCGCTCCATCCGGTACCGCGCCCGCCAGCGCCGCAGCATCTGGTCCTTGGCGAACCGGTAGTCGGCGTAGCGGGTCGCGCCGTAGAGGGCGGGCCGGCCGTCCATGGCGGGGTCGAGGTCGAGGATCCCCGTCATGACGTCGTCGAGCAGCTGCCGGTCGTGGGTGACCACCACGAGGGCGCCGGGCCAGTCGCGCAGCTGCGCGGTGAGGTACTCGACGCCCGCGTCGTCCAGGTGGTTGGTCGGCTCGTCGAGCAGCAGCAGGTCGGCGCGCTCCGAGAGCCGGGCGGCGAGCCTGACGCGGTAGCGCTCGCCGACCGAGAGGGTGGCCAGCTGCCGTGCGCGGTCGCGCGGTGCGTCGAACCTCGTCAGGGCCTCGTCGGCCCGGCGCGGCGCGTCCCACGCGGCGAGCCGCTCGTAGCGCGCCACCGCGGCCGACAGCCAGCCCGTGTCCCCCGTCTCGTGGTCGAACGCGGCGATCGCCGCCCCCAGCTCGTCGGACGCCGCGCGCGCGGCCGCCTCGGACCGGGCCAGCACGTCGCCGATCGTGGCGCCCTCGCCCGCGTCGAGCTCCTGCTCGACCACGGCCAGCGTGCCGTGGCGGCGCACCTGGCCGGCCTGCGGCACGAGCTCGCCGGCGAGCACCCGCAGCAGCGTCGACTTGCCCGCACCGTTCTCCCCCACCAGGCCCAGCCGCGTGCCCGCAGCCACCACGAGGTCGAGGTCGTCGAGCACGGCTCGGCCCGGGTAGCCGAACGTCACGTGCTCGGCGACCAGCTGCACCCCGGCGGGGTCGGCCATCAGCCGCCCAAGGCCCGCGCCACGGCCGGCACGAGCGCGCGGAACGCCTGCCCGCGGTGGCTGATCGCGTTCTTCTCCTCGGGCGCCAGCTCCGCGCACGTGCGCGTGTCGCCGAGCGGGACGAGCACCGGGTCGTACCCGAAGCCGTTGCCGCCGCGCGGCGCGGCCGCCAGCGTTCCGACGAGCGCGCCGTGCTCCACCACCTCGACGCCGTCCGGCGTCACCAGCGCCGCCGCGCACACGAACCGCGCGCCGCGGTGCGGCTCCTCGATGTCCGCGAGCTGGGCCAGCAGCAGGTCGAGGTTGGCCTGGTCGTCGCCGTGCCGGCCGGCCCAGCGGGCCGAGAAGATGCCGGGCGCGCCGCCGAGCACGTCCACCGCCAGCCCGGAGTCGTCCGCGACCGCCGGCAGGCCGGTGGCCCGGGCGACCGCGCGGGCCTTGATGAGGGCGTTCTCCTCGAACGTGACGCCGTCCTCGCGCGGGTCGGGCACACCCAGCTCGGCGGCGGTCACGACGGCCTCGAGGTCCAGCGCGGGCAGCGCGGGGTGGAGGATCGCGCGCAGCTCGCCGAGCTTGTGCCGGTTGTGCGTCGCCAGCACCAGGCGGGCCGTGCTCACGCGCCCGTCACGCGCGTGCCGGGGGCGGCGGCCAGCGCCTGCGTCTGGAGGGCGGCCAGCCGCGCGTTCCCGCCGAGGGCCAGGTCGAGCAGGGCGTCCAGCTCGCGGCGGTCGAACGGCGCGTGCTCCGCGGTGCCCTGCACCTCGACGAACCGGCCGGCGCCCGTCACCACGACGTTCATGTCGGTCTCGGCCCGCACGTCCTCGACGTAGGGCAGGTCCAGCAGGGGCACGCCGTCGACGATGCCGACGCTCACCGCCGACACCGAGTCGTGCAGCACCGGCGTGCCGGGGGCCAGCAGCCCCTGCGCGGTGGCCCACGCCACCGCGTCCGCCAGGGCGACGTAGGCGCCCGTGATGGAGGCCGTGCGCGTGCCGCCGTCCGCCTGCAGCACGTCGCAGTCGAGGACCACCGTGTTCTCGCCGAGCGCGGCCACGTCGATGACCGCCCGCAGGCTGCGCCCGACGAGCCGCGAGATCTCGTGCGTGCGCCCGCCGACGCGGCCCTTGACCGACTCCCGGTCGGAGCGCGTGCTCGTGGCGCGCGGCAGCATCGCGTACTCGGCCGTCACCCAGCCCTCGCCCGACCCCTTCTTCCAGCGCGGGACGCCGGCCGTGAAGCTGGCGACGCACAGCACCTTGGTGCTGCCGAACTCGACGAGGACGCTGCCCTCCCCGGCGTCGAGGTAGTGGCGGGTGATGGCGACGGTGCGCAGCTCGTCGGGCCGCCGCCCGTCCGCGCGCTGCCCCTCGGGCGACTGACTCATGCGGCGAGCCTATCGGCCGCCCCCGACACCCTCGTCGGGCGTCCGCCGCCCGGCGCCGACGGCCCGGCTACAGCAGGAAGCGGGCGCCCGGCGTGGCCAGCGTGGTCAGCCCGTCGTAGGCCGTGCTCGCCTCGGCCTGCGCCACGAGGGGGTCGTTCCACGCCGGCAGGTGCGTGAGCACCAGGTGGCGGGCGCCGCCGCGGGCGGCCGCCTGCGCCGCGCGGCGCGCCGTCAGGTGGATCCCCCGCACGGCGTCGTCGCGCCCCTCCTGGAACGCCGCCTCGGCGAGCAGCAGGTCCGCGTCCGTCGCCAGCGCGTCGAGGCCGGGCCCGGCGTCGGTGTCCCCGGTGTAGGCCACGGTCACCGAGCGGCCCGGGTCCCCTTCGGCGGGGCCGGTGACCCGCACGCCGAAGCACGGCACCGAGTGCGTCATCGGCACGGGCGTGAGCGTCAGGGGCCCCACGACGACCGGCTGCTGCGGGTCCCACGTACGCACGTCGAACTGCCCGTCCGTGCTGGCCGCCGGGTCCTCGTCGCCCGCCAGCTCGAGCAGCCGCGCGCGCGTGCCCGGGGGGCCCCACACGGGGATGACGGGCAGCGCGCCGCTGGGTCGGTACCGCCGGGCCACCGAGAGCACCGCCATGTCCGCCACGTGGTCGGCGTGCAGGTGGGTCAGCGCGACCGCGTCGAGGGCCGCGACGTCGCCGTACCGCTGCAGCGCCCCGAGCGCGCCGTTGCCGAGGTCCAGCGCCACCGTCCAGGTGCGGCCCCGCTCGTCGTCCGCCTGCACGAGGTACGCCGAGCACGCCGACTCCGCGGACGGGAACGACCCAGCGCAGCCGACGACGACGAGCCTCATCGGATCGCCGCCAGGGACTCCACCCGGTCCACCTCGGGGCCGAGGAACCGCCGCGCCAGCGCGGCGAACGAGACCGGGTCGCCCGTGGCCAGGAAGCGGTGCGACGGCGGCCCCGCCTCCGGGCTGCGTTCCAGGCCGTGCGCGACGAGCGTGCGGTACACGTCCTTGGCGGTCTCCTCCGCCGACGAGACGAGGGTCACGTCCTCGCCCATGACGTAGGAGATGGCGCCGGTGAGCAGCGGGTAGTGCGTGCAGCCCAGGACGAGCGTGTCGACGCCGGCCTCGCGCACCGGGTCGAGGTACTCGCGGGCCACGGCCAGCACCTCCGGCCCGCTCGTCTGCCCCGCCTCGACGAGCTCGACGAACCTCGGGCACGCCTGCGACACGAGCTGCACCTGGGAGACCGCGAACGCGTCGTCGTACGCGCGGGAGTCGATCGTCGCTCGCGTGCCGATGACGCCCACCTTGCCGTTCCGCGTCGCCGCGACGGCACGACGAGCGGCCGGCAGGATCACCTCGACGACCGGGATGCCGTGCCGCGCGGTGTACCGCTCCCGCGCGTCGCGCAGCATCGCGGACGACGCCGTGTTGCACGCGATGACGAGCATCTTGACGCCGCCCTCGACGAGCTCGTCGAGCGCCGCCAGCGCGAACGCCCGCACGGCCGCGAGCGGCTTGGGACCGTAGGGCGTGTTGAGGGTGTCGCCGAGGTAGAGCACCGACTCGTGCGGCAGCTGGTCGATGATCGCCCGAGCCACGGTCAGCCCCCCGACGCCGGAGTCGAAGATGCCGATCGGCGCGCCGTTCACGCCGACCACCCTAACCGCCCCCACCCCCGCTCCCCGCGCCCGCACCACGGCGACGGGGAGGACCGTGGGAGCGGGCGGGGGAACTAGGTTCGGCACATGACGCCGAGCACCGCCCTGCTCACGGACCGCTACGAGCTCACGATGCTGCAGGCCGCGCTGGCCGACGGGACCGCCCACCGGCGGTGCATCTTCGAGGTGTTCACGCGCCGCCTGCCGCACGGCCGCCGCTACGGCGTGCTGGCCGGCACCGGCCGCGTGCTCGAGGCGCTGGCCGACTTCCGCTTCGGCGACGCCGAGCTCGCCTGGCTGGCCGACGAGCGGGTGGTCGACGACCGGACGCTGGCCTGGCTCGCCGACTACCGGTTCACCGGCGACGTCGTCGGCTACGCCGAGGGCGAGGTGTTCTTCCCGCTGTCGCCCGTCATGGTGGTCGAGGGGACGTTCGCCGAGGCGGTGCTGCTCGAGACGCTCGTGCTGTCCATCCTCAACTACGACTCCGCGGTGGCCTCGGCCGCGAGCCGCATGACGAGCGCCGCGGTGGACCGGCCCTGCCTCGAGATGGGCGCGCGCCGGGCCCACGAGGACGCCGCGGTGGCCGCAGCGCGGGCCGCCGTCATCGGGGGCTTCGCCGGGACCTCCAACCTCGAGGCCGGGCGCCGCTACGGCCTGCCGACCATCGGCACCGCCGCCCACGCCTTCACGCTGCTGCACGACGACGAGCGGGCAGCCTTCGCCTCCCAGGTGGCCACGCTGGGCACCGGCACCACGCTGCTGGTCGACACCTACGACGTGCGGGCGGGCGTGCGGCACGCGCTCGAGATCGCCGGCACGGGTCTCGGCGCGGTGCGGCTCGACTCGGGCGACCTCGCGGTCCAGGCCCAGGAGGTGCGGGCCCAGCTCGACGCGGCCGGCGCGCACGGCACCAGGATCGTCGTGACCTCCGACCTCGACGAGTACGCCATCGCGGCGCTCGCGGCCGCGCCGGTGGACTCCTACGGGGTGGGCACGTCGCTCGTCACGGGCTCCGGCGCCCCCACGTGCGGCATGGTCTACAAGCTCGTGAGCCGCGAGCGCGCCGACGGCACGATGCAGGCGGTGGCCAAGGTCTCGCAGTCGAAGGCCAGCGTCGGCGGCCTCAAGGCCGCGGCCCGCCGTCTCGGGCCGGACGGCCGGGCGGCCGAGGAGGTGCTCGTCACGGGCGAGGACGCCGCGGTCCGGGCGTGGCGCGAGCGCCGCTGGGACGGTGCGGGGCAGGGGCCCGACGGGGACGGGCTGCGCGCGCTGCACGTGCCGTTGGTGACGGCGGGCCAGGCCGACGAGCGATGGACCGGGCCCGGCGCGGTGGCCACGGCCCAGGCGCGGCACCGCGCGTCGCGCGACGAGCTCCCGCGCGGGGCACGGCGGCTGTCGGCCGACGAGGCCGCGGTGCCCACGGTGACCAGGACCCTCTGAGACGAGAGCCGGCGACCAGGCCGGCCGCCTGCGGCCGCGCCTCCCGCTGCGGGTGGGACCGCCCAGGCACCGTGCCTCCGGCGGCGGCACGGGCGGCGTGCCCGGGCCACCGCCGGTCGGCCGCGGAGCTACACGCTCGAGCGGCGCGCGATCCCCACGATGAGGCTCACGACGAGCACGGCGATGCCGATCCAGATGAGCACCTTGGCCGCCGCGATGGCGACGCCGAGGATGAGCAGCACGACACCGATGATGATGAGGAGAAGCCAGGCCGGCATGGCGGCCTCCTTCCTGCTCACGGCGCGGGCACCGGGACGGTCCAGCCCGGTTCGCGCCCCCCGAGCCTGCCAGGACCCGCGCGCCGGCGCTCGTCCAAACGGCGTCCGCCCAGGTCAGCGGCGTCCGACGAACCACTGGCGGAGCATGCCGACGCGCGCCTCGATCTCGTCGGCGCTCGCCAGCGCCACCTCCGGGCCGCCGCACCGGCGGCGCAGCTCGGCGTGCACGGCGGCGTGCGGCTGGCCGGAACGGCGGGCCCACGCGGACACCAGCTGGGCGAGCTCCTTGCGCGCGGTCGCGTGCCGCCGGTGCTCGGTGGCGGCGACGGCCGCGGCGTCGGCCGAGCGGTCACGGCGGCGGGCGCGCAGCTGGTCCGCCTGACGCTGCCGCAGCAGCGCCGCGACCTGGTCGGCGTCGAGCAGGCCGGGCAGCCCGAGGAAGTCGAGCTCCTCGTCGGACCCGACGGCCGCCTCGAGCCCGAACTCGTCGCCGTCGAACAGCACGCGGTCGAACGACGCCTGCGCCTCCAGGGCCTGGAAGGCGCCGACGACGCCGTCCGCCCCCACCTCGTCGGACGCGCGCTCCCCGCGGTTGGCCTCGGCGAGCAGGGCGTCCTCCGGGACGAAGTCGCCCTCGGCGACGGGCCGGTCGAGGGCGTGGTCGCGCTCGACCTCCATGGAGTTGGCCAGCGCGAGCAGCTGCGGCACGTTGGGCAGGAACACCGAGGCGGTCTCCCCGCGCTTGCGCGCGCGGACGAACCGGCCGATGGCCTGCGCGAAGAACAGCGGCGTCGCGGCGCTCGTCGCGTACACGCCGACCGCGAGCCGCGGCACGTCGACACCCTCGGACACCATGCGCACCGCGACGAGCCAGCGCTCGTCGGAGGCCGAGAACTCCTCGATGCGGGCGCCCGCGCCCTCGTCGTCGGACAGCACCACCGTCGGCGAGCGGCCGGTGAGGCGCGCGAGGTGGCCGGCGTACGCGCGGGCGTCGGCCTGGTCGGTCGCGATGACCATCGCGCCGGCGTCCGGCACGGTCCGGCGCACCTCGGTGAGCCGGCGGTCCGCCGCGGCGAGCACCGAGCCGATCCACTCGCCGTCGGGGGCCAGCGCTGTGCGCCACGCCTGGGCGGTGACGTCCTTCGTCGTCGGGTCCCCGAGCCGGGCCGCGACCTCGTCGCCGGAGCGCGTGCGCCAGCGCATCGACCCGCCGTACGAGAGGAAGATCACGGGGCGCACCACGTGGTCGCGCAGCGCCTGCTCGTAGCCGTAGGCGTAGTCGGCCACCGAGCGGCGGATGCCCTGGGCGTCCGGCTCGTAGCGGACGAACGGGATGGCGGCGGTGTCCGACCGGAACGGCGTGCCCGTGAGCGCGAGCCGCCGCGTGGCGCCGTCGAACGCCTCGCGCACCGCGTCACCCCAGGTCAGCGCGTCGCCGCCGTGGTGCACCTCGTCGAGCACGACGAGCGTGGGCGCGGCCGCGGTGCGCGCCGCGTGCAGCGCGGGCCGGCTGGCCACCTGCGCGTACGTGACGGCCACGCCGTCGAAGCCCTGCCCGTGCCGGCCCTGCGCGTTGCGGAACCCGGGGTCGATGCGGATGCCGACGCGCGCCGCCGCGTCCGCCCACTGGTGCTTGAGGTGCTCGGTCGGCGCCACCACCGTGACCCGCCGCACCACGCGCGTCGCGAGCAGCTCGGCGGCGATGCGCAGCGCGAACGTCGTCTTGCCCGCGCCCGGCGTGGCCACCGCCAGGAAGTCCCGCGGCGTGGCCGCCCGGTACTGCTCGATCGCCTCCGCCTGCCACGCCCGCAGCCGGTCCGCGGTCCCCCACGGCGCGCGCCCGGGGAACGCCGGCGGCAGCTGCGAGGCCGCCGCCGTCGAGGCGTGCGTGCTGTAGGGGGTGGGACCGGACGGGAACTCGTCCGGCGCCGTCACTTGCCGCGGCCGCCGAACCAGCCGCGCCGGCCGCCGGAGCCCTCGCCGCCACCGCCGGAGCCGCCGGCGTCGTCGCCGTCCTGCGGCCCGCGGAGCCCCTCGTAGATCTCCTTGCACACCGGGCACACCGGGAACCGGGACGGGTCGCGCCCGGGCACCCACACCTTGCCGCACAGCGCGACGACGGGCTTGCCGCTCACCGCCGACTCGAGGATCTTCTCCTTGCGCACGTAGTGCGCGAACCGCTCGTGGTCGCCGGGCTCGAGCTCCTCCCGGACCTCCTCGCGCTCCAGCACGGAGGTCGCACGGCCCGTCTCGGGCGCGTCGTCGGGACCGGGCACGGGGGGAAGGGGCTCGCTCACGCCCCCGATCCTAAGCACGCCCACCCCCACCGGACCCCGCCCCGGGTCCCGCCCCCACATCCCGCCCCCTTCCCCGCCCCACCCCGGCCCCCCGCACCCCCTCCCACCCTCACCGACGCCGAACACGGCAGTTCGTGTCGAACACGGCAGTCCTGCTTGCCGTGTTCGACGTCAACTGCCGTGTTCGAGGACGTGGGGCGGGCTCCGCCGGCGCGTCGGGTGGGTTACCGGGCGGGGGTCAGGCGGGCGGGGTCGCCTGCAGGAGGGCGTCGGCGACGGCCGTCAGGTGGGCCATCGCCTCGCGGCGCGGGCCCAGGCGGTCCGTGAGGTAGGCGACGACGAGCCCGCGATCCGGGTCGGCCCAGCCGATGCAGCAGTCCGAGCCGTTGTGCCCGAACGTCCGCGGGCTGCTGAGGGTCCCCATGGGGCTCACCGGGCCCGGCGCCGTGCGTGGACCGCCCAGCTGGAACCCCTCGCCCCACCGCACGGGCAGCCGCGTGAACCGGTCCACCTCGCCGTCGCTCGTCGGGCGCGTGGCCTGCGCCAGCGTCGCCGGCGCCAGCAATGCGGGCCCGGCCGGCGTGCGGCCGGCGACGAGCGCCTGGTAGAACGCCGCGAGGTCGCGCGCGGTGGTCGAGACGCCCGCGGACGGCACGACGGCGGCGCGCGTGGCGCACCGGTTCACCACCGCCGCCACACCGGCGAAGCCCGGGACGCCGGGGCGCACCGGGACGTGGCGCGGCCAGGCCTCGTCGGGCAGGCCGAGGAAGGTGTCGTGCGCGCCGAGGGGCACGAGCACCTCGTCGTGCAGCAGCCCCGGCAGCTCCCGCCCGGTGACGCGACGCAGCACCTCGCCGAGCACGAAGCCGTAGGCGAGGTACTGGTAGGCGGGCACCTGGCCCGGGGGCCAGCGCAGCCGCGTGCGCTCGAGCCGGCGGGTCATGGCGTCCAGCGGGTGAGCGCGAGGATCTCGCCCAGCGGCGCACCCGCGGTCGCGAAGCCCGAGCGGTGCCGGAGCACGTGCCGCACGGTGACGCCGCCCTTGCCGCCGCCGGCGAACGCCGGCCAGGCCTGCGCCACGGGCGCGTCCGGGTCGAGCAGACCGCGCTCGATGCACCGGTGGACCAGCACCGACGTGTACGCCTTGCTCGCCGAGAACGGGTAGAACAGCGCGTCCGGCGCGCAGCCGAAGGCACGGTCGAGCAGCGTCACGCCGTCGCGCAGCACGACGAGCTGGGCGCGCGCCCCGCGCGCCCGGACGAGGCGCACGGCCGCCTCGAGCCCCTCGGACGCGACGCCGGAGACGGCCACCTCGCTCCCGACCACCTCGACCGGCGTCACGCCCCCATGGTGCTCCGCGCGGAGCTAGATGCCCTGCCAGGTGGGTTTGTCGGCGTAGGTCTGGCGGTAGTAGTCGGCCAGCTGCAGGCGGCTGGCGGCGGCGTCGTCGACCAGCACCGTGGCGTGCGGGTGGTGCTGCATGATCGTCGCCGGCCACATCGCCGACACCGGGCCCTCCACCAGCTGGTGCACCGCCTCGGCCTTGTGCCGACCCGTGGCCAGCAGCACCAGGTGCC
>Ga0187809_10000374_pt1 | contig 24495 bp, 19 predicted proteins | sample NC_wetland_sal_i_8_FD_132415 | JGI IMG/M metagenome (GOLD analysis project Ga0187809, IMG submission 132415) | Wetland sediment microbial communities from Neuse River Estuary, North Carolina, USA - ASW_4 | ecosystem: Environmental > Aquatic > Freshwater > Wetlands > Sediment | place: USA: North...
CGAGGCGCGTGGCATTGGCGGCATCTTCTATGACTGGCTGCACTCGCCCGAGGAAAAGGGCGGCTGGGACGCCGATTTCCGCTTCACGCAGGATGTCGGCCGCGCTTTTCTCGTCGTTTATCAGCATCTCGTGCGCCGCAACCTCAATCTGAACTGGACGGATTCGGACCGTGAGGAGCAGCTGATCCGTCGCGGTCGCTATGTCGAGTTCAACCTGCTCTACGATCGCGGCACCATTTTCGGCCTGAAAACGGGCGGCAACGTCAATTCGATCCTCTCCAGCATGCCGCCGGAAGTGAAATGGCCGTGAGGGGACTGGACTCCCTCGAAAGGAACGGGCAACCAATCGCCACATTCCGTGTTATCCTCCCGCGCTATGATCAGAAGGGAAGGAAACGGCAATGAAGGAATTCCAGTGCGGAACGCTGGTCCCCGGCTGTGACTGGCATACGCGAGCGGAAGACGAAGCGGAAGTCATGCGCCGCGCGGTCGAGCATCTGCGCGAGGCGCATGGCGAAACCGTCATCCGCGAGAGCATGATCGAGGCGATCCGGTCTCGTATCGGCAAGGAACGCGACGCCGCCTGACCGACAAGCTCATTCGCCCGGCGATATAAGCGAAAGCCGTGATTCAGTTCGTGAGCCGCGGCTTATTTCGTCAGTGATGCCTTCGCCCGTTCGGTAAGTTCGTCGTGCGACAGCAAAAACCCTGAATCAATCCATTCATTTTCGAGTCTAACCAGCAGATCGCCCAAGGTTCTTCCCGTTGGTACGCCGAGAAGCAGAAGATCGTTCCCCTTCATGGGGAAGGCCGGTTTTTTCCATTTCCCAAGATAGGAAAGCAGACGCGAAAAACCGCCGGCCTCGATCAGCGCCTTGTCATCGGTCAGCGCCCTCCCCCGCGCCCCTGAAAGCGCAAGCTTTAGCCTGTCTTCGATGGCGCGAAGATCGGACCGATAAAGCATCCTCGCGAACGCGCCTTCCGGAAGATCGGGCTTTGGCGTCGCGGATGCCGCCCACCCCACCAGCCTCTCACCCTCGGCGCGCGACAATTTCAGCCTCTGGGACAGCGCCTTCATTCTGATGGCATCCGGCGGGACGATTGCCTCCAACCGCAAAAGCGGATCGACAGTCCAGTCGAGATCGCGTTCAGCGGCGACAAGGCCGTGGATGGCGTCGATCCCCCATTTCTCGCTTTCCGGCAAAACGGCCGTGAGAACGCCGGCCTGCCGCATCCACAAAAGCGAGCGTGACGGATCGCGCGCCCGAAGGAGCTTCTTCAGTTCCGCCCAGATGCGCTCGGCCGAAAGTTGTGCAAGCCCGTCCTTCAGCCGGGCGCAGGCCTTGAGCCCTTCAGCATCGGGGCGTCCCGATCCGTACCAGGCGAAGAAGCGGAAGAAGCGCAGGATGCGAAGATAATCCTCGTGGATACGCTTTTCCGCATCGCCGATAAAGCGAAGCGTCCGGCTCTCGATGTCCTCGATGCCGCCGACGAGATCGACAATCGTTCCGTTGGCCTTGGCATAGAGCGCATTGATGGTGAAATCGCGCCTTTCGGCATCCGCCTTCCAGTCGCGCCCGAAAACGACCTTTGCGCGGCGCCCGTCCGTTTCGATATCGGCGCGCAGCGTCGTCACCTCATAGGGCCGCCCGGAAGCAATCACCGTCACCGTCCCGTGCTCGATGCCCGTTGGGACCGTCTTGAAGCCGGCCTGTCTTGCCCGGCGGATCGTCTCCTCCGGCGCCGTTGTCGTGGCGATATCGACATCGGCGACAGGCTCGCCCAGAAGCGCGTTGCGCACCGCGCCGCCAGCCACGCGCGCCTCCTCACCCGCTTCGCTCAGCACCGCGAGCAGCCGTTGGAGATCGCTGTTCGCCAGCCATTCGGCGCGCCCGGCAAGGGTCGCGATCACCGGTAGAGCCTTTCGTAAAGCACACGCAAAATGCCGGCGGTCAGCCCCCATATATAGCGATCGCCATAGGGCATTTCATAAAAGGTGCGCTCCCGCCCCTGCCATATCTTGCTCCTGTGGGCATGATTGGCCGGATCCATCAGGAAGGAAAGCGGCACCTCGAAAACGTCATCCACCTCGTCCTCGTTGAGGGTCAGGATGAAGCCCGGCCTGACAACGGCCAGGACCGGCACGACGCGGAAGCCACTGCCTGACACATAATCCGGCAATCGCCCGAGAATCTCGATGAAGCCGCGGTCGAGCCCGATCTCCTCCTCCGTCTCGCGGAGCGCCGCATCCTCGGCGGAAGCGTCGTCCGGGTCGATGCTGCCGCCGGGAAAAGCGATCTGGCCGGAATGGTACCGGAGCTTTTCGGTCCTCTGGGTGAGGATCAAAGTCGTCCCTTCGGGGTGGCCGACGACGGGAATCAGCACCGCCGCGTCGCGGAGTTTGGCGCCGAGGATCATCTCCCGCAATTCGGGATTGAAGCGGTGATCACCGTAATCGTCACCACCGGCGGAACCGTTGCGGCGCGCTACGCGGCGGCGGAAATCCTCGACTGAAAAAGGCGGGACGGTCGGGCTGTCCATGGTCAAGCGCTCAACCGCCGAAGTTTCTCGGCCGGCATGATCGGAAAGATCATGCCGTTCGACCGCACCGCGAACATCTGCGTGCCGCCGACCGCGATCTCCTCGCCGGCATTGACGAGTTCGTACATGACCGGCCGCGCGACCAGAGCCTCCAGTCGGCCGCGGACGTGAAGATAGGGTTTCAGCCCGTCCGTTCCTTCCTCGTCGACGAAGCGCAGCGGATGATCGGGGCCGGCCTCGACGACATCGCCGACATTGGTGCGGAAGGTCAAGACTTGCCCAGTTCCCTCACCCGACGCGTTCATTTCGACGGCCACGAAAGGCGCGTCCGCGACCCTGATGCCGACCTTCTCCACCGGCGTGACGAGATAGGTCCTGCCGTCCTCGTCCTTCCTGAGCACCGTGGAAAAGAGCCGCACCAAAGGCGCGCGCCCGATCGGCGTGCCGAGATAGAACCATGTCCCGTCCGCCTTGATCTCCAAGTCGAGATCGCCGCAAAAGGGTGGATTCCAGCGCTCGACCGGCGGCGCCCCCTTGCCCGCGCGCGCGGCGCGTCCGATAAGCGCCTCCAGCCCTTTGGAATCGCGGATGGCGGCAAGCGGTTGAGGACTCTCTTCGGGCCGGTCGGTCATCGTCACGAAATAGTCAATGTTGTCCCGCTTGTCAGCAATGCCGCCTGATTTAAGTTGATCATTTGCTTGAGGCGAGACCGAATCGGCCGAAGCAGGATAAGGCGCGTGGCAAGCGACACGGGCCGGCAGAAAGGAACAGACGCGGCATGAGTATCATGGCGAAGGACGAGCCGCTCTCCGAAAAGGAGATGGTCGCCGAGGCGGAAGCCGCGCTTTTCGATATCTCGCGCGTCCGCGAAGCCGTAGGCGGCGTGATCTTTGGGCAGGAAAGCGTAGTGGAACGGACGCTCGTGGCGCTGCTTTCGGGCGGGCATGCGCTACTGGTCGGCGTTCCGGGCCTTGCCAAGACCAAGCTGGTTGAAACGCTCGGCATTGTGCTCGGTCTCGACACGCGCCGCATCCAGTTCACGCCGGACCTGATGCCGTCCGATATTCTCGGTTCCGAGGTGATGGAACAGGACGAGAGCGGCCGCCGCTCCTTCCGCTTCATTCCCGGCCCGATCTTCGCCCAGCTACTGATGGCCGACGAGATCAACCGCGCCTCGCCGCGCACCCAGTCGGCCCTTTTGCAGTCCATGCAGGAATATCATGTGACGGTCGCCGGCAACCGTTACGACCTTCCCCTGCCCTTCCATGTGCTGGCGACGCAGAACCCGCTGGAGCAGGAAGGCACCTATCCGCTGCCAGAGGCGCAGCTCGACCGTTTCCTCATGCAGATCGACGTGCCCTATCCCGATCTTGCGGCCGAGCGCCGTATTCTGCTCGAGACAACGGGTGTCACGGAGGCAACCGCGGAAAATGTCCTGACGCCGGAACGCTTGCGCGCCATCCAGCTTCTGGTCCGGCGCATGCCGGTGCCGGAAAGCGTGGTGGAAGCGATCCTCGCCCTTGTCCGCCGGGCGCGGCCCGGCGAGGGCGACGCCGACACGGACAAGCATGTCGCCTGGGGGCCCGGTCCGCGCGCCAGCCAGGCGCTGACGCTCTGCGCCCGCGCCCGCGCGCTCTATGACGGCCGTCTGGCGCCGTCCGTGGATGATGTGCGGGCGCTTGCCGAGCCTGTGCTGCAGCACCGCATGGCGCTGAGCTTTGCCGCCCGCGCGGAGGGCATGAGCGTAAGCGATGTCGTCAAACGGCTGGTGAAAGGAAGTTGATGGCTCGTATCGGCGAGGCAGCCGCTCCGGTTCTCGCCAGGGATGCGCTCGCCCATGCCCGCAGTCGCGCCGCATTGGTTCCCGATCTTCTGGTCGAGGCAAGACGGGTCGTCAACACGGTGATCGCGGGCTGGCACGGGCGGCGCAGGCGCGGCATCGGCGAGAATTTCTGGCAATTCCGGCCTTATGTCGAAGGCGATGCGATCGCACGCATCGACTGGCGGCGCTCGGCCCGCGATGACCACACTTTCGTCCGCGACCGCGAATGGGAGGCTGCACACACCGTCTGGCTGTGGGCCGACCGCTCCCCCTCGATGCTCTACAGGTCCGACATGGCGCTTGCACCGAAGGAGGAGCGCGCGCTGGTGCTGGCGCTTGCTCTGGCGGAACTCCTGTCGCGTAGCGGCGAACGCATCGCCTGGCCGGGCCTGACCGATCCCTTTACGGCGCGAAACGGCGCCGAGCGCCTAGCGGAAAGGCTGATCCACGGGGGAGACCCCGTTTCGCGTCCCGATCTCTCCATGATCCGCCGTTTCTCCGATGCCGTCCTGATCGGGGATTTCCTCGATCCCGTTGAGGAAACGGAGGCCTGGCTCGACGTGCTCGCCCGCCATGGCGTCAGGGCGCATCTGCTCGAGGTGGCCGATCCGGCCGAGGAGAGCTTTCCCTATCTCGGCCGCACCGAATTCCGCGACCCCGAGACCGGCGAGAAGCTGACCGCCGGCCGCGCCGAGACCTTCCGCGACTCTTACCGCGATCTTTATCTCGCCCGCCGCGAGGCGCTTTCGTCCTGGTGCTCCCGCCTCGGTTGGAGCTATACGGTCAATCATACCGACCGGCAGGCATCCGAGGCGCTGATCCGGATTCATATGGCGCTCGCCGACGATACCCATTTCGCCGCAAGGGCCAGGTCATGAGTTGGCTGCCGCTCTCCTTCGGCGCGCCTTTCGTTCTTCTCGGGCTGGCGGTGCTGCCCGTCATCTGGTGGCTGCTGCGCATGACGCCGCCACGGCCCCAGAGCGAAGTCTTTCCGCCGCTCCGCATCCTAGCGAACGTGCTGCGGCGGGAAGAAACGCCGCATCAAAGCCCGTGGTGGCTGACGCTTCTGAGGCTGCTGATGGCGGCGCTCGTCATCCTGGCGCTCGCGGCTCCCGTCTTCAATCCGCACCGCGCCCTGCCAGCCAAGGGAAGCGCGCTGGCGCTCGTCATCGACAATGGCTGGGCCTCCGCCCCCGGCTGGAACCGGGTCGTCTCGACCGCCTCGCGGCTGATCGCCGACGCACGTGACAAGAACGAACCGGTCATCCTCGCCTTCACGGCGGACAGGCCCAATGCCGAAATCGGTCCCTTCGACGCGAAGACGGCGGAGGATCATCGGCGCGCCGCCAAGCCGCGGCCGATCCCGGTCGATCGCGCCGCCATCTATAGCCGTGTCGGTCAGGCGCTCGACCGCCTGCCGGGCGCGCGCCTCGCGATCCTCTCCGACGGTCTTGCCGCGCCCAGCGACGAGGCCGCCTTCAAGGCGCTCCTGTCGCATGGGGAAGCAAGCCTGGTCTGGGGCGCGCCGGAACACCTCACGACCGTCGCGCTTTCCGCCGCCGACAACCAGCCGGACGCTTTCGCGCTGACGGCGATCCGCGCCCCGAGAGACAAGGCCCCCCGAACGCTGACGGCGGGCGCCTTCGACGAGAAAGGCCGCCGGATCGCCGACGCCACCCTGAGTTTCGCCGCCGGCGCGACCAAGGCGACGGGCAAGCTTTCCGTGCCTTTCGAATTGCGCAACGATTTTACCTCGATCGCGATCGATGGGCAGCGCCATGCAGGCGCTGTCCGCGTGCTCGACGATAGCGCCAAGCGCCGCCGCGTTGGCCTCATTTCGCAATCGGACGCCGACCAGGCGCAGCCGCTGCTCTCGCCGCTCTATTATATCCGCAGGGCGCTCTCGCCCTACGCCGATCTCATCGAACCGAAGGACTCGGACCTCGACAAGGCCATTCCCGAACTGATCGCCGACAAGCCGGCGCTGATCATCATGGCCGATGTCGGCACGCTTCCCGCCACCGCACGAAGGAAACTGATCGAGTGGCTGCATAATGGCGGCACGCTCCTGCGCTTCGCCGGCTCGAAGCTCGCCGCGAGCGAGAATGACGAGGAATTGCTGCCGGTGAAGCTGAGGCTCGGCGAACGTTCGCTCGGCGGCTCGCTGTCCTGGACCACGCCGCAGCCGCTTGCCGAATTCCCGAAGAACGGCCCATTTTCGGACCTGACCCCGCCGCGAGAAGTCACCGTCACCCGCCAGGTCCTGGCCGAACCGTCGCCCGATCTCCAGGACCATACCTGGGCCAATCTCGCCGATGGCACTCCGCTCGTCACCGGCGCGAAGCGCGGAAAAGGCACGCTGATCCTGTTCCACATCGCGCCGCAGCCCACATGGTCGAACCTGCCTATTTCGGGCACTTTCGTGGAGATGTTGCGCCGAATTACCCAGCTTTCACGCAACCAGGGCATGCTGAACGGCGGCGCGGAGGGGCAGCGCGCGGCGCTGCCGCCCTATCGGATGATCGCCGCCGACGGGACGCTGACCACGCCTCCTCCGGATGCCAAGCCGCTGCCGCCCGGCGCGAGCAGCGTCACGCTCGAAAATCCGCCAGGCCTCTACGGCACGGCGGATGGCGTCGTGGCCCACAATCTGCTGAACGCCGGCGCCGAGATGCTTCCGATCAAGCGGCCGCAAACCGATCTGCCTGTCACGGAAATGCATTACGCCGCCGATCAGGCCACGCCTCTCAAGGGGCCGCTTTTCGCGGCGGCGCTCATCCTCATGCTGCTCGATACACTGGCCGTTCTGTGGCTGAGCGGCCGCTTCGCGCGCCAGCGCCGGCGTGTCGCGGCGGGAGCAAGCATGATGCTCCTGGCCGCCATGCTTGCCGTACCGTTCTTCACCGGCTTCGCCGGCCACGCCTTCGCGGCCGACTGGAAGCCCGGCGACCAGAAGGCGATCGCAGCCGTTTCCACGACCCGCCTCGCCTATGTCATCACCGGCGAGAAATCCGTGGACGACATCAGCCGCGCCGGCCTTTTCGGCCTCTCGCAATTCCTGATCGAAAAGACCGCGCTGGAACCCGGCAAGCCGGCCGGCGTCGATATCGCCAAGGACGAACTCTCCTTCTATCCGATCCTCTATTGGCCGATCACCGCCACCGCGCCGATGCCGTCGGAAGACGCCATCGCTCGGGTGGATGCCTATATGAAGAACGGCGGCACCGTGCTGTTCGATACACGCGACCAGCTTGCGAGCGGCCTCAATTCGGTCACGCCGGCGACGGAGCGGCTGCGCGACATCCTCTCCCACATGAACGTGCCGCCGCTCGAACCGGTGCCGTCGGACCACGTGCTCACCAAATCCTTTTATCTCCTGTCGGAATTTCCCGGCCGCTATGCCGGCGGGCCGCTCTGGGTTGCCGCCTCGCTCGACAAGAGCCGCTCCGACCGGCCGGTCAGGGCCGGCGACGGCGTCTCTCCGATCCTCATCACCGGCAATGATTTCGCCGGCGCCTGGGCGATCGACGACAATGGCAACCCGCTCTTGCCTACCGTGCCCGACGACCCGATGCAGCGCGTCTATGCCTTCCGCGCCGGCGTCAACATCATGATGTATATGCTGACCGGCAACTACAAGGCCGACCAGGTGCATGTTCCGGTCCTGCTCGAGAGGTTGGGGCAGTGAACTGGTCCGTCAGCTTCGAACCCCTCGTTTCATGGCAGATACTGGCGGCGATCCTGATCCCGCTCCTGCTGCTGGCCGCACTCGGCCTGTGGCTGCGCCAGCGCGGCGCGTGGCTGAGATTGCTGGCCTTTGCGGCGCTGGCGCTCGCCCTCCTCAATCCGGTGCTTCTCGACGAATTGCGCGATCCGCTGAAAAGCGTCGTCGCGCTGGTGGTCGATCGCAGCCAAAGCCAGGAGATCGGCAACCGCACGAAGGTGACGGACGAAGCGGTGGCGGAATTGAAGGCGCGCCTCGCACGCTTCAAGCAGTTCGACGTGCGCGTCGTCGAGGCCGGCCGTTCCGACAAGGCCGACGAACGGGCCTCGACGCGGCTGTTCACCGCGCTCGACAGCGCGCTTCGCGACGTTCCGCCGTCCCGCATCGGCGGCGCCATCATGGTCACGGACGGCGAGGTCCATGACATTCCCGGCAATGCGAATGCCTTTCCCGCGCCGCTCCAGGCGCTGATCACAGGATATCAGGGCGAGCGCGACCGTCGCGTCCGCTTCGAGAAGGCGCCGCGCTTCGGCATTGTCGGCAAGCCGCTCGACATGACCTATCGCGTGCTCGATACGACGGGCGGCGGCGGCACGGTCGATGTCGATGTCTCAATCAACGGCAAGCCTGTCTCCACCGAACATGCCGTGATTGGAGAGGAAACGCCGCTTCGGATAACCGTCCCGACAGCCGGCCGCAACATCGTCGAACTCTCCGTGCCGACGGTGCCGGGCGAAATCAGCACCGTCAACAATCATTCCATCGCGCTCGTGGATGGCATCCGGCAGAATTTGCGCGTTTTGCTTGTCTCCGGCGAGCCGCATGCGGGCGAGCGCACATGGCGCAATCTCCTGAAATCGGACGCTTCGGTCGATCTCGTCCATTTCACCATCCTGCGCCCGCCGGAGAAGCAGGACGGCACGCCGATCAACGAATTGTCGCTGATCGCCTTTCCGACTCGGGAACTTTTCGTCGAGAAGATCAACCAGTTCGACCTGATCATCCTCGACCGCTACCAGCACCGCAACGTGCTGCCGCTCCTCTATTACGACTATATCGCGCAATATGTGGAGAATGGCGGCGCGCTTTTGATCGCGGCCGGCCCCGAATATGCTGGCCAGCAATCAATCGCCGACACGCCGCTCGTCTCGGTCCTGCCGGCGCTGCCGACCGGCACGGTGACGAATGAGCCCTTTTATCCACGCCTGACGGATCTCGGCAAGAAACAGCCGGTGACGCGCGATCTGGAAGGTTCCGGCAGCGAGCCGCCGCATTGGGGCCGCTGGTTCCGCGTCATCGACGTCGATCACCCGCAGGGCGAGGTCGTGATGAAGGGGCCGGACAACAAGCCGCTCCTCATTCTCGAACACAAGGGCAAGGGCCGCGTCGGCATGCTGCTTTCAGACCAGGGCTGGCTTTGGGCGCGCAATTACGAGGGCGGCGGCCCCTATGTCGGCCTCTATCGCCGCATCGCCCATTGGCTGATGAAGGAACCCGAACTGGAAGAGGAAAGGCTGACCGCCGAAGGTTCAGGCATGACGCTCAACATCACCCGCCAAACCATGGGGGACGACGCCGGAAGCGCCAGCGTTCTTACGCCGTCAGGCAAAAAGCTCACCGTGCCGCTGAAGAAGACCAAGCCCGGCCTTTTCACCGGCAGCGTCGACACAAACGAAATCGGGCTCTATCAGGTCGCCAATGGCGATCTGACGGCGCTTGCCCATGTCGGGCCGGTCAATGCGCCGGAATTCGCCGACCCTGTCTCGACGACCGAAAAACTGAAGCCGTTCGCCGAGGCGACCGGTGGCAGCGTGCGTCGCATCTCCGACGTGTCCGGTTCGGTCACGCTGCCCAACATCGTCCCGGTCAGCGGCTCCAGCGACGCCTCCGGCAGCGACTGGATCGGGCTGAAGACCACCGGCGACAGCGTGCTCAAAGCCGTCGATCGCGTGCCGCTCTTCGGTGGTTTCTTCGGCCTGGCGCTGCTTCTCCTGGCGCTCGGCGCGATGTGGTATCGTGAGGGACGGTGAATGGACGCCGCCAGCGAGGGAGCAGGACTTGCATTTCACGATCAAATCGGTGTTAAGTCCCTCACCCTGCCCTCTCCCCGCAAGCGGGCGAGGGAGGCGCTGGGATCGCAACCGCGTTCTCTTCTCCCCGCCTGCGGGGAGAAGATGCCGGCAGGCAGATGAGGGGCAATCCTGGGGCGAAGCCGCGCCTACCCCTTCGCCTTCGCTCTCTGTTGATGATCGAGCATGCCCGTCAGGCGCGCGACGGCGCCGGGTTCGATCTCATGCGCGAGGACCCGGTTCGGATCGACCGGGCCGGGAAGCGATATTTGTCCGCGGGGGATGCGGCTGAAGCCGAGCGGACCGTAATAGGGTTCGTCGCCGACCAGCACCACGACCGGCCAGCCTTCCTTCTTCGCCGCGTCGAGCGCCATCGCCACGAGACGGCGGCCGATCCCGATATTCTTCCATTCCGGCCGCACGGCAAGCGGCCCGAGCAGGAGCGCTCTGCCCCCACCGGCTTTCACCGGCGTCTGCCGCACCGACGCGATGACATTGCTGCCGGAGAGCGCCACGAAGGAAAGCTCGCGATCATGCGGGCCGCCTTCCCTGATCCGCTGCGCCGCGCGCGTGAAGCGGCCCGGCCCGAAAGCCTCGGCATTGATCTCTTCGATTTCGGCATCATGCACCGGTTCTTCCGGCGCGAAGACGAACTGGCTGATTGTCATGATTGGATGATCCGTTTGCGGGACAAATTCGGATGCCGCGTCTTGGCGCGGCACGGCATAGGGCGCCTGTTCAGGCGCGAATTCGTCGTCGGTCAAAGCGGATCGTCATCGAGAGAATATCCTCCAAGCAAATTGCGCTAAACGATTTTGCCCCCGGACGCAACGGCTTTGCGAGGGTACACGGCGGAAAGTGACACTCTGTTCAAGAGATCGCCGTTTGGCCCACTTTGAAAACCGCCTACATACACTCAGGCAAGGATTACACGAAGGGCGGAAAGATGGGCCTGCTTGTTGACGGCGTCTGGAAAGACCAATGGTATGACACCAAATCCTCGGGCGGACGCTTCCAGCGCGCCGAGGCGCCATGGCGCGATTTCATCACCACCGACGGCAAGCCTGCGCCTGGCCGCAGCCGCGGCTTCAAGGCGGAGCCCGGACGTTACCATCTCTATGTCTCGCTCGCCTGTCCCTGGGCGCATCGCACGCTCATCTTCCGCAAGTTGAAGAAGCTGGACGACATCATTTCCGTTTCCGTTGTCCATCCCTTCATGGGCGAGAACGGCTGGACCTTCCTGAAGGAGGACGGCGCCACGGGCGACGCGCTCTACGGATCGGAATTCCTGTATCAGATCTATACCCGCGCCGATCCGCATTATACCGGCCGCGTCACGGTGCCTGTGCTCTGGGGCAAGCAGGGGGAAACCATCGTCAACAATGAATCGTCCGAGATCATCCGCATGCTGAATTCGGCATTCGATGCGTGGGGAGACGCTTCCGCCGACTTCTATCCGGCACAATTCCGCGCCGAGATCGACCGCATCAATGCGTTCGTCTATCCGGCGATCAACAACGGCGTCTATCGCGCCGGCTTCGCCACGACACAGGAGGCCTATGAGGAAGCGTTCGACGAACTTTTCGGTGCGCTCGACGAAATGGAGGACAGGCTGTCACGCCAGCGCTATCTCGTCGGCGACAGGTTAACGGAAGCCGATTGGCGGCTCTTCACCACGCTTGTGCGCTTCGACCCCGTCTATGTCGGCCATTTCAAGTGTAACCTGAGGCGGGTTGCGGATTATCCCAATCTTTCCAATTATCTGCGCGATCTTTATCAGATACCCGGTGTGGCGGAGACGGTGAACCTGCACCACATTAAGCAGCATTATTATCGCAGCCACCCGACCATCAATCCCACGCGTATCGTGCCGAAGGGGCCGGAAATCGACTACGACGCGCCTCACGATCGAACGAGGTTCAGTAAGGCTGCATAGATCCTTACCAATAGTCGGACGGAAGTTTGCCGCCGAACACCTCATCGAGACGCCTCAGCGTCGCCGGCGTCGTTCCTTCCGGCAAATTGTCGAGCTTGAAGAAACCCGCTTCGGCGATCTCGAAATTGGGCTTATGAGGTGAAACTTGGCGAAACCCGGTGACGAGATAGAGCGCGACGTGATCGCGTGGACTGGCGCGCCGGTTGAAATGCAGCGACTTCAATTCCGGCGCGGAAGAAATTTCGATATTCCCTTCCTCCTTCAATTCGCGCTGCAACGCCTCGACCGCCGTTTCGCCGCGCTCGACCCCTCCGCCTGGAAAATGCCAGCCGGCTACGTAGGTGTGACGGATCAGAAAGACGCTCTCCACGTTAGGATCATGGACAATCCCGCGAACGCCGAAGGTCATCGGTCGCGAAAGGAGGAAATAGCTGTGGAACAGCCTGCTTCGCCATTTCGGCAGCATCTTGAGTTGCCGGCTGTCGTCCGGATCGCCGGTCATGCTTTCCACGCTCTTTCTGCTGCATATGGCTGGCAAGCAGGCGCTCTGTGGCTTAAAAGGTAGAAATGTTCAGGCTCGCGCATCTCTCCGATATCCATCTTGGGCCGCTTCCGGATGTCGATTATCGCGATCTGGCCTCAAAGCGCATTACCGGTTATGTGAACTGGCAACGCAATCGCCGCCGGCACATGCGTGACTCCATCATCGACCAGATCGTCGCCGACGTGAAGGCGGAAACGCCCGACCACATCGCCGTCACCGGCGATCTGGTCAATTTGGCGCTCGATCGGGAAATCGAGATGGCGCGGCTGTGGCTGGAGACGCTGGGCTCGCCGCATGACGTTTCGCTCGTGCCGGGAAACCACGATGCCTATGTGCCGGGCGCTCTCGACAAGGCCTGCCGCGCCTGGGGCCCATGGATGGAAGGCGACGGCGCCGGCCCCGTCGCCGACAGCCATGCCTTTCCCTATCTGCGCGTCCGCGGCGACATCGCTCTGATCGGCACCTCCACCGCGCGCGCCACCGCGCCTTTCATGGCGAACGGCTATTTCCGCGCGCGGCAGGCGGCCCGCCTCGGCCGGCTTCTCGACGAGACAGCCAGACGGCGGCTCTTCCGCGTCGTCATGATCCACCACCCTCCGGTGCGCAGCGCGGCGGCGGCGCATAAACGGCTGTTCGGTATCTCGCTTTTCCAGAAGGTCATCCGCGAGCATGGCGCCGATCTCGTCCTGCACGGCCACACGCATGAACCGACGCTTTACTGGATAGAAGGCCGCAACGGCGGCGTTCCCGTCGTCGGCGTCGCGGCGGCCGGCGAGGCCTTCGGCTCGCGCAGGCCGCTCGCGCAATACAACCTCATCGACATAGAGCGCAGCGACCGCGGCTGGAACGTGCAACTCAGCCGTCGCGGCGTGACGGGCCCGACGACGCCGGTCGCGGAAATGGTGTTCGAAACCCTCGCGGGCAACCCTGTGGAGAAAATGGCCCTCAGGGCATGATCTCGGTGCGTTTTAGAACCCGACGCCAAGGGCGGTCAGCCTGTCCCAGAACAAAGCGACAGCACAGGCGAGCCCGAAAATCGCACCTGCGATGAACAGAAGAAGGCCATGTAGGAATGCACCCCAGCCGCTACGGCGCTTGCCGGCGGGAAGTTCAACGCGGGGCAAAATGGCTTTCGTCTCGCCAGCCATCGCCTTCTGGTGCTCGATAAGCCGTTCGGCAACATAGCGCCTCACCTGCTCCGCAACGACGTTGAGATCGGTTGTTTCGGCCAGAACGATGCGGCCGAGCCGTGTGTCGGTGACGAAGCGAAATGTCCTGCGGTCGCGCCCGAGTCCGACATGGCTGACAGCGTCGATCCAGAGCCGCGGCTGTGCGCCGGACGAGAGCGCGAAGTCGAACCATTCTATATCCCTTGGCACCTCTGCGAAGAAGGGTTCAAGTTCCTGTGCCAGCAATTCGAGCCGCATACGGCCCGCCTCACGCATTTCGACCACGACATCGCCCCTATCGGCGGCCGCATTCTTCACGTCACGCATGACATCGGAAAGCTTCCGGGAGGAATTGGCTACCGCATTTTCCGCACTGGCTTCGGGCATTCGCACAGCTCCAATTTTAACCTATTGCTTACCATAAACCGGAAACCGGCGCATCCGCTCCGTACTGCTTCACACCAGGGCGGCGGTGCTTGGCGCTTTGAGCTCCTAGGCAGGGAGGAAATCCGGTTGCGCAGGGCGGGTTTCAAAGCTATGGAGTCTTTCATGAACACGGCTTCGACGATAATTCGGTGGTGGTGGGCCAGCTGACAGCGGCCAACGGAAGCGCGTGCGCGTGAAAATGATGATGGCCGCAGGAGAAGTCCGGGCGGCCATTTTGCATTTCAGGGCTTACCGGCTTCGCCGCGGCGAAGTGGATGGAGACGGAAATGACGGTCGAAATGCTTGAAAACGGCGCCGAACGCTTCGTCACCGAGGGAGGGATAAGCGTCACTCGCAGGCGTCACGACACGGCCTATGAAAGCGCCATCGAGAGCTTCATCGATGGCCTCGACAGCCGCCGCGGCGCCGTCTTCTCCTCGAATTACGAATATCCCGGCCGCTATACGCGCTGGGACACGGCCGTTATCGACCCCCCGATCGTCGTCTCGGCGACGGGCCGCGCCATGAAGATCGAGGCGCTCAACCGCCGTGGCGAGGCGATGCTGCCCGCGATCGGTAGCGCCGTTGCGAAACTCGGGGATGTGACGGTAGCGGAAAATTCCCCTCGCCTGATCCGCCTCGACGTCGCCGAGCCGTCGGGCGGCTTCACAGAGGAAGAGCGCAGCCGCGTCCCCTCGGTCTTCACCGTTCTCCGCGCTATCGTCGCCCTCTTTCGCAGCGATCAGGACGCCGATCTCGGCCTCTATGGCGCTTTCGGCTACGATCTCGCCTTCCAGTTCGATCCGGTCAAGCTTAAGCTCGAACGCCCGCAAGACCAGCGCGATGTCGTGCTTTTCCTGCCCGACGAGATCCTCATGGTCGATCACTATTCCGCGAGGGCATGGCTCGACCGCTATGACTACGCCGGTAAGGGATGGACGACGGAAGGGCTTCCGCGAGAGGGCGAAGAGGCCCCCTTCCGTCCTTCCGATCGCATTCCGCCGCGTTCCGACCATGAGCCGGGGGAATATGCCAGGCTGGTCGAGAAGGCGAAGGAAAGCTTTCGCCGCGGCGACCTGTTCGAGGTCGTTCCCGGCCAGAAATTCTTCGAGCGCTGCGAGAACAAGCCCTCGGCGATCGCGCGGCGGCTGAAGGCGATCAACCCATCGCCCTATTCCTTCTTCATCAATCTCGGCGAGCGCGAATATCTGATCGGCGCCTCGCCGGAAATGTTCGTGCGCGTTTCCGGCCGCCGCGTCGAGACCTGTCCGATTTCGGGTACGATCAAGCGCGGCGAGGACGCAATCTCGGATTCGGAGCAGATTCTGAAGCTCCTCAATTCCAAGAAGGACGAAGCGGAACTGACCATGTGCTCCGACGTCGACCGCAACGACAAGAGCCGGGTGTGCGAACCGGGCTCGGTGCGCGTCATCGGCCGCCGGCAGATCGAGATGTATTCGCGCCTGATCCACACCGTCGATCACATCGAGGGGCGGCTCAGGGCCGGCATGGACGCCTTCGACGCCTTCCTCAGCCACGCCTGGGCGGTGACGGTGACGGGGGCCCCGAAACTCTGGGCGATGCGCTTCATCGAAAATCATGAGAAGTCGCCGCGCGCCTGGTATGGCGGCGCGATCGGCATGGTTCATTTCAATGGCGACCTTAACACCGGCCTGACGCTCAGGACCATCCGCATCAAGGACGGCATCGCCGAGGTCAGGGCGGGCGCGACCCTTCTCTACGATTCCGATCCGCAGGAAGAGGAAGCCGAAACCGAACTCAAGGCGTCCGCCATGCTCGCGGCCGTGCGCGAAGCCGGCGCCCGGAACGCCGCCGGCGCGGAGAGGCGCGCCGCCAATGTCGGCGACGGGGTCAATGTGCTTCTGGTCGATCACGAGGATTCCTTCGTCCACACCCTCGCCAACTATTTCCGCCAGACCGGCGCGACGGTGACGACGGTGAGGACGCCGGTCGCGGACGAACTGTTCGACAGGCTGAAGCCCGATCTGGTCGTGTTGTCGCCAGGGCCCGGCGCGCCCTCCGATTTCGACTGCAACGCGACGATCAGGAAGGCGCGTAGCCGCGACCTGCCGGTCTTCGGCGTGTGTCTTGGCCTGCAGGCGCTTGCCGAAAGCTATGGCGGCGCGTTGGGGCAGCTTGACCTACCGATGCATGGCAAGCCTTCGCGCGTTCATGTCAGCCGCCGGGGCATGATCTTTTCCGGCCTGCCGGAGGAGGTCACGGTCGGCCGCTATCATTCGATCTTTGCCGATCCGAAGCAATTGCCCGAGGATTTCGTCGTGACGGCCAAAACCGACGATGGCGTGATCATGGCTTTCGAGCACAAGAGCGAGCCGATCGCGGCGGTCCAGTTCCACCCCGAATCGATCATGACGCTCGGGCAGAATGCCGGCATGCGGATGATCGAGAACGTCGTCGCGCACCTGCCCCGCCGCGCGAAGGAGAAGGCGGCGTGATAACGGCCGCGCTCCTACCCTCCCCCTTGCGGGGAGGGTCGGCGCGAAATGCGCCGGGGTGGGGGTCGGGAAGGTTTCGCGAGATCGCCTCCATCCCCACCCCGCCCCGTTGTGCGGAGCCACCCTCCCCGCAAGGGGGAGGGTAAACGCCATGCCGTCCCCCTCCCGCGCCGCGACGCTTGCCGCCTGGTCCATCCCGGTGGCGCTCGCCGTCATGGCGCTGAAATTCGTCGCCTGGTGGATCACCGGTTCGGTGGCGTTATATTCGGATGCGCTGGAATCGATCGTCAACGTCATCGCTTCGGCGATCGCCCTTTGGGCGATCCGGGTCAGCTATTTGCCCGCCGACGAAAACCATCCCTTCGGTCATCACAAGGCGGAATATTTCTCCGCCGTCGTCGAAGGGGCGATGATCATCGTCGCCGCGCTGCTCATCTGCCGCGAAGCGTTCTTCGCCCTCGAAACGCCGCATCCGCTCGAGCGGCCCTGGCCCGGTCTCGCGATCAATGCCATAGCCGGCGTCGTCAACGCCCTGTGGGCGCTCGTGCTGATCAGGCAGGGAACGATCGCCAGATCACCGGCGCTGGAGGCGGACGGGCGTCACATCATGACGGACGTCTTCACCTCGGCCGGCGTCATCGCCGGTCTGATCGCGGCCATCGCGACCGGATGGCGCATCCTCGATCCGCTTCTCGCCATCGTCGTCGCCGTCAATATCCTGTGGCAGGGCTGGCGCGTGATCGGCTCGTCGGTCCAGGGGCTGATGGATGTCGGCGTCGATCCCGACCGCACCATGCGCATCAGGGACATCATCTCCGCCAATGCCGGCGGCGCGATAGAGGTTCACGACCTGAAGACGCGCATCGCCGGTCGCGCCACCTTCATCGAATTCCATCTCGTGGTCGACGCCGAAATGAGCGTCGGCGAAAGCCACCGCATCTGCGACCGTATCGAGGACGCCCTGAAGGCCGAAATCCAGAGCGTGCGCGTCGTTATCCATGTCGAGCCCGACGACGAGGCAAAGCTTCCGCGCGGAACGGCGGCCGTTCCTTTCGCCTGAGCCCGCAAAACCAGCCGCTTACGGAAATAATGTGACTCAATCCGCGAAGACGTTGAATCACTTTCTCATTAGGTAAGCTGGGGCGTGAAGCGGCCCGTACGCGAAAAGCTGATGACCGCCGCGACGAGGGCGAAGACCGCGCCAAGATAGAGCGCCCCGATCGCGCCATGGATGCCCAGCCGTCCGAGAAGCAGCGCCACGAGCGCCGCGCCGACCGATTGCCCGGTCAATCGCGCCGTTCCCAGCATGCCGCTCGCCGCGCCGCTCCTGACTTTCGGAGCGGCGGTGATCATGGTGCGGTTGTTGGGCGTCTGGAACAGGCCGAACCCTGCGCCGCACAAGACCATGCGCCAGACGATATCGGCCGGGGCCGGATGGGCTGGAAGCATGCCGAGGAGCAGCAGTCCGGCGGTCAGCATGATGAGGCCGATCCCTCCCAATATTCCCGGAGAATAGCGATCCGAGAGCCTGCCCGATATTGGCGCCGCGATCCCGACGGCAAGCGGCCAGGGCATCATCAGCAGGCCGACATCGACCGGCGGAAAGCCGAATATTGTCTGGAAGGTGAACGGCAGCGACACATAGGCGAGGATTTGCGCGGTGAAGGAGGCAATCGACGTCGCGATCGACAGCGTGAAAACCGGGATTCTCAAAAGATCGAGCGGCAGCAAAGGCCGTGGGACACCCAATTCGCGACGCACCAGAAGCACGGCGGCCACGACGCAGAAGAACGCCTGCGCGGCGACCGCCAAGGCCGACATTTCATGTCCGATACTGTCGATCGTGGTAATGACAAGCCCGATTGTGACCGCGCTCAGCGTCGCGCTGATGAGATCGAAGCGCCTGTCGGCGAGGTCGCTATCGGGCAGGCTGCGCCAGCCCATGGCGACGGCAAGGATTCCAAGCGGCAGGTTGATGGCGAAGAGCCACGGCCAGTCGAGCACGGAGAGGATGAAACCGGCGAGCGTCGGACCGATGGTGGAGGCGGCCGCGACGACAAGCGCGTTGAGGCCGATTGCCGAGCCCAGCTTTTCCTTCGGCACGACATAACGCAGAAGCGCCGTGTTGACGCTCATCAGGCCGGCCGCGCCGAATCCCTGGATAATGCGCGCCGCGGTGAGCATTTCCAGCGAGCGCGAGAAAACACAGCCGAGCGAGGCGATAGTGAAGACAGCGACGCCTGCAAGATAGACCTTCCGGTAGCCATGGATCTCGCCAAGGGACGCAAAAGGCAGGAGCGTCATGACGATGGCCAATTGGTAGCCGTTGACGATCCAAATGGAGATCGACGGGCTGGCATGGAAATCGGCCGCTATGGTCGGCAGCGCTACATTGGCGATGGTGCCGTCCAGCACGGCAAGCGTGAGCGTGACGATGATCGTCGCCCACGCCCAATAGCGCCTGGGCGCCTCCAGCCCGTCCGCCGGCGCTGCCGTACCTGATTTCACAAGCCCTGATTTCACAAACAAGGGGCGCTCCGAATTCTCGCGCAGCCTCTATAGCCGCTTCGGCGCGGTCCTCAAATCAACAATCAGCCACCCAAGCGGGTAATTGCCGGGAAACGCTTACACCAGAAGCGGAAGGGCTTTCGCCTTCGGGCCGGCCTCGGTTTGAAATCGGCGGAAGCGCTTATATAATGGCTCCCTTGCTCTTGAGCCGCGGTCCCCTGGGACCTCAAAAGACGAGTTTCCGCCTGAGACTCCTGGACGCAGCAAAGCGATGGGCACGCGCGATCAAACGCGACGTAATGGCGCTTTGGCTTGCCGCCCGTGATCCGCGTGTGCCTTGGTATGCAAAGGCCGTTGCCGGCGCGGTTGCCGCCTATGCCCTCAGTCCCATAGATTTGATCCCGGACTTCATCCCGGTCCTTGGCTATCTGGACGATCTGCTGATCATACCGCTGGGCATCATGCTCGCCGCAAAATTGATTCCCATCGAACTGATGACGGAGTTTCGGGCTGAAGCCGATCGCCGATCAAAGCCAGGCAGCCGTGCCGGTCTTGCATTCATCATTGCGGTCTGGATAGCCGTGGCCGTGGCGTTAATATGGCTGTTCTGGCCAGATAATCCAGCATAGGGCCCAAACAGGAAAACCACTCCGCATCTGATGATCTTGCCTCTCCCGCGAAGCTCCTGTATGACCTGCTGCATGATCATGCGCCCGTCCATATCCGCTTCGCGGACCGCGGCTTCCGCGGCAGGGACCGTGTGCGCCTCCTCGCTTCTTCTCCTCGGCCTTAGCAGCGACCGTCGGGCTCGTTGACAGGGGCGCCCGGCGGTCGAAATATCCCGCCGCTCCTTCATCATTCCGTTGTATCACAGAGCCGATAGGGCGTTGCGCCGGTACAGAGAAGCCGAAGACGCCGGAGAAAGACAATGAACCAGTATGAGAAGATGACGCCGGCAAAGGGCATGCCCCGCGCCGCGCGTAAATACCAACCCTACCCGGAGGTCGGGTTGAGGGACCGCACCTGGCCCGACCGCCGCATCGAGAAGGCGCCGGTCTGGTGCTCCGTCGATCTGCGCGACGGTAATCAGGCCCTGATCGATCCGATGGGCCACGATCGCAAGGCGCGCATGTTCCATTTGCTGCTCGACATGGACTTCAAGGAGATCGAGGTCGGTTTCCCGTCCGCCTCGCAAACGGATTTCGACTTCGCCCGCTGGTGCATCGAGGAAGGCAATGTCCCCGCCGACGTCTCGCTCCAGGTCCTGGTGCAATGCCGCCCCGAACTGATCGAGCGGACATTCGAGTCGCTTGAAGGGGCAAAGGCTCCGATCGTCCATTTTTATAATTCCACCAGCGAATTGCAGCGGCGCGTTGTGTTCGAGAAGGATGTCGCCGGCATCAAACGGATCGCCACCGACGCCGCCAAGATGATCACCGAGATGGCGGCGAAAGCTGGCGGCGGCTACCGCTTCCAATATTCGCCGGAGAGTTTCACCGGCACGGAACTCGAAGTGGCGCTCGAGATTTGCAACGCTGTAACAGAGATCGTTAAACCGACGCCGGACAACAAGCTGATCATCAATCTTCCTTCCACTGTCGAGATGTCGACGCCGAACATCTATGCCGACCGCATCGAATGGATGATCCGCAATCTCGACAACCGCGAGAATTTGATCGTCTCGCTCCACCCGCACAACGACCGGGGCGAAGGCATCGCGGCGACGGAACTGGCGCTGATGGCCGGCGCCGACCGGGTCGAGGGCACGCTGTTCGGCAATGGCGAGCGGACCGGCAATGTCGATATCGTGACGCTGGCGCTCAACATGTACACACAGGGCGTTGACCCCGAGCTCGACTGTTCCGACATCAACCGCATCAAGGATGTTTACGAATATTCGAACCAGCTCAGGATTCCCGAGCGGCACCCCTATGTCGGCGAACTCGTCTATACGGCCTTCTCCGGTTCGCACCAGGACGCGATCAACAAGGGCATGAAGGCGGCGCAGAAGGCGAACAGCCCGTTGTGGGAGGTGCCCTATCTGCCGATCGATCCCAAGGATGTCGGCCGCTCCTACGAGGCGATCATCCGCATCAATTCGCAATCCGGCAAGGGCGGCATCGCCTATATCCTGCAGGCCGATTACGGGCTGAACCTGCCGCGCGGCCTCCAGGTTGAGTTCCGCGAGGACATCCAGGCGATAACGGACGCGGAAGGCAAGGAACTGCCCTCGAAGCGTATCCACGACCGCTTCATCGAGACCTATATCGACCAGCCCGGCGGCCGCCTCAAATTCATCGAGCACCGCACCTTTCCCGACACCGAGGTCAAGGGGCGGCGCATGGTCGAGGCGATGATCATCGACGGCGGCAAGGAGATGACGATCACCGGAAGCGGCACCGGGCCGATCGACGGCTTCGTCGACGCGCTTTCGCGTCATATCGGGATTGAGATGTCGGTCGCCGATTATTCCGAACACTCGCTCCAGCGCGGCTCCAACGCCGCGGCGGTCTCCTATGTCGAGATGGAATATCCGGACGGCCGTATTTTCGGCGCGGGCATCAACACCAACATCGTCGGCGCCTCGCTCGAAGCGGTGGTCTCGGCCGCCAACCGCGTCCTCGCCAAGGCGAGCGGAACGTAGCGGCCTTCCGTCATCCAATATGGCATAGGCGAAATCGGCGCGGGACATTTCCGCGCCGATTCTTTTTCAGGATGTTCGCTTCAAGACGGAAGAATATCTGCCGGTCGATCAGTGCCTGTCATGGCCCATCGTCTGCGGAGGCGCGGCCGTCTGTGTGGCCGCCGGCTGTGCCGGTTGGGAAGCCGCCGCTGGAGTTGCCGCCGGCTTTGCAGCTTGCGAACCGCCATTGTCCACAACGGCGCCGCCGATGATCTTCCCGGAATCCGTGCTCGCGACCTTGCTCCGTTCCGCCGGAGCGCGATGGGTCGCGGCGGGCGAATGCACGTGGCCTGAGCGCCTCACGAATTCCTTGTAGATGAAGCCTTCATGGCCGTCGTAAGCGATCTTGCACCATTGATCGCAGCTGAACAGCTCGACCGACGCCTTGGCTGGCACCACAGCCAACACACGGGAATGGTTTTCCGCACTGGCGTGAAGCTTGACCGCCGTCGTGACGACGGCGCGGCGGCCACCCGTCTCGATCGGCTTGCTCGCACCTTCGGGAGCGGCCTCTTTCGCCGCCGGGCTCGCCTTTCCGGCGGTGTCCGTATCGGCAGGAATGCTGCTCGTTTCAGCATCGTCAGCCTTTGGCGCCGGCGTGAGCGCAGCGGATTTCACCACCGCGTCAGGCTTCGCATCGGAGGCAGGCTTGATGTCCGATGCTGGCTTTGCGGCGCCGGCGGCCGGCGCGAAAGCCGTCATCGATTGCGGTTTTCCGCCATGCGCGTTGGACAAGGCCCGGTCGGGTGGAACCACATTGGGCGCCCAACGCGCGCTTTCTGGAGAGGGAAGCTGGGCGACCGTTGCCGCGGCCTTCCTTGCCGGGAGCGCCGCCGCTTTCTGCGCTTCATTCACACCTGTGGGCGCGGTTGCTGCCGCCGCTTTCGGCGAACCGGCCTCCGCGGAGTTACCGTTTGCCTGCCGCACTTCCGCAGGTTTGGCCGCGGTCCCTTCGGCAATTGCGGGCGCCTTCTTCTGCTTGACCTGCGCTACCACCGGAGCGGTTTGCTTGAATCCGTGGCCGGAAAGAAGCAAAAAGCCTCCGCCAATCGCGGCGACGATCGCCAGACAGGCGGCGGAAAGGATCAAGCGACGCGCGATCGGCCGCCCTCGGCGCACCGGTGCGGCGGAGTTGCGCGGCAGGAAAATCCGCCGGCGTTGCTTTCCGTCGGGCGCCGGCGATGCGGGAGCGGCGGCCTCCCAATCATACTGCCAATCACGCCCTGCCCTTTTCTCGATGCTCCGGGCGGACGCCACAGCGCCTTTAGGGCCGTTCCCATTGGCTGGGGCTCCCGGCTGAACCGGACGGTGGCCGCTGGAGAGCCAAGCGGGAATTTGGGGATTATTTTCGTTGGAACCGATCTTGGCGGCTGGGTTGGCGGCCGGTTTCACTGGTGCGCCCGATCGGAACTCCTCATCTGAATCCAAATCGTCTGGCGCATCGGCCTTGAGCCTCGGGCGGATTGTCAATAGTCACACTCCACGGATAGATGCCCTACCGGCTCCCCGTAGCCCGCATACCGATGGCATCCTTTAATTCTTCACGCCTGAAAGCGTTGACCTGACGCAGCTTTCGCGACGCAGCGAGACCATGTTTTCCAATTACGGCGTTCCCGCGCCAAAAATGTGTCTAATTTGTGACATAGCCGGGGTTTCACGCGGGCAAAAGAGAACGAGCCCGGAACGAAAGATCGTTTCCGGGCCGCCACTTACACCACGGGTAGAAAGCCGAAGACCGACCAAACGCCTGCCGCAAATTGACAGCCGGCTCAGCTCAGCCCTTCGATCAGACCATCCTCGTTGAGGAATATCTTCTCCGAGGAAGGCCGGCTCGGCAGGCCAGGCATGGTCATGATCTCACCGCAGATCGCCACCACGAAGCCGGCGCCGGCCGACAACCTGACCTCGCGCACCGGCACGACATGGCCAGTCGGCGCGCCACGCAGGTTCGGATCGGTCGAGAAGGAATATTGGGTCTTGGCCATGCAGACCGGCAGATTGCCGTAACCAGCCTGCTCCCATTGATGCAGCTGGTCGCGCACGCTCTTGTCGGCAATCGCCTCGGAACCGCGATAGATGCGTTTCACGATCGTGTCGATCTTGTCGAAGAGCGGCATGTCGTCGGGATAAAGCGGCGCGAATTGCGAGGCGTCGGACTCCGCAAGCGTGGCCACCTTCCTCGCCAGTTCCTCCGTCCCCTTCGATCCCTCCGCCCAATGGCGGCAGAGGATCGCTTCCTCTCCCATCGAGGCGACGTAGTCTTTCAGCGCCTGGATTTCCGCTTCGGTATCGGAATGGAAATGATTGATGGCGACCACCGCCGGCACGCCGAACTGTCGCACATTTTCGATATGCCGGCCGAGATTGGGAGCGCCCTTCTTTACCGCCTCGACATTCTCCTGGCCCAGATCTTCCTTCTTGACGCCGCCATTCATCTTCATGGCGCGTACGGTCGCGACGATCACGGCGACTGCCGGTTTCAGGCCGGCCTTGCGGCATTTGATGTCGAAGAACTTTTCCGCGCCGAGATCGGCGCCGAAGCCGGCCTCCGTCACGACATAATCGGCGAGCTTCAGCGCCGTCGTGGTGGCCATCA
>Ga0187809_10000375_pt1 | contig 24465 bp, 18 predicted proteins | sample NC_wetland_sal_i_8_FD_132415 | JGI IMG/M metagenome (GOLD analysis project Ga0187809, IMG submission 132415) | Wetland sediment microbial communities from Neuse River Estuary, North Carolina, USA - ASW_4 | ecosystem: Environmental > Aquatic > Freshwater > Wetlands > Sediment | place: USA: North...
AAAGGCTGGAAGGTCGAGGATATCGATCACGAAAAGGCGCTCGCCTTGCTGTCGCTGCCGCGCGATGTAGGGCCGCACCCGGAAACGGGGAAGATGATCTCGGCCGGCATCGGGCGCTACGGGCCCTTCGTCCTGCATGACCGCGCCTACGCCAATCTGGAATCGGTCGAGGATGTCTTTTCGATCGGCCTCAACCGCGCCGTCTCGGTCCTTGCCGAAAAGCAATCGAAGGGAGCGAATGGGAGAGGTCGCGGAACACCGGCGGCTTTGAAGGATTTGGGGGAGCATCCCGATGGTGGCGGCCACATCACCGTCAGGGATGGACGTTATGGGCCTTATGTCAATTTCGGCAAGGTCAATGCGACACTGCCCAAGGGCAAGGAACCGTTATCCGTGACGCTTGAGGAAGCGCTGGCGCTGATCGCTGCCAAGGCTGAAAAGGGCGGCGGGCAGAAAAAGGCCGCGCGCGGCCGGAAAGCTTGAGAGAGAATTGGCACGAAGCCTGTCCGGAACAAGCACCAAAGCAAAAAGCACCAAAGCGGGACGGGCAAACCGCCCTTCTCCAAAAGCTTCCTTCCGGCCGAGCCGCGAAGACATTCTCAGCTACATTTCCGAAAACCCCGACCGGGCGGGCCGTCGCGAGATCGCCAGGGCCTTCTCGCTCAAGAATGACGACCGCATCTGGCTGAAGGACATTTTGCGCGATCTCGAGGACGAAGGTCTGATCGAGACGCGGCGCAAGCGGCTGGCGCGGCGCGGCACGCTTCCGAGCGTGACGGTTCTCGACATCTTCGCCCGGGACAATGATGGCGGACTGCTGGCGCGCCCGGCGGAACGCGCCAGTGAAGACGACACACAAAACCCTCTCGTCGCGATCCAGATTCCGAAGGGGCTCAAAGGTGCGATGCCTGGCATCGGCGATCGTGTCCTCGCCAAGCTGACGCCGAACAAGGATGGCGAAGGCCCTGCCTATACGGCGCGCGTGATGAAGATCATCGACCGGCGGCAGGAAGCGGTGCTCGGCGTCTTGCGCGTGCTGTCGGATGGCGGCTTCCGCATCGAGCCGGTCGAGCGCCGTCAGGCGGAATTGGTGATCGAGCCGGATTTCCTCAGCGGCGCCAAGGCGGGCGATCTGGTCGAGGTGGAGCCGTTCCGGGCCGCGCGCTACGGCTTGCCGCGCGGAAAGGTGCTCTCCGTCGTCGGCTCCATGACGAGCGAAAAGGCGGTCTCCATGATCGCCATCCATGCCCACGAGATCCCGCACATCTTCCCGCCCGCCGTTCTCGCGGAGGCGGAAGCCGCCAAGCCGATAAGGATTGCTGCCGGGCAACCCCCACCCCTAACCCCTCCCCACAAGGGGGAGGGGAAACGGCCTGACCGGCACCCATCTGTGGACGATGATTTCGAGCGTGAAAACAGCGCGCAATCCCCCTCCCCCCTGTGGGGAGGGGTTAGGGGTGGGGGTAAGTCAGACGCTACGCCGCGCGCGAGTTTCACCCGTGAAGACTGGCGCGCCGTGCCGCTCGTGACGATCGACCCGGCCGACGCCAAGGATCACGACGATGCCGTTTTCGCCGAACCGGATACGGATGAGAAGAATCCGGGCGGCGTCATCGTAATTGTGGCGATAGCCGATGTCGCGGCTTACGTGCGTCCCGGCTCGGCACTCGACCGCGAGGCACTGAAGCGCGGCAATTCGGTTTACTTCCCCGACCGTGTCGTCCCGATGCTGCCGGAACGAATTTCAAACGATCTCTGCTCGCTGAGGGAAAACGAGGACCGCCCTGCCCTGGCCGTCCGCATGACATTCTCGGCCGAGGGGCGGAAAATCCGCCATTCCTTCCACCGCGTCATGATGCGCTCGAAGGCGAAGCTCGCCTATACGGAAGCGCAGGCCGCGATCGACGGCGCGCCGAACGACAGGACCGGTCCGATCCTCGATACGATCCTGCGCCCACTGTGGGCGGCCTATCGCGTCCTCGAACGCGGCCGTAATGCGCGCCAGCCGCTGGAACTCGACCTGCCCGAGCGCAAGATCCTGCTCAAGCCCGACGGTACGGTCGATCGCGTCATCGTGCCGGAACGGCTGGACGCTCACAGGCTGATCGAGGAATTCATGATCCAGGCGAACGTCGCCGCGGCCGAGACGCTGGAGGCGAAACGCCAGCCGCTCGTCTATCGCATCCATGACGCGCCTTCCCTCGCCAAGCAGGAAGCGTTGCGCGATTTTCTCCAGACGCTCGGCCTGTCGCTTGCCCGCGGCGCGCAATTGCGCCCGGCCCAGTTCAATACGATCCTCGAACGCGTCGAGGATTCCGACAATGAGGCGCTCGTCAACGAAGTGGTCCTGCGCTCGCAGAGCCAGGCCGAATATTCGCCGGGCAATATCGGTCATTTCGGCCTCAACCTGCATCGCTACGCGCATTTCACCTCGCCGATCCGCCGCTATGCCGATCTGATCGTCCATCGCGCGCTTATCCACGCGCTGAATTTCGGCAAGGACGGGCTGACGCCGGAGGAAGAGTCCCGCCTCGACGAAACGGCGGCGCTGATTTCCGCTTCCGAGCGGCGGGCAATGGCGGCGGAGCGCGATACGATCGACCGGCTGGTCGCCGCTCATCTCGCCGAGCACAAGGGCGAAAGTTTCGATTCACGCATTTCCGGCGTGACCAAGGCCGGTCTTTTCGTGCGCCTGCCGCAATTTGGCGCGGACGGCTTCATCCCCATTTCAACGCTGGGGGACGATTACTATATTTTCGACGAAACGTCCCACGCGCTCTTCGGCCAACGAAGCGGAAAGGGATATCGGCTGGCGGACCCGGTCGAGGTGAAGTTGGTCGAGATCGCTCCCCTGGCAGGCGCCATGCGCTTCGAGATGCTGAGCGATCCGCATCCTCTCGAAGGCTCCAAACGGTCGTTTCACAAGGCAAGGCGGCGGACACACGCTGCCCCCAAACGGTCGTACCGTGGACGGAGATGAGGCGATGGAACAACAGATCTTTGGCGGTGAACTGCATTCGGGCCGGCCGGCGCGGCCGGTTTGGGCCGCGATGCTGAACGGCATGCGGGGCCGCTGTCCGCAATGCGGCGAAGGCCGCCTTTTCCGCTCGTTCTCCAAGACCGTGCCGGTCTGCGAGCATTGCGGGCTGGAAACCCATCATCATCGCGCCGACGATTTTCCCGCCTATATCGTCATTCTGATCGTCGGCCATATCACGATCGGCGGCATGCTGGCCGTCGAAATAACGACAAACCTCCCGATGTGGATGCATCTGGCGATCTGGACGCCGCTGACGGTCATTTTGGCCATCGGACTGCTGCAACCGGTGAAAGGCGCCATCGTCGGGCTGCAATGGGCGCTCTACATGCACGGTTTCGGCGGCGAGGAACCGGCGCTCGAAACGCATCCGGATTTGTGACGAGGGGGAGACTGATGGAAGGAATGACGCGCGCCGAACTGGACAAGACGGCATCGAGCGACTTTGCGCTCGGCGGCAGGCCGATGCGCCCGCGCGATGCCGCCACGCTGATGCTGCTCGACCGCCAGGGAAGCGATATCAGGGTTCTGATGGGACGCAGGCATATGAGGCACGCCTTCATGCCGGGCAAGTTCGTGTTTCCGGGAGGACGGACCGATCCTTTCGACAGCCGAGTGGAAGTGGCGGAAGGCTTGCACCCCGCCGTCGCGGTGAAGCTGATCGGCGCGCAACGGCCCGTGACTTCCGCTCGCGCGCGCGCCATCGCGCTTTCGGCCTTGCGCGAAACCTATGAGGAAGCGGGTCTGATCATCGGCCGTAAGGGCGCGTTTTCCACCCGCCATCCCGGCTGGCAGGCTTTTTCCGATCACGGCGTGCAGCCGGATCTCGGCATGGTCCGGTTCATCGCTCGCGCCATCACGCCTCCCGGCCGCGTGCGCCGCTACGACACGCGCTTCCTCGCCCTGTGGCGCGAGAATATCGTCGTCGAACTCGACGAGAAGCCGACCGACGAACTGGAGGAACTGGTCTGGGTGCCACTCAGCGACACGGCGACACTCGATCTTCCGGCGATCACCAAAAAGGTGCTGGCTGACCTCGGGGCAATGCTCGCCATTGACCCCGATCTCAGCCCCGATGGCCCGGTTCCTTTCTACCGGATGCTCCACAACCGCTTCACGCGCGTTCTTTTGTGAACACGCGGCAAAAAGCAAATCCCAGGATCTTGGATGGCTGGAACGGCGACAATCGACGAAGACACAGACGTGCGGTGGCTGGCCATAACGGCCGCCATCGCATCGATCAGCGTCGTCGGCATAGCGATCGGCCTGGGCATCCCGCTCCTCAGCGTCATCCTGACGAAGGAAGGTCATTCCGCCGGAATGATCGGCCTCAACACCGCCGTCGCCGGCATCGCCTCCATCGCGGCCGCGCCGCTGGCGACGCCGATCGCAGCGCGTCTCGGCGTCGTCCAGACGATCCTTCTCGCCATTATCGCCGGCGCCTTTGCCTTCATCGGCTTCTATGCCGCGCCGAAATTCTGGATGTGGTTCCCGCTCCGCGTCGTGCTCCACATGTCGCTCACCGTCCTGTTCATCCTCTCGGAATTCTGGATCAGCGTTTCCGCGCCGAAGCACCGGCGCGGACTGGTCCTGGGGATCTACGCCACGGTGCTTTCCATCGGCTTCGCCTTCGGGCCATGGCTGTTCGCAAAGGTGGGAAGCAACGGCTTCAGGCCTTTCGGCGTCGCCTTCGTCATGGTCATCGTCGCCGCGATTCCGGTTCTTGCGGCTTGGAAGGAAAGCCCCGCAATCCATCGTTCAAACACGAAGAATCACTTTTGGCGGTATCTCTTCCTTGTGCCGACGGCGACGGCGGCGGTTCTCGTCTTCGGCGCCGTCGAGACAGGCGGGTTCGCCCTTTTCCCCGTCTATGGCAGCCGCATCGGCTATTCGGAAGGCAATGCCGCAATGCTTCTCACCATGGTCGGGCTCGGCAATGTCGTGCTGCAGATCCCGATCGGCATGGTGAGCGACCGCATAAGGGACCGCCGCCTTCTCCTCCTCGGCTGCGCCGCTGTCGGGCTTGCCGGCATGCTTTGCCTCCCGGCGCTGATCGGGAACTGGTATCTGATGGCGGTCTCGCTCTTCCTCTGGGGCGGGGTGGTCGCGGCGCTCTATACGGTCGGTCTTGCGCATCTCGGCAGCAGGCTGACGGGCAGCGAGCTCGCATCCGCCAACGCCGCTTTCGTGTTCTGCTACGGACTTGGCATGCTTATCGGACCGCAGCTCATCGGGATCGGCATGGACAACTTCGGCGCAAACGGATTTTCCTACACGATGGGGCTTTTCTTCCTCGCCTACATCCTTCTCGCGGCCTCCCGCTTCATCATCAATCCGCGCCGGGCTTGACTTTCAGGCCGTGATCTTTATGTGTCGGCGCAATCTCGCGGCGTGCCGAAAGGCCGGCGAAAGCGATCGACATTTTCTCAGGATTGGCGGACCACCAAATGGCCAAGGCAACGACCATCAAGATCAAGCTTCTGTCGACGGCCGACACAGGCTTCTTCTACGTGACCAACAAGAACAGCCGCACCATGACCGACAAGATGACGAAGCGGAAATACGATCCGATCGCCAAGAAACATGTCGAGTTCAAGGAAACCAAGATCAAGTAATTTTTCGATTGCCGTTCGGGCGCGGCATCGCGGGCCCGCGGATAAGAGCGCGTCCAGCTTGATTGCGGGCGCGCTTTTGGCGTTTCGGTTATCACTATCGAGATCACGGTGGCGGTGAGCTTTTCGGGAGAACGGAAAGAATTTCTTGAACTCGCGAGGGTCCCTCCCCATGTCCTCTCGGCGGACAGAATGTCCGCGCCAACTGAAGGAGCTTCAATGACCGCCCGGGTTCTCGATGGCGAAATCCTGAGCAACCGCTACGACGACGTCCGCCTGTACGAAGGGGTCCGTACCCGCCGTATCCTCGCCTTCTGCATCGACTATTTCATTGTGGCGCTTCTGCTCATCCCGTTCGCCATCCTCGTCTTCCTGCTGGGTATCGTGACCTTCGGGCTCGGCTGGGGATTGTTCTCCGTCCTCGCGCCACTGGTCGCGTTCATCTATGTGTGGAACACGCTTGGCGGCCCGCGCCAGGCAACCGTCGGCATGCGGATGATGGCGATTCGCCTCGAGCGCCTGGACGGCCGGCCGATCGACGGGTTGACAGCTGTCATCCACACCGTTCTGTTCTGGGCAGCGAATGTGATTATCTCGCCGCTCATCCTGGTGATCACGCTCTTCACAGACCGCAAGCGGACCTTGCATGACCTGCTTCTCGGCACGGTCGTGATCCGCAGTGACCGCTGATCGCTAACGCTGTTATAAGACAAGATTGTTGCGGCCGTCTGTTTGGGCGGCCGGCTTTCGTCAAGCGATGGATATCCGTTCCACGGATGGAGGCAGGAGCGCTAAAAAGCGCCAATCCACATCGCCACCGACACGATGAAGAAGCCGACGCAAAAGAGTGAGGCGAAATCCTGAACCGTTTGAGCCATGAAACCCTCCTGTATTTGATCTGTTTTTTATATGTTCTTTATTTGTTCCTGTCCAGGCGTAATCTGGCCCAAGTGCTTCGTTGCTGCTTTGTTTCACTCGGCATGGTTAATGGCGGACAGGCTCGACGCTGGTGCGCGGCACTTTGGCCTTCGTCATCAGCGAACCCGACGGTGATCGCGCACGAGCTTAAAGCTGGACGACTCTTCCTTCGGAAAGGGTGACGCGGCGGTCCATGCGCGCCGCGAGATCATGGTTGTGGGTGGCGATCAGCGCCGAAACGCCGGACTGCCTCACCAGCGCAACCAATGCTTCATAAACATAGATCGCGGTATGCGGGTCGAGATTGCCCGTCGGCTCGTCAGCAAGGAGGACGAGCGGCGCATTCGCAACGGCTCTTGCGATCGCGACGCGCTGCTGCTCGCCGCCCGACAGCTCGGCCGGCCTGTGCTCGCCGCGTTTGCCGATCCGCATATAGTCGAGAAGCTGCGCCGCGCGCTTTTCGGCTTCCGGTTTCGCCAGCCCGCGGATGATCTGCGGGATCATGATATTCTCAAGGGCGGAGAATTCCGGCAGAAGGTGATGGAACTGATAGACAAAGCCGATCTCGGCGCGGCGGATCGCCGTGCGGTGGTCGTCGGAAAGGCGGCCGCACGCGCGCCCGTTGACAATGACGTCGCCGCCATCGGGACGTTCCAGCAACCCGGCCATGTGAAGCAGCGTCGACTTGCCGGCCCCGGACGGCGCGACCAGAGCGACCATCTCGCCCTTCTTCAAAGCGAAATCCGCGGCGTTCAGGATCGTCAGCCGCCGCTCGCCCTGCTGGTAATGCCGCTCAACCTTCTTCAGTTCGAGGATCGGCTCGGCCATTACTCGTACCTCAACGCCTCGACCGGATCGAGCGCCGCGGCCCGCCAGGCGGGGAAGAGCGTGGCGAGGAACGACAGGACGAGCGCCATCGCCACGACCGAAAGCGTCTCGCCAATATCCATGCGCGCCGGAAGCTGGCTGAGGAAATAGAATTCCGGATTGAAGAGCGTCGTGCCGGAAAGCCAGGAGAAGAATTCCCGGAGGCGCTCGATATTGAGGCAGACGATGACGCCGAGGACAACGCCGGCGACGGTCCCCGCGATACCGATCGTCGACCCGGTCATGAGGAAGATACGCATGATCGCCCCGCGCGTCGCGCCCATCGTTCGCAAGATGGCGATGTCGCTGCCCTTGTCCTTCACCAGCATGATCAGGCCAGAGATGATGTTAAGCGCCGCAACCAGGACGATCAGGGTCAGGATCATGAACATGACGTTGCGCTCGACCTGGAGCGCGGAAAAGAAGCTTTCGTTGCGCGTCCTCCAATCGACCAGATACATCTGCCTTTGCGCCGCCGCCTCCACTTTCGGGCGCATGGCGTCAACATTGTCGGGATTGTCGAGATAAATCTCGATCGACTGCACCTTGCCGTCGGAATTGAAATAGGCCTGCGCTTCCTTGAGCGGCATGAAGATGATGGTCTGGTCGTATTCCGACATGCCGATCTCGAAGATGGCGGTGACGGTATAGGATTTCATGCGTGGCGTCGTCCCGAAGGGCGTCTCGTCGCCATCAGGGGAGATGAGCGTAATGCTGTCGCCCACTTCCAGCCCGAGATTTTCCGCCATACGCGTGCCGATCGCCACGCCGCCGCTGTCGTCGAAGCCCTTGAGCGTGCCTTGTTTGATGTCCTTCGCGACAAGCTTGATCTTTTCCAGATCCTCGCCGCGAATGCCGCGCACCAGCGCGCCGGTGCCGACGCCGACCTTGCCCGATGCGAGAACCTGACCTTCTATGAGAGGGATGGCGTATTTCACGCCGGGGACGCCATCGATGCGCTTCGCCAACGCGTCATAATCGGTCAGCGGCCGGTCCATCGGCTGCAGGATGAGATGGCCGTTGATGCCGAGAATGCGCGTCAGGAGCTCGTCACGAAAGCCGTTCATCACGGCCATGACGATGATGAGGGTGGCGACGCCGAGCATGATCCCGGTAAAGGAGATCATGGCGATGACCGAAATGACGGTTTCCTTGCGGCGCGAGCGGAGATAGCGCCAGGCGATCATACGCTCGAAGACAGAGAACGGTCCGGCGCCGCCGCTCGGAATCGCGACGGGCTGCGGCGCTTTCCGGGGCGTTTTTGCCGCAACGCCCGCCATCGAATTCACGCCGGTTTCTCCACCATTGCCAGGAGTTCGTCGATCGTCTTGATCTCACGTTCGCCCGTGGCGCGGCGCTTCACTTCCACCGTCCCTTCGGCGGCCCCACGCGGGCCCACGATCACCTGCCAAGGAATACCGATCAAATCGGCGGTCGCGAATTTCGCCCCCGCGCGCTGGTCCGTATCGTCATAGAGCACGTCTTGCCCCGCCTTCTCGTAAGCAGCCTGCAATTTTTCGCACAAAGCATCGCAGGCGGCATCGCCCGGTTTCATGTTGATCAGCACGACATCGAAAGGAGCGACGGAATCGGGCCATATTATGCCGCTCTCGTCATGGCTGGCCTCGATGATCGCGGCGACGAGGCGCGTCGGGCCGATGCCGTAAGAGCCGCCGGAAAGGAAATGCTCCTTGCCGTCCGGCCCGGTTATCTTGGCGCCCATCGGCTTCGAATATTTCTCGCCGAAATGGAATATATGGCCGACCTCGATGCCGCGAGCGGCGAGCCGATCCGCCTCGGGCACCGCCGCCCACCCTGCTTCGTCATGCATTTCATCCGTCGCCGCATAAGGCGTCGTCCATTCTTTCACGATCGCGGCGATTTCGGCGTCATTGGTGAAGTCCGTCTGCTCGCCCGGCACGGGCAGGTCGAGATAGGCGCGATTGCAGTAGACCTGGCTTTCGCCGGTATCGGCAAGGATGATGAATTCGTGGCTGAGATCGCCGCCGATCGGTCCGGTATCCGCACGCATCGGGATCGCCTTCAAGCCCATGCGCGAGAACGTCCTCAGATAGGACACGAACATACGGTAATAAGCAGCTCTCGCGCCTTCAAAATCGAGATCGAAGGAATAGGCGTCCTTCATCAGGAATTCCCGGGAGCGCATGACGCCGAAACGCGGCCTCACCTCGTCGCGGAATTTCCATTGTATATGGTAGAGATTGAGCGGCAGATCCTTGTAGGACCGCACATAGGCGCGAACGATCTCCGTCACCATCTCCTCATTCGTCGGACCATAGAGCATGTCGCGGTCATGCCGGTCCTTGAGGCGCAGCATTTCCTTGCCATAGGCCTCGTAGCGGCCGCTTTCGCGCCAAAGGTCGGCCGACTGAATGGTCGGCATGATGATCTCGAGCGCGCCAGCGCGGTTCTGCTCCTCGCGGATGATCCCGCAGACCTTGTCGAGGACGCGCTTGCCGAGCGGCAGCCAGGAAAAGCTTCCCGCCGCCTGCTGGCGGATCATGCCGGCGCGCAGCATCAGCCGATGGGAAACGATCTCCGCTTCGCGGGGATTCTCCTTAAGAATGGGCAGAAAATAGCGCGACAGTCGCATGGAAAAGGTCCGTATGAGGGAGATCATACCGGAATCACCTGCGATCCGGCACATTGTTTGGCGCTTTTAACCATTTCAGCAGCAATTGGAAACCCGCGCCGGCGCGGCGAATTGGCGAAAGATGCTTGCCCGCGATGATGGCGATCTCTGCTCTTTTATTGTGCAGTGCAGCACATCAAAACCGATTTCCGGGCAATATTTTTCGTGACAGGGCGGCGAATGTTGGTCTAAGGTTTCTTTATAACCGAGGAAGCGAAACAAAATCGCTTTCCCTACGCGGTCAAAGTCTTGGGAGGATGCGATCCTGGCGCGTGAATACGCAGCCGCCAGAAGTGGATACGGGTCGGACGCGTTTATCTTGCAAGGCCTTGAGCCTTGCATTTTTTTTGAGCTACCCCCTTTGTTGTCGTTTCACCTTCGCATCTCTGGATTGAGAACAGTTGGCTCGCTGCAATGCGGACCAAAACCGCTCCCACGCTTTTGCTGGTATTAATGAACCGGCAGCGCTATCCAGAGCGCCGGCAAATTTCCGGAGAACGTCATGGCGACGATTGTAACAGCGGCGATGATCGTCATCGGCGACGAAATCCTCTCCGGACGGACCAAGGATCGCAATATCGGCCATCTCGCCGACATTGTGGCGGCGATCGGCATCGACCTGAAGGAAGTGCGCATCGTTCCCGATGAGGAGGACGAGATCGTTGCGGCCGTCAACGCGGTTCGCGCGCGCTACGATTATGTCTTCACCACAGGCGGCATAGGCCCGACCCATGACGATATCACCGCCGATGCGATCGCCAAGGCCTTCGGCGTGCGATGCGATTATGACCCGGAAGCTTATCGTATGCTGGAGGAGAGCTATAAGAAGCGCGGCATCGAGTTCACTGCCGCACGAAAGCGCATGGCGCGCATGCCGGTCGGGGCGGAGCATATCCCCAATCCCATCTCAACGGCGCCCGGTTTCCGGATCGGCAACGTCCATGTCATGGCGGGTGTACCCTCCGTCTTCCAGGCGATGCTGGACAACGTCGTGCCGACGCTGCGGACGGGACAGAAACTCCTCTCGGCAACGGTCCACTGCCCCTTCGGAGAGGGCCTGATCGGTGATCCGCTGGCGGTGATCCAGAAGGACAATCCCGAAACCATCATCGGCTCCTATCCGAAGAGTTTCGAGGGTAAGTTCTCCACTGATATTGTCATCCGCGCCCGCGCCGCCGAACCGCTGGTGCGCGCCGAGGAAGCCGTGAAAGCGATGGTCGCAATGCTGGAGAAAACCGCGTGATCGAGACGGTCGAGACCCAATGCTGCGTCGTCGGGGGAGGACCGGCCGGCATCGTCGCCGGTTACCTCTTCGCCAGGGCCGGTGTGAAAACCCTGGTCCTCGAAAAACACGGCGATTTCCTGCGTGATTTCCGCGGCGATACTGTTCACCCATCGACCATCGAGGTGATGCGCGAACTCGGCCTCGCCGAAAGGCTCCTCCAGCGACCGCACCAGCGCTACGATAAACTCTCGGGCGATTTCGGCGGCGAGATCGTACGGGTCGCCGACTTTTCCGCCCTCCCCGTCAAGTACAAATTCATTGCCTTCATGCCGCAATGGGATTTCCTCGACTTTCTCTCCGAGGAGGCGAAGCAACTTCCGGCTTTCTCGCTCTACATGAATTGCGAAGGGCAGGAATTGATCGAAGAAAACGGCCGCGTCGTCGGCGTCAAGGCGGTCAGGGAGGGAAAGGAGATTCATATACGCGCGGCGCTCACCATCGGTGCGGACGGACGCCATTCGAAGATCCGGTCGGAAAGCGGTTTCGCCGTCAAAAATATCGGCGCGCCGATCGATGTCCTCTGGTTCCGCATGCGCCGCGACCAGGCGCCGCACGAGGACATGCTGCTGCATGCGGGGATCGATCATTTCATCGTCACGATCGATCGCGGCGACTATTGGCAGTGCGCTTATGTCATTGCCAAGGACGGCATTGAAAAAATCAGGGATGCGGGCCTCGACGCCTTCAAGGCGTCGATCGGCAAGACCGTGCCATCGCTCAAGCCGCATCTCGACGACATCGGAAGCTGGGACGACGTGAAGCTTCTGACGGTCGCAATCGACAGGCTGGAGGAGTGGTCGCGGCCCGGCCTCCTCTTCATTGGTGACAGCGCGCATGCCATGTCTCCAATCGGCGGTGTCGGGATAAACCTCGCCGTCCAGGATGCAGTCGCCGCCGCGAACCTTTTGTCAGGCAAGCTGCGGGAGGGAAAGCTGTCCGGTGCCGATCTGGATCAGGTAAGGCAAAGGCGCCTTTTCCCGACCCGGGCAACCCAATTCGTACAGGTCCAGGCGCAGAACTTCATTCTTGCGCCGATCGTTCAGGGCCGGGTCCGGAGGATCAGGCCGCCGCTTATTCTGCGGATCGTTTCCCGCATTCCCTATATGCAGCGCAAGGTTGCAAGCCTCGTTGGCCTTGGCGTGCGGCCGGAGCATGTGCGCTCTCCCGACGCCACTGCGGGTACGGAAACTGGAACCGGATCGGGTCGATCCATTTGAATTATCGCTGCTGAGAGGGCCTGCCAAGCGAGCGGGCAAGCTTCCCGTCGGTCAAGTTGGAATCATATCTGACAACGCCCTCGCGGCACTTGCAATACAGCGGGATTTGCGGTTATCGCAAGGCGCATTCCAGTTGCGTGCCGGGGTGCAAGCCGATGTCTTCTCTTCCTGAAAAAGCCTTTCCCGTTTCCTGGGACCAGTTCCACCGCGATGCGCGGGCGCTGGCCTGGCGTTTGGCGGGCGTCAACGGAAAATGGCGCGCCATCGTCTGCATCACCCGCGGCGGCCTCGTCCCGGCCGCGATCATTTCACGCGAATTGGGCATCAGGCTGATCGAAACTGTCTGCGTCGCTTCCTATCATGAATATAATGAACAGGGGCAGATGCAGGTCCTGAAGGAGATAACGGCTTCACTGCTGGAGAACGAAGGCGAAGGCATCCTGATCGTCGATGATCTCACGGATACCGGCAAGACGGCGGCGATCGTTCGCGCGATGATGCCGAAGGCGCATTTCGCCACGGTTTACGCGAAGCCGAAGGGACGTCCGCTGGTCGATACCTTCATCACCGAAGTGTCGCAGGATACCTGGATCTATTTCCCCTGGGACATGGGCTTCAGCTACCAGAAGCCGATCGCCGACGATCACAAGGGCTGACCAATCTGCTCGACGCCAAGCCGCGGAGACGTTACAACCGCCGGTGTTTCGTCCCCGTTATCCACACAGCTCGCCCACAACATATTGGGGGTCATAAAACTTCCAAAAACGAATCCTTGACGGTTCGGGGCGAGTCGCTTTTTATGGGTCATGCGCTTCTGTTCGTGAGCGTGGCCGGGACGTTTAGAGGCCGGCTTTTTCAGATTTCCGGTGCGTTTTCAGGCGGTTCGCCGCTCCGTTCGGAGCAGCGGGAGTGTGTTTGCCGTGGGTATGGGGACTGGATAAGAAGGGGCTGCCGGGCTGGACTAAATCTCCTGTTAATACTATATTTAGTGTTTGCGGAGAAACTCGGCACTAGATAGCGTAAAACTCTTCTCTTCGGAGAGAGTCGTTATCAGCGTGAAGGTGATGGGGACCCGCGGGCGAGGTTCCGAGCTTTCGACAGGCGGCCACGGATTGGCTGGCAAGGTTCGGGATCGTTCTCGCGGATGGAGAGCCGGTCTTCTCGCGAAGACTGGATGCGGCGGACTGCGCCTATCGAAACGGGACGGGAAATTCCTTTCGAAAGCGCTATATATAGACGGCTTAAAGGGACACGAAGATGCGCATCGAGCGGCGTTTCACCAGGGCGGGCCAGTCACCTTATGCGGAGATCGAGTTCCGCAAGGCGCTCTCCGAGATCAAGAACCCCGACGGCTCGATCGTCTTCCGGCTGGCCGATATCGACGTGCCGGCTCAGTTCAGCCAGGTCGCGACCGACGTTCTGGCGCAAAAATATTTCCGCAAGGCCGGCGTGCCGGCGCGCCTGAAAAAGGTCGAGGAGACTTCGGTCCCCTCCTTCCTGTGGCGCTCCGTCGCCGACGAAGCCGTGCTCGCCGAACTGCCCGAGAGCGAGCGCTATGGCTCCGAAACCGACGCCCGCCAGGTTTTCGACCGGCTCGCCGGCACATGGGCCTATTGGGGCTGGAAAGGCGGCTATTTCGCCTCGGAGGAAGACGCCCACGCCTTCCGCGACGAGCTTGCCTATATGCTCGCCACCCAGCGGGTCGCGCCGAACTCGCCGCAATGGTTCAACACCGGCCTTCACTGGGCCTATGGCATAGACGGGCCGAGCCAGGGCCATTTCTACGTCGATCCCTTCACCGGCAAGCTCACCAAGTCGAAATCGGCCTATGAGCATCCGCAGCCGCACGCCTGCTTCATTCAGTCCGTCGGCGACGACCTCGTCAATGAGGGCGGCATCATGGATCTGTGGGTGCGCGAGGCGCGGCTGTTCAAATACGGCTCCGGCACCGGCTCTAATTTCTCGATGCTGCGCGGCGAAGGCGAGAAGCTTTCGGGCGGCGGCAAATCATCGGGCCTGATGAGTTTCCTCAAGATCGGCGACCGCGCCGCCGGCGCCATCAAGTCGGGCGGCACGACGCGCCGCGCCGCCAAGATGGTCGTGGTCGACATCGATCATCCCGACATCGAGCAATATATCGACTGGAAGGTGAACGAGGAGCAGAAGGTCGCAGCCCTCGTCACCGGCTCCAAGATCGTCAAGAAGCATCTCGCCGAAATCATGAAGGCCTGCGTCAATTGCGAAGGCGAGAAGGACGACTGCTTCGATCCCTCGATCAACACAGCCCTGAAACGTGCTATCCGCGCCGCCAAGCGCGATGCCGTGCCGGAAAACTACGTCAAGCGCGTCATCCAGTTCGCGAAGCAGGGCTACACCTCGATCGCGTTCAAGACCTATGACACGGATTGGGATTCGGAGGCCTATCTCACCGTTTCCGGCCAGAACTCCAACAATTCCGTCTCGCTGAAGGAGGATTTCCTGCGCGCGGTCGAGAATGACGGCGACTGGAAGTTGATCAACCGCATTGATGGCAAGGTGGCGAAGACGCTGAAGGCGCGCGATCTGTGGGAGAAGATCGGCTATGCCGCCTGGGCTTCGGCCGATCCGGGCCTGCACTTCAACACGACGATGAACGACTGGCACACTTCGCCGGCAGCGGGGCCGATCCGGGCGTCCAACCCGTGCTCGGAATATATGTTCCTCGACGACACGGCCTGCAATCTCGCATCCGTCAATCTGCTTCAATTCCGGCAGAATCGGCAATCGGCAATCGGCAATCGGCAATCGGTCCTTCTACAAGCTCAGGATGAGGCTCCCCATGGTGAGCCTGTCGAACCACGACTGCCCGCTGCCGACCTGCCGATTGCCGCGTCCGACCTGTTCGACATCGAAAGCTTCGAACACGCCGTTCGCCTCTGGACCGTCGTGCTCGAAATCTCCGTCATGATGGCGCAGTTCCCGTCGAAGGAGATCGCGCGTCTTTCCTATGAATACCGCACGCTCGGCCTCGGCTATGCCAATATCGGTGGCCTGCTCATGACGTCCGGCATTCCCTACGATTCGCCGGAAGGCCGCGCCATCTGCGGCGCGCTCACCGCGATCATGACTGGGGTCGCCTATGCCACCTCGGCCGAAATGGCGGGTGAATTGGGCGCCTTCCCCGATTATGACCGCAACGCCGAGAATATGCTTCGCGTCATGCGCAACCACCGCCGCGCCGCTTATGGCGTGAGCGGCGAAGCGTCCGCGAATGCGGGCGCGGAGGATGCGTTCAAGAAATTCGATGGCTATGAAAAGCTGTCGGTCAATCCTGTGCCGCTCGTCGCCGGGGACTGCCCGCAGCCCGCATTGATCGAGCATGCGCGGCAGGCCTGGGACCGCGCCATCGAGCTCGGCGAGGAGCATGGCTACCGCAACGCGCAAGCGACCGTCATCGCGCCGACCGGCACGATTGGCCTCGTCATGGATTGCGACACGACCGGCATCGAGCCCGATTTCGCGCTGGTGAAGTTCAAGAAGCTCGCCGGCGGCGGCTATTTCAAGATCATCAACCGCGCCGTGCCGGAGGCGCTCAGGACGCTCGGCTATCCGGAAAGCCAGATCGGCGAGATCGAGGCCTATGCGGTCGGCCATGGCAATCTGAACCAGGCGCCCGGCATCAATCCCGGCTCGCTCAAGGCCAAGGGCTTCACCGACGAGAAGATCGCGGCGCTGAACGCGGCGCTGAAGAGCGCCTTCGACATCAAATTCGTCTTCAACAAATGGACGCTCGGCGAGGATTTCTGCCGTGACGTGCTGCAGTTCACCGACGAGCAACTTGACGATTTCTCCTTCGAGATGCTCCCTGCCCTCGGCTTCTCCAGGAAGGAGATCGGGGCGGCGAACATCCATGTCTGCGGCGCCATGACGCTGGAAGGCGCGCCGCACCTGAAGGAAGAGCACCTGCCCGTCTTCGATTGCGCCAATCCTTGCGGCAAGATCGGCAAGCGCTATCTCTCGGTCGAGAGTCACATCCGCATGATGGCGGCGGCGCAGCCCTTCATCTCGGGCGCCATCTCCAAGACCATCAACATGCCGAACGACGCGACCGTCGAGGACTGCAAATCGGCTTATATGCTCTCCTGGAAGCTGGCGCTGAAGGCGAACGCGCTCTACCGCGACGGCTCCAAGCTGTCGCAGCCGCTCAACGCCTCGCTGCTCTCCGACGACGAGGAAGAGGCGGACGATCTGGTCGAGGAGCTTGCCGCGGCGCCCGCCGCCGCCCGCGCCGCGGCTGTGACCGAAAAGATCGTCGAACGCATCGTGGAGCGCGTCGTGCGCGACCGCGAGCGGCTGCCCAACCGCCGCAAGGGTTATACGCAGAAGGCGGTCGTCGGCGGCCACAAGGTCTATCCCCGCACCGGCGAATTCGACGACGGGCGGCTCGGCGAGATATTCATCGACATGCACAAAGAGGGCGCCGCCTTCCGCGCCATGATGAACAATTTCGCCATCGCCATCAGCCTGGGCCTGCAATATGGCGTGCCGCTGGAGGAATATGTCGAGGCGTTCACCTTCGTCAAATTCGAGCCGGCCGGCATGGTCATCGGCAACGAAGCGATCAAGACCGCGACCTCGATCATCGACTATGTCTTCCGCGAGTTGGCGATCTCCTATCTCGGCCGCAACGACCTCGCGCATGTCGATCCGTCCGAGATTTCCAATACCTCTCTCGGGCGCGGCATGTCGGAAGGCAAGCTTCCCGTCTCCAAGGGCCTGACGCGCGGCCAGACCTTCAAGGTCGTCGGCGGCAGCGAGCCGAAAGGTTTTGCCGGGGGGGCTGCGAGCGAGAAATCCTCCCCTCAGCGCGCGGCCCCCACGGCCTTTTCCGGCTCGAACGTGCGCGCCCTGTCGAGCGCCACGGCGACGGTGACGGCGCTCCGCCCCACCGTCTCCGAACTCGCCGAGGAAGCGACCGCCTTCCGCCGCGACTATGAAGACCGCGCCGCGGAGCTTGAGGACATCGACGAAGAGGAAGCGTCAGCCGCCCTCTTCACCGACGCCGCGGCCGAGGAAGCGGCGGAAGCGAAGAAGCTCAACGCCTCCCGCCGCCAGCAGGCCCTGCTCCAGGGCTACACCGGCAATATGTGCTCCGAATGCCAGAATTTCACAATGGTGCGCAACGGCACCTGCGAGAAATGCGATACGTGCGGCGCGACCAGCGGGTGCTCGTGAGACGCCGCAGCAGCCGCCTCCTCAACGATGTCGGACAAAGTTCAAGGTGATCTATTCTCGAAAATAGGTACCCTGAACTTCGTCCAGATTTTGCTTGCGGACCTACATGACGATCTCGCCGGGAAGTGGCTCGTTTTCGGCAACTGGCGGACTTGTCAACGACGTTGGGACCGGGCGGCACTATGATCCCTGGCGGGGAGGTTGCCTATACAGCATGGGTTGAGGCCAGAAGCAGCTTCATCCAAGGAAACTACATGGCCACCGTTCTACTGTGCCAAAGCTTAGCTGAACACTTGTTAGCAGCATATATCAGTATGGGCTTGGAACCTGAGAAATTGCCGAAACGCGTCTCTTTTAAAGAGACCGTGAAACGCTGTGTCTCAAGACAGGTGTTCGACGAATCATTCTCGCTCGAACTCATTAGCATGATGGAAATTCGTAATCCATTATCGCACTACCGGGATATAGATGACCCAAGTAACCTCAGCCGGCGGGCTATGAATACACAATTACCTGCCGCCGAACATATCAGGAGTGATGCGTCTTTCGCGCTATCCATTGCTATCAAGTTGTTATCCCTACCGCCCTTCTGGCTGGGTGGCGAGACGTTGGCATAAGGTTCTCCACGAGCGAAGCGAGGTCGGATGAGGGTACATTATCGCAGTCACAAGCCGATATATCGCGCATAGATGATAACGCTATCACAGACATCATTGATGTCTTTCAGCATCGTCCTGTGGAACCGCAGTGCGGAAGCCACCACCTTCGTCATCCCAGGGCGGAGCCGAGCAGCGCGAGGCGGAGACCCTGGGATCCATGCCTGAGCGACGCGGCCGGACGAGGCGGTGCAGAAGGAACGCCGTTCTGAACCGCCGCGCGTATCACCGACGCTCTGGCATGGATCCTCGGGTCGCGCTTCGCTTGCCCGAGGATGACGAAAGGGGAAGGTAGGGCATCTTTCAGGCGATCTTTAATTACTAACCGCCGGTGTGGCGCCATTTTCCAGATACGGCCATTTCTTCGCAGCGCAGTTGATCCGTTCCGCCACAATACCGCTTGAAATTGCCGAATCGCATATTGCGATGGCGTGGACAGTTGCCGTTCGCCTTGTGCGGCTTGCATAGCAGGCAACCGGCCCGGGCGTTCTTACGCCGCTTCCTTTTGAAATGCATGAATGCCTCCGAAAACCGGTGCGCCCGGATGGCGCGCGCGCATGTTTCGGAAGCTGGAAACCTTGATGATCATATCCGACATCTAACAGGGGATCGAGTGACCAACCAGTCTATTTGTGCGACCGGTTCCAGAAGCACCGCCCCCCACCTTCGTCATCCCAGGGCGGAGCCGAGCAAAGCGAGGCGGAGACCCTGGGATCCATGCCTGAGCGACGCGGCCGGACGAGGCGGTGCAGAAGGAACGCCGTTCTGAACCGCCGCGCGTACCATGGATGCTCAGGCATGGATCCTCGGGTCGCGCTTCGCTTGCCCGAGGAGGACGAATGGGGAGCGGTGCGGCTGCTCGGGGTTGCCCGAGGATGACGAAAGGAGGGAGCCGCAAGGTCGCCTCTACCAGCCCAAGCCGACGAAAAGTTCGTTCCAGTCGGGATTGGTCTTCTCGATCAGGTCGATTTTCCATTGGCGCAGCCAGCGCTTCAGCGATTTCTCTCGCTGGATGGCGTCGCGGATGTCGAAATGTTCCTCGTACCAGACGAGCCGCTGGACACCGTAGCGAGCAGTGAAACGCGAACCCCTCCCCGATTTGTGCTCGGGCATGCGCCGCGCCAGATCGTTGGTGACACCGATATAGATCGTGCCGCGTTTCTGGCTCGCGGTCATGTAGACGTAGCCGGTCATGATCGGAGGTTAGACGAAGGCCGCTCGTAAGGACACGCCCCTTCGTCAAGGCACAGCGCGCCGGCCTCCCGCTTCGTCATCCCAGGGGGGAGCCGAGCAACGCGAGGCGGAGACCCTGGGATCCATGCCTGAGCGGTGCGGCCGGATGAGGCAGAGCGGAGGATTCGCGGTTCTGCACCGCAGTGTACCTCATCGACGCTCCGGCATGGATCCCCGGGTAGCGCTTCGCTTGCCCGAGGATGACGAAAGTAGCGACCTGCCGTCAACCACCCACCCGCTCACTTGCCTCAAACACCGCCAGTTGATCCGCGAAGGCGCGTTTGTATGCGGGCCTCGCCTCCCCGCGGGCGATATAGGCCGGGAGGTTGGGGTAGTCTTCCAGGATGCCCGAGCCCTTCAACCTCTGCAGCACATGCACCATCAACAGATCGCCGGCGCTGAACGTCCCGTCGAGCCAGTCGGCGTCGCCAAGCCGGCGGGACAGGTCGTCCAGCCGTTTCCGGATGCTGTCATCGAGGACACTGAGGCGCTGCTCGTACCAGGGCTCGCCGCTCTCCAGAATTTTCGTGAGGCTGCGCTCGAAAATCGGCGGCTCCACCGTGTTGAGCGCGGCAAACATCCATGCAATCGCGCGCGCCCGGGCATTCGCATCGTCCGGCAGCAGGCCGGCATGGCGCTCCGCTATATGAAACACGATCGCGCCGGACTCGAACAGGACGAGATCGCCTTCTTCATAGGTCGGAATCTGCCCGAAAGGATTGAGCGCGCGATGCGCGGGTTCTTTCATCTCGGCGAACGAGACGAGACGGACCTCGTAGGGCTGGCCCACTTCCTCGAGCGCCCAGCGAGCGCGCATGTCGCGCGCCAACCCCCGGCCGCGATCGGGCGACCGCTCAAATGCGGTGATGGTCGGGATCATCGTGCCTTCCTCCTACGATGGTCTCGGGCGAGGAGTACACTCACGCCGCCGCCAATTCCCTCTCCGCCGCTTTGGGAAACGGCCGGAATGTCATCGCGATCAGGAAGGCCGCCAGCCCCATGCCCCAGGAGGCGATGTAGAGGTAGGCGTAGCTATCGAAGCGGTCGTAGAGCAGCCCACCGACGAGCGGCCCCAGTGACATGCCAAGGCTGCCGGCCATGGCCGTGCCGCCGATGATCGTGCCCATCATACGGAGCGGAAAGTTTTCGCGCACGATCACGGCGTAAAGCGGCATGACGCCGGCATAGACGAAGCCGACCACCGCCGCCACGCTGTAGAACTCTCCGATCTGGCTGGCGAAGACATAGGCGAGCACGCCGAAGGCTTGCGCCAGCAGCCCCAGCACCAGCACGCGCTGCGCGCCGAAGCGGTCGCCCATGATGCCGAAGGCGAGCCGGCCGAACATGCCGGCAAAGCCCTCGACGCTGTAGATCGAAACGGCGGCGATCGTCGGAATGCCGCAGGTGATGGCATAGCTGACCGTGTGGAAGATCGGCCCGGAATGGGTGGCGCAGCAGAAGAAATTCGCCGCGACAAGCACGAGGAATTGCGGCGAGCGTACCGCCTCGCGCACCGTCATGTCGGGCCGCGGCCCCGTCTCGGCGAAAGCGCCCTCCCCGGCCTCGAGTTGCGGCGGCCGGCGCACCAGCAATGCGGTCGGGATCATGATCAACGCCGCTATGCAGGCGATGATGAGCATCGAGGCGCGCCAGCCATGCGTGGTGATCAGCCAGGCCGCGAGCGGCGACATGGTCATCGGCGCCATGCCCATGCCGGCGGAAACGAGCGATATGGCAAGGCTGCGCTGCGTGTCGAACCAGCCGGTGACGGTCGCCATCATTGGCACCAGAACGGCGGTGGCCGCGCCGCCGACAAACAGGCCGAAGAGAAGCTGGAACTCAATCAGCGAACCCGCCCGGCTGGCGAGCGCTAGGGCGGCAGGCAGGATGATGGAGCCGGCCAGCACCACCGGGCGTGGCCCGAACCGGTCGGACAGGCCGCCCCAGATCATGCTGGCGAACGCCATGGCCAGGAAGCCGATCGTCATGGCGCCGGAAATGGCGGCCACGGACCAGCCGGTCTCCCGCGCCATCGTCAGCAGGAAGACGGGAAGCGAAAACATCGCCCCGACCGCGACGCAGCCAAGCACGCCGCCCGCGGCGACGATCACCCAACGATAGGAACGAGCCATGACCCTTCTCCGGATTGTCGACTTATGGCGCAATCCCGATATCGCGCCATTTATCTTCAAAGGACGCACACGTAGCGTTAAAACCGACAATGGGATTCCGCTTTATGCGAATTTTTCGCCAATATCTTTCCTTGCGTCGATCTCGCCCCAAGGCCAACTTCGCTATCCATAACGCCTTGCGTTACATAGCGCTTTGCGTTATAGACTTTGCATGATCCGGAGCTTCGCCGATCTCGAAACGGAATGCATCTGGTCGGGTCGGCGCAGCCGCAAATTACCAGCGGACATTCAGGCCGTCGCCTTGCGTAAATTGCGTATGCTGAACCAGGCTCATGGCCTGTCAGACATGCGCGTTCCGCCTGGGAATCGTCTCGAAGCGTTAAAGGGCAGTCGCGTCGGACAGCACAGCATTCGGATCAATGATCAATGGCGAATCTGCTTCATTTGGCAGGAAGGAGGACCAGACCGTGTCGAAATCGTCGACTACCATGATTGACGACCTTCTCCCGAACCCGCATCCCGGCGAAATCCTATTCGAGGAATTTCTGAAGCCCATGGAGCTAAGCCAGAATGCGCTTGCCCGCGCCATCCATGTCCCACCGCGGCGCATCAATGAAATTGTGCTCGGCAAGCGCGCTATGACTGCCGATACCGATCTTAGGCTCGCGCGCTATTTCGGCCTATCGGAAGGTTTTTTCCTCGGCCTGCAGGGCGATTACGATCTGATGGAACGGAGGCGGAAGATCGGAACGGATCTCGCGGCGATCCAACCCCGCGCAGCCTGATCTCAGTCCGCGTCGGCGACCAGCTGCGCGCCGCCGCTCCAGCGCCACCAGTCGCTCTCGTCGCCGTTGAAGACGTTGAGGTCGATCGGGCCGTCGACGCCGCGCGACTTGCCGGAGCCGGAATATTGCCACAACAGCCACTTGCGGTCCGGATAGACTCGGGCCGGGATGTCGGCCGTCGAGCGCAGCCAGAAGCCGTAGCCTCGGAAAGCGCCGCGCAGATTGTCATAGTAGAAGTCGGGCGTGGTGTAGATGACCGGCCGCTTGCCGTAATGCCGCTCCAGCCGGTCCATGAAGACCTGCATCTTCTCCAGCACTACATCGCGCGAGGGGTGGCGCTTGCAACTCGACATATGGTTCCATTCGACATCGATGACGGGCGGCAGCGCGTCGGGATCGTTCGGCACGTTGCGGATGAACCAGTCGGCCTGCTCGCTCGCGGGGCGACACCAATAGAAGAAATGGTAGGCGCCGCGCTTGAGCCCCGCCTCCTCTGCGCCGCGCCAGTTCCGCATGAACATGGGATCGAGATGATCGCCGCCATCGGTCGCCTTGATATAGGCGAAATTGGCGCCCTGGTCGCGCAACTGTCCCCAGTCGATATTGCCTTGCCAGCGCGACACGTCGACGCCATGGACCTCCAGCCGGCGCGGAGAATGACGGCCGAAATCGACGGGATCGGTGTCGCGGAACTTGGTCCGGTATATCCTGCCCTCAACGATCTTTTTCGGTCGGGAAAGACGGGGGCGCATGGTTGGAGTGGGCGGGATCATCAGCGCCATCGCCTCCTCCGACTCCGTCTGCTTCTGCTCGGCGAGCGCCATCGGCTTCTCGAATGAGGGCCGCCTCGGCGCGGCCGCGACGGAGACGATCGGAGCCAGCGGGATCGCGGGTTTCGAGATGGAGGCTGTCTTCTCATGCGAAGGCGGCGGAATGCTGAGCGCACCCGCAACATCCGGGGTGGAAGAGCAGCCCGTCATCAGCGCGGCCAGAAAAAGGAAGGAGACGATCCGGAACCGCATCGGCCGTACACAGAAAACAACAGAACCAGGGACGGACAACCGCCATAAGAAGGGAAAGGCTTAGCGAGGATTCATCAACAAAGTTTGAATCAAATCCTTTACGAGCCTCCGACGCGACGCATGCAACGGGCTGGCGCGATCCGAACTGCCTCATGCATGCCATCGCAAAAAAATTCTGAAACCCGCGGAACCTTTCATGGCCCCGCTGGTTATCGCGTCGGACGATGGCGACGGTTCCCCCAACCTTTCTTGCCCGCCCTGGCAAACCGCCATCGTCCCCTCCCTCCCTTCCAGCCTTCTCAATCTGCTGGCGTCAACTGCGTTTGCGGAACGCTGGAAATGTGGTAGGAGCGGCGCCGATTTCCCTGGATCGCAGCATCGATGGCCGCAAGCGGCCATGATCCGTCCTGTTGTTCAAGCGTGACCTTGCCGAAAGGCGCTTCCTGCCGATCACGCGTCCGAAAGCGAGTGAGAATGCCAGCGCCGCGTGTCAGTTTCGTTAGCCTCGGATGTCCGAAGGCATTGGTGGATTCCGAACGGATCATCACCAGATTGCGTTCCGAGGGCTATGAGATCGCGCGCAAGCATGACGGCGCCGATCTGGTCGTCGTCAATACCTGCGGCTTCCTCGATTCCGCGCGCGACGAGTCGCTCGGCGCGATCGGCTCGGCGCTTTCGGAAAACGGCAAGGTAATCGTTACAGGGTGCCTCGGCGCCGAACCGGACGTGATCCGTGAAAAACACCCCAACGTGCTCGCGATTACCGGTCCGCAGGCTTATGAGAGCGTCATGGCGGCCGTGCACGAGGCCGCACCGCCGGCGCATGATCCTTAT
>Ga0187809_10000376_pt1 | contig 24424 bp, 27 predicted proteins | sample NC_wetland_sal_i_8_FD_132415 | JGI IMG/M metagenome (GOLD analysis project Ga0187809, IMG submission 132415) | Wetland sediment microbial communities from Neuse River Estuary, North Carolina, USA - ASW_4 | ecosystem: Environmental > Aquatic > Freshwater > Wetlands > Sediment | place: USA: North...
CCTACGTGTTCGTCGATATAAACCGCGCGCGCACCTACATCGGAATACCGAAGACCTTCGCCAACTACTTCCTGATCAAACTCAAGCCCGGCGCCGACGCGGCACAGGTGAGCAAGACGATCGAAGCGGCCGATCCGAAATACGAAGTGCTCACCACCGCACAGTTCGCGGAACGCAGCCGGCGCTTCTGGCTGTTCGGAACCGGCGCCGGCACGGCTCTGTTCGCCGGCGCGCTTCTCGGCGTCATCGTCGGCACCGTGATCGTGGCACAGACGTTGTATTCGAGCACCAAGGACCATATCGAGGAGTTCGCGACCCTGCGCGCCATCGGCTCGTCGAACCGCTACATCTACAAGGTGATCATGTACCAGGCGCTGCTCAACGCGGTGATCGGCTTCTGCCTCGCGGCCATCATCGGCTACGCGGTGGTGCTGTTCACGCGCAGCGGCTCGTTGCCGGTGGTGATCACGCCGTGGCTGATGGGCGCCATCTTCCTGCTGACCGTGGTGATGTGCGTGATCTCGGCCTTCACCGCCATCCTGCGCGTCGTGCGCATCGATCCTGTCGTGGTGTTCTCGCGATGAGCGTTCCGGTCCTCGAAGCCAAGAGCGTCGCGAAAGTGCTGGGCCACGGCGCCGGCGAGGTGCACGCCCTGCGCGGCGTCGACCTGTCGCTCAACGGCGGCGAGCTCACGCTGCTGATGGGGCCGTCCGGCAGCGGCAAGACCACCTTGCTGTCCGTGCTCGGCTGCATGCTGGCGCCGACCTCCGGCACGGTGCACATCTGCGGGCATCCGACCGAGAACGCCGGCGCCGAGCGGCTCGCCGAACTGCGGCGCAACCACATCGGCTTCATCTTCCAGTCCTACCATCTGTTCCCGACCTTGACCGCGGCCGAGAACATCCAGCTCGCGCTCGACGTGCGCGGCGAGCAGGGCGAGAAGGCCCGCACGCGCTCGCTCGACGCGCTGGCGCGTGTCGGGCTGGCGCACAAGATCAATTCGTATCCGCGCGAGATGAGCGGCGGCGAGCAGCAACGCGTCGCCATCGCGCGCGCCATCGTGTCCAACCCGGCCGCGGTGCTCGCCGACGAGCCAACGGCGGCGCTCGACAGCGAGAACGGGCAGGCGGTCATGGCCATCCTCGCCGACATCGCCAAGGAGCCGGGCCGCGGCGTGCTCGTCGTGACGCACGATTCCCGGCTGTCGTCCTTCGCCGACCGCATCCACCACATCGAGGACGGCCGCATCGTCAACGTCGAACAGAATACGGCGCGTCCCGGCAACCTGCGGGCGGCCGGCGCGCCGCGATGATCCCCCGGCGCATCAGCCTGCGCGCACGGCTGGTGCGCGCCGTCTACCGCGCCTTCCTCAAACGTTCGCAGCGCCATCTCACCATCGACGACATCCGCCGCTCGTTCCGGCGCATGGAGGTGATGGTGCCGCCGCCGCCGCGCGGCACCCGCACGGCGCCGGTCGACGCCGACGGCGTGCACGGGCAGTTCGTGTCGACGCCGCGGTCGTCGCCCGCGCGGCACGTGCTCTACCTGCATGGCGGCGCCTACACCGTCGGCTCGCCGCGGCTCTACCGCCACTTCACCTGGCGCATCGCGGACGCGGCGCGGGCGCAGGTCCTCGCCATCGCCTACCGCTGCGCGCCGGAGCATCCGTTTCCGGCGGCGCTCGAGGATGCCGTTACGGCCTGGCGATGGCTGATGGCGCGCGGCGCCGACCCGCGCGCGAGCTTCATCATGGGCGACTCGGCCGGCGGCGGCCTGACGCTGGCGACGATGTTGAAATTGCGCGACAGCGGTCTGCCGCTGCCGGCCGCCGCGGTGGCGCTGTCGCCGTGGACCGATCTCGCGCTCACCGGCCGGTCGTTCCACGAGAACGCCGCGCGCGATCCGATGCTCGTCGCTGCCGACGTGCCGCGCTTCGCCGCCGGCTACGTCGGTGACGCAGACCCGCGCGACCCTTACGTGTCGCCGCTCTACGGCGATCCGCGCGGGCTGCCGCCGACCCTGATCCAGGCCGGCAGCGACGAAATCCTGCGCGACGACGCGGTGCGGATGGCCGAGGCGATGCAGGCGGCCGGCTGCGCCGTCGAATTGCAGATCTGGCCCAAGATGCCGCACGTCTGGCATCTGCTGGCGCCGGTGCTGCCCGAGGCGCGCGCCGCGCTCGACGAGATCGCCCGCTTTCTCGCGCGCACGGCGACCTGACCGAAATCGGGCACGCGGTGGAAACCTTCACGCGGCCGTCACGTTACCGGAATAGACGACGCCCGCAGACGAAACGGCCAATCCCATGATCGAACCGACGGACGTCCGGCCCTCGCCGGGCGCAGACGCTTTTTCCGAATCCCATGCCGCGCCGGCGCCCCGCAGCCGCTGCGCGCATTGCAACGGTCCGTTCGGCATGACCCGCCGGCGCCGCTCGGGACGGCAGTTCTGCTCCGTGCCGTGCATGGAGCGCTACGACGACGCGCTGCGCGAGACGGCGCAGGCGAAGGCGCGCTGGTACGACCTCATCGACCGGCTGCGCACCCGCAACGCCTGAGCCTCTTCCTTCACCTCCCCGTGCAAGGGGGAGGTCGCCCGCCGAAGCTGAAAGCGAAGGCGGGCGGGTGGGGGTCGCTTACTTCCAGAATTGAATCTGACGAGACCCCCACCCCGACCCTCCCCCTTTCAGGGGGAGGGAGAGCATCGCTCGCGGCTGCGGTTGGCCGGCCCGGCCAAGGGTGCTAGAAGCCGGGCATGTCGCATTTCATGTCGCACTACCTCGTGCCGGCCGCCATCGTAGCCGTGGCGGCGGTGCTCGTGCTCGGCCTGATGAACATGATGCGGGGCGGCTCGCCCAACCGCTCGCAGCAACTCATGCGCCTGCGCGTGCTGCTGCAATTCGTCGCCATCGTCATCATCATGGCGACGATCTGGGCGATGGGCCGCTAGGCGCGCTACTTCGTCGGCGCCGCGCGCATATATTCCACTTTTTCCGCCTTTTTGGCCGTCTTGCGGACGTGCTTCTTCTTGGCCGCGAAGCCGGTCGTGGCGGCCTTGGCCGCATGCGCGCCGGTCGAGGCCTGCGCGGCGGCCGGCGCCAGCAGCAGCGCCGCCGCGGCGGCAATGACGGTGAGACGGATCATGGCGTGCCCCCTGTTTTCGTCTGCCGAACCGGTCCAGATTAGCCCTCCCTGACGGCGAGTCGAAGGCTTCCACGGCATGGTCGTGCTCAACCGCATTTACACGCGCACCGGCGACGACGGCACGACGTCGCTCGGCTCCGGCGCCCGGCGCAAGAAATACGACCTGCGGGTGGACGCCTACGGCACCCTCGACGAGGTCAACGCCGTGCTCGGCCTGGCGCGCCTGCATACCGCCGGCGACGCCACGCTCGACGCGGCGCTCGGGCGGATCCAGAACGACCTCTTCGACGTCGAGGCCGACCTCTGCCTGTCCGAGAAGGGTCCGGGCGGGGCCCGGCTGACCGTCACCGAGGCGCAGGTCGCGTGGCTGGAAGGCGAGATCGACAGGCTCAATGACGGCCTGGCGCCGCTGAAATCCTTCATTCTGCCGGGTGGCAGCGCCGCGTCCGCCTGGCTGCATCTGGCGCGCACCGTGTGCCGGCGCGCCGAGCGGATCATGGTCGAACTGATGGACCAGGCCGGCGAAGAGGTCTCGGCGCCCTCCCTGCAATACGTGAACCGGCTGTCGGACTACCTGTTCGTCGCCGGCCGCCACGCCAACGACAAGGGCGCCTCCGACGTGCTCTGGGCGCCCGGCCAGAACCGCTGAACGCCGCGCGCCGCCCGCCGTTGACCGCGAAAGGACCCGCTATTAGGGTGCGCCGCACCATTTGACCCTGAAATTCAGAGACATAGCGGCCTGCGGAGCAGATTCGGATCATGAAGATTCTGGTGCCCGTCAAACGGGTGGTCGATTACAACGTCAAGATTCGCGTCCGGCCGGATGGCACCGGCGTCGAACTCGCCAATATCAAGATGTCGATGAACCCCTTCGACGAGATCGCCGTCGAAGAGGCGATCCGCCAGAAGGAAGCCGGCAAGGCGACCGAGATCGTCGCCGTGTCGATCGGACCGCAGCAGGCGTCCGAAACCATCCGCACGGCGCTGGCGATGGGCGCCGACCGCGGCATCCTCGTCAAGGCCGACGGCGTCATCGAGCCGCTCGCGGTCGCCAAGATCCTCAAGGCGATCGTCGACGCCGAGAAGCCCGGCCTCGTCATTCTCGGCAAGCAGGCAATCGACGACGACAGCAATCAGACCGGCCAGATGCTCGCCGCGCTGCTCGGCTGGTCGCAGGGCACGTTCGCCTCGAAGCTCGCGCTCGACGGCGACACCGTCAGTGTCACGCGTGAGGTCGACGGCGGCCTGCAGACGGTGAAGCTGAAGGCGCCGGCCATCGTCACCACCGACCTGCGCCTCAACGAGCCGCGCTACGCCTCGCTGCCGAACATCATGAAGGCGAAGAAGAAGCCGATCGAGGAGAAGCAGCCTTCCGATTACGGCGTCGATGTCACGCCGCGGCTGCAGGTCGTCACCACCGCCGAGCCCGCGGGACGCAAGTCCGGCGTCAAGGTCGGCTCGGTCGCCGAGCTCGTGGCGAAGCTGAAAGACGAAGCGGGGGCTCTCTGATCATGACCACGCTTCTCATCGCCGAACACGACAACAAGTCACTGAAGGACGCCACCACCAAGGCGCTCACCGCGGCCAGGGCGCTCGGCGCCGAGGTGCACGTGCTCGTCGCCGGCAAGGACGCCAAGCCCGCGGCGGACGCGGCGGCGAAACTCGACGGCGTCGCGAAGGTGCTGCTCGCCGAGGCGCCGGCTTACGAGCACCAGCTCGCCGAGCCAATGGCGGCGCTCATCGTCTCGCTCGCCGGGCCGTACGACGCGCTGGTCGCACCCGCGACCACCAACGGCAAGAACACGATGCCGCGCGTCGCCGCGTTGCTCGACGTGATGCAGGTGTCCGACATCACCAAGGTGGTGGCGCCCGACACGTTCGAGCGGCCGATCTACGCCGGCAACGCCATCCAGACGGTGAAGTCGACCGACAAGAAGAAGGTCATCACCGTGCGCACCTCGACCTTCCAGGCGAGCGGCGAGGGCGGCTCGGCGCCGGTCGAGGCCGCCACGGCGGCGGCCGATCCCGGCCTGTCGAGCTTCGTCGGCGAGGAGCTGTCGAAGTCGGACCGCCCCGAACTCACCTCGGCGAAGATCATCATCTCCGGCGGCCGCGCCATGCAGAGCCGCGACAACTTCACCAAGTACATCGAGCCGGTGGCGGACAAGCTCGGCGCCGCGATGGGCGCCTCGCGCGCCGCGGTCGACGCCGGCTACGCGCCGAACGACTGGCAGGTCGGCCAGACCGGCAAGGTCGTCGCGCCGGAATTGTACATCGCGGTCGGCATTTCCGGCGCGATCCAGCATCTCGCCGGCATGAAGGACTCGAAAGTGATCGTCGCGATCAACAAGGACGAGGAGGCGCCGATCTTCCAGGTCGCCGACTACGGCCTCGTCGCGGACCTCTACCAGGCGCTGCCGGAATTGGCGGCGGAGCTCGACAAGATCAAGCGCTGAACGCAAGGGCCGGGCCGCCGTGGCAAGACGCGGCGGTTCGGCGTAGAGTTGAAACAGGCAGACGGACGGGAATTGACAGGCGAAGCCGTCGCCGCACGTCGGATCGATCGGATCGGAACATGGCCGTTACTATCAAGACTGTCGGGGTGATCGGCGCGGGCCAGATGGGCAACGGCATCGCGCATGTCTGTTCACTGGCCGGCTATCCGGTGATGCTCAACGACACCTCGCCCGACCGCATCAAGGCCGGGATGGCGACCATCAACGGCAACATGGCGCGCCAGGTGTCGAAGAACGTCATCACCGAGGACGCGAAGAAGGGCGCGCTGGCGCTGATCAAGCCGGCGGAGACCTACGACGCGATGGCGCAGTGCGATCTCGTCATCGAGACCGCGACCGAGAAGGAAGACGTCAAGCGCCGCATCTACTCCGACCTTTGCGCGTCGCTGAAGCCGGAGGCGATCCTCGCCTCGAACACGTCGTCGATCTCGATCACGCGCCTCGGCGCCTCGACCGACCGGCCGGAGCGCTTCATCGGCATCCATTTCATGAACCCGGTGCCGCTGATGGAGCTCGTGGAGGTCATCCGCGGCATCGCCACCGACGACTCCACCTTCGAAGCGTCGAAGGCCTTCGTGTCGAAGCTCGGCAAGACCATCGCCGTGTCGGAGGATTTCCCGGCCTTCATCGTCAACCGCATCCTGCTGCCGATGATCAACGAGGCGATCTACACGCTGTACGAAGGCGTCGGCAACGTCGAGGCGATCGACACGGCGATGCGGCTCGGCGCGCACCACCCGATGGGCCCGCTCGAGCTCGCCGACTTCATCGGCCTCGATACCTGCTTGTCGGTGATGCAGGTGCTGTACGAGGGGCTGGCGGATTCGAAATACCGGCCGTGCCCGCTGCTGGTGAAATACGTCGAGGCCGGCTGGCTCGGCCGCAAGACGCAGCGCGGCTTCTACGACTATCGCGGCGAAAAGCCGGTGCCGACGCGCTGAGAAAGCGCGGAACAGAATTCCGACGCCCGCGCCGTTCTTACCTCCCCCTGAAAGGGGGAGGTCGCTCATTGTCGCATCGCGACGATGAGCGGGTGGGGGTCTGCTTTTGAAGCGACCCCCACCCTGACCCTCCCCCTTTCAGGGGGAGGGAACGCTCCGTGCTTGCGGCGCTCCCTTCTTTTTCCCTCACGCCGCCGCGGCGGCCATCTGCGGCGCGGTCTGCGACCAGCACGGCAGCGCGGCGACGCGGCCGAACCATTCGCGGATGTTCGGATAGTCGGCGAGCGGCAGCGCCGCGCGCTCGGCGTAGAACAGGGTCGGCGCCACCGCGAAGTCGGCGAGCGTGATGCCGTCGCCGACCAGCCAGCGATGCTGCGCCAGATGCTGTTCGAGCACCCTGGCCTCGCGGTGGAAAGCCTCGAGCGCGCGCGTCACGATCGCCTCGTCCGGCGGACCGGCGTTGAGGATCTGCTTGACGATGCGCTCGACCAGCAGCGGCTCGCAGGCGTCGCCGCTCCAGTGCGCGATCTGCCAGCTCTGCCAGCGCATGATGTCCGCGCGCGTGCGCACGTCGTCCGGCCACAGCGTGTTCGGCTTCTGGCTGGCGAGATATTGCGCGATCGCCGCCGTCTCCCAAAGCTTGAAGTCACCGTCGACCAGCGTCGGCGCGCGGCCGGTCGGATTGAGCGCACGGTATGCCGGCGCGTGTTGCACACCCTGGGTCAGGTCGACGAACTCGAAGTCGAGCGGAATACCAAGATGCGCGGCGATGGCACGGACCTGCCATGTGCGAGGCGAGGGTGGAAATCCGTAAAGTTTCATCTTCATCTCCCTTGTAGAGTTTTCTGGTCGATCACATCGGCGCCGGCGTCATCCAGCCGATGCCGGCGCCGCCCGGTTCGCGCAGCACGGCGATGCGGCCGACGCCGGGCACGTCGAATATGGGTTTCATCAACTTCGCGCCGAGTGTCTGGGCTTTCTTCACACGTGCGTCGACGTCGTCGACCGCGATGTAGGACATCCAGCCTTCCGGCACGCCGGCATATTGCGCCGCGGACATCTCGAAGATGCCGCCGACCGGCCGGTCGCCCGCCTTCGCCACCCAATAGGTGCCATCCGGCGTCGGCATGGCGTCGAACGTCCAGCCGAGCGCCTCGGCGTAGAAGCTCTTGTCGCGTGCGACGTCGCGCGACATCAGCTCGTTCCAGTAGAAGTGTCCGTGCGTCCAGGGTTGCGGCATGACGATCTCCGTTACGCGAGGTAGGCTTCGAGCTTGTCGAGGGCGGCGTTCCAGCCGCCGTTGTGGCGGTCGCGCGCGCCTTCGTCGAAGAACTGTTCGTGCGTGAGCGTCAGCACGGTGCCGTCGCCGTCCGGCTTGCACTCGACGGTGACGAGCGACTGCCGCTCCGGAGTCGACTGCCAGGCCCACGTGTACGAGACCTTCCGGCCGGGCACGATCTCCTGCACGGTGCCGGAGACGCGATGATCCTCGCCGGATTCCGACGTCGCATGGATCATGAAGCGGCCGCCGACGCGCAATTCGAACACGGCGTCGATCACCTTCGTGCCGCCGGGGCCGAACCAGCGCGCTATTTGCGCCGGCTCCGTCCAGGCCGCGAAGACGCGCGCCGGTGCGGCCTTGAAGCGGCGGCGGATGGTGAGGCTTGGCTTGACGGCGGCTGCGGTGGACATGCGTCTTCCTCCAGATAGGCGGCAAGGTTGTCGAGCTGTTCGCTCCAGAAGCGCTGGTAGTGATTGAGCCAGTCGGTCGCGGCGCGCATCGGCTCCGCCTGCAGTCGGCAGGCGACGGTACGGCCGGTCTTTTCGCGCGCGACGAGGCCCGCGTCTGTCAGCACGTCGAGATGCTTCATCACTGCCGGCAGCGACATCGCGAAGGGGCGGGCGAGTTCACTGACCGAGAGGCTCTCGCGCTCGCTCAACTGGGCGAGCAGCGCGCGCCGGGTCGGGTCGGCGAGGGCGGCGAAGGTGCGATCGAGCACCGCGGGTGAATAGTAAACCATGTGGTTAAGTATAGGCGTGCGGCCGTGCGTGTCAAGCGGGCCGCGACCTTTCGAATTTGTTGAGAATTGTCAGGCAAGAAGAAAGGATGAATCCCGCCTCCCTTGCCGCGGCCCTGAGCGGCGCGCAGATCGCCAGCACGCAGATGGCGCTCGCGGCGAAGATGACGCGCATGAACGCCGACGCGCAGAGCGCGATCGCGCAGGTGGTCGATGCCGCGGCACAGAACGCGCAGCGGCTGTCGCAAAACGCCGCCGGCGTCGGGCGAAACGTGGATATCCGCGCTTAACGAGGTCTCTGTCGTCCCCGCGCGCCGGCTTCGCCCGCCGGCCTGAGAGCGGGACTCAAATTGAGGCCGGTGATTTCGGGACTTTTGTGGCGTTCGTCATGCCCGGCCCTGTGCCGGGCATCCACGCCTTGAGATGGGCAATCCAGGCACGACGTGGATGGCCGGGACAAGCCCGGCCATGACGTCGTGGAGAACGCGTCGCTGCCTGCGGGTGCGCCCTCACATCCCCGGTTCGATCGGGCGATCGATGGCGCCGCCGGCCTCGGCCCAGTCCTTGAACGCGCCGAGATTGCGCACGTCGCTGTAGCCGAGATCCTTCAGCGTCTTGCCGGACAGCGCGGAGCGGCCGCCGGAAGCGCAGTAGACGATGATCGTCTTGTCCTTGCTGAAGGTCTTGTCGTGGTAGGGCGAGCCAGGATCGGCGCGGAATTCGAGCATGCCGCGCGACACGTGTAGCGCGCCGGCGACCTTGCCGCTCTTCTCGATCTCCGGCGCGTCGCGCACGTCGACCACCAGCGCGCCCTGCGCCATCAGCGCGCGCGCCTCGTCCGGCGTGACCTTCGGCACCTCTGCGTGCGCCGCCGCCATCATGTCCTTCAGCGTGGTCGTCATGCTCGCCTCCGATCCGATTGCATTCAGCCTGTGTGGTTCAACCCTGACCGATCGCCGCCTTGATCAGCTTCAGTGCGTCCTCGCTCGCCCATTCCGCCGGGCCTTCGATGGTGCCGATCTCGCAGCCGTGCGGATCGACCAGCATCGTCGTCGGCAGGCCGAGCGCGCGGCCGATGCTCTTCAACTCCTGGAAGCTCCTGGCGCTCGGGTCGGCATAGAATGGGAGCTTGTGCACGCCGATTTCCTTGAGGAAGGCCTTCGGCTTGTCCGGGTCGCGCGTGTCGATGTTGACGGCGACCACCTGGAAGTCAGGGCTGCCGAGCTTCTGCTCGAGCGCGTCGAGCGTCGGCATTTCCTTGCGGCAGGGCACGCACCAGGTGGCCCAGAGGTTGAGGAGCACCGTCTTGCCCTTGAAGTCGGCGAGGTCGAGCTTCTTGCCGCTGGCGTCCTGGAATGTCAGGTCCGGCACCTTCAGCGGGCTGCTGGCCACGTTCACGGCGGCCACCTCGCCGCGGGCGAGGGGGGCGATCTTTTTCGCCAGCGCCACGGCCGGCCGGCAGGCTTTATCCCCGCCCGCGTTGCGCGAAAGGGTCGTAATCCCGTATACCCCGGCGAACCCGACCACGAGGCCGGCGGCGACGCCGGCGATGACCAGGGCCAACCGTTTGGCGCTTAACGATGATTTCGGACGGCTCGGCTCGGTCATGATCGGGAGAACCTCGGGAATTTCGTCATGAGCAACAAGATGTGGGGCGGGCGCTTTGCCTCGGGCCCGGATGCCATCATGGAGGAGATCAATGCCTCCATCGACTTCGACCGGCATCTCTACCGCCAGGACATCATGGCGTCCAAGGCCCATGCCGAGATGCTGGCCAAGCAAGGCATCATTGCGGCGGAGGATGCGAAGTCCATCGCTCACGGTCTAGACACGATCCTGTCAGAGATCGACGGCGGCACATTCTCCTTCCAGCGCGCGCTGGAAGACATCCATATGAACGTCGAGAGCCGGCTGAAGGACCTGATCGGCGCATCCGCCGGCCGCCTGCACACCGCGCGCTCGCGCAACGATCAGGTGGCGACCGACTTCCGGCTGTGGGTGCGCGACACCATCGACACGACCGACGCGGCGCTCGCCGCCCTGCAGAAGACGCTCGCCGAGAAGGCGTTGGCGCACGCCGCGACGGTGATGCCCGGCTTCACGCATCTGCAGACGGCGCAGCCGGTGACGTTCGGCCATCATCTGCTCGCCTATGTCGAGATGGCCGCGCGCGACCGCGGCCGCTTTGCCGACGCGCGCAGAAGGCTCAATGAATCGCCGCTCGGCTCCGCCGCGCTCGCCGGCACGTCGTTCCCGCTCGACCGCGAGATGACGGCGAAGGCGCTCGGCTTTGACCGGCCGACGGCGAATTCGCTCGACGCCGTGTCCGACCGCGACTTCGTCATGGAGACCTTGGCCGCGGCGGCGATCGCCTCGGTGCATCTGTCGCGGCTCGCCGAGGAGATCGTGATCTGGACCTCGCCGCTGGTCGGCCTCGTCAAGCTGTCGGACAAATTCACCACCGGCTCGTCGATCATGCCGCAGAAGCGCAATCCGGACGCGGCCGAACTGGTGCGCGCCAAGACCGGGCGCATCATCGGCGCGCTCAACGGCATTCTGATCGTGATGAAGGGTCTGCCGCTCGCCTACGCCAAGGACATGCAGGAGGACAAGGAAGGCGCCATGGATGCGCTGTCCGCGCTGTCGCTGGCGATTGCGGCGATCGCCGGCATGGCCGCCGACCTCGAGCCGGACGTCGCCAAGATGAAGAAGGCGGCGGGCGAGGGCTACGCCACCGCCACCGATCTCGCCGACTGGCTGGTGCGCGAATTGAAGATGCCGTTCCGCGACGCGCATCACGTTACCGGCCGCGTCGTGGCGCTGGCCGAGGAGAAGGGCGTGCCGCTGCACCGCCTGACGCTCGCCGACATGCAGGGCATCGAGCCGAGGATCACCGACGCCGTGTTCGGCGTGCTGTCGGTGACCAATTCGGTGAAGAGCCGCGTCAGCTACGGCGGCACCGCGCCGAAGAACGTGCGCCTGCAGGCGAACCGCTGGCTCAAACGGCTGGCGAAGTAAGCGGCAGGTAAGCAGGCACACAGCGCATATCGCTGCGCCCTCTCCCCTTGGGGGAGAGGGCATTGAGAGACTCGCAATGCATTCTGCAGGGAGAGGGGTATTACCCCTCTCCCATTCTTTGTCGTTGTAATGCTGCGGCTGCCCTCTCCCCCAAGGGGAGAGGGAAAAGCCATGTCCGTCTGCCGCATCCCGGCGCCACTGCCTGCGGCCGGCGAGGGGCTGTAAAGGCGCCGGAATCTGCTATGGTGCAGCCGGTTCAAGGAGACCGACGTGTCCGAATTTCGCCGTCCGCTCAGGTATTTAGCCGTCGCCGCCGCGGTGGCTGCGGTGCTCGCGCTCGGCGGCTGCGGGCGCAAGGGACCGCTCGATCCGCCACCGGGCGCGTCGAACGCGGTGGCGCCCGAGGCGAACGGCGGGCTGGTCTCGCCGATCGCGGCCCCGATCGGCAGCCGCAGCACGTCGGCCGAGCCCGGCGTCGATTCGAACGGCAAACCCATCGCGTCGAAGGGGCAGAACCGGCCCTTCCTTCTCGACCCGATGCTCAACTAGACTCACAGCGCGATGCATCATTTCGACTATCGCGACGGCGTCCTCCACGCCGAGGCGGTCAATCTCGACACGCTCGCGGCGGCGGTCGGCACGCCGTTCTATTGCTATTCCACGGCGACGCTGACGCGGCACTACAAGGTGTTCGCCGGCGCCTTCGCCGACGTCGACGCGCTGGTCTGCTACGCCATGAAGGCGAACTCGAACCAGGCGGTGCTGCGCACATTGGCGAAGCTCGGCGCCGGCGCCGACGTCGTCTCGGGCGGCGAACTGAAGCGCGCCCGCGCCGCCGGCATCCCGGCGGAGAAGATCATGTTCTCCGGCGTCGGCAAGACCGCGGTCGAGCTCGCGCTCGCCATCGACGAGGGCATCCTCTGCATCAACGTCGAGTCTGAGCCGGAGCTGGCGCTCCTGTCGCAGATCGCCGCCGCGAAGGGCCGCTCGGCGCACGTGTCGGTGCGCGTCAATCCCGACGTCGACGCGAAGACGCACCACAAGATCGCCACCGGCAAGGCCGAGAACAAATTCGGCATTCCGATCAGCCGCGCGCGCGAGGTCTACGCGCAGGCGGCCAAGCTGCCCGGCATCCATGTCGCCGGCGTCGACATGCACATCGGCAGCCAGATCACCGACCTCGATCCGTTCGGCAACGCGTTCGCGCTGCTCGCCGGCTTCGTGCGCGAACTGCGCGCCGACGGCCACACGATCAGCCACGTCGATCTCGGCGGCGGCCTCGGCATTCCCTATCACGACAACAACGAGCCGCCGCCGCATCCGGAGGAATACGCCGCCGTCGTCAAGACGGCGACGCGCGATCTCGGTTGCCGGCTCATCTTCGAGCCGGGGCGGCTGATCGTCGGCAATGCCGGCATCCTGGTGACGCGCGTCGAGTTCGTGAAGCACGGCGACGCGAAGAACTTCGTGATCGTCGACGCCGGCATGAACGACCTGGTGCGGCCGACTCTGTACGAGGCCTATCACGCGATCGTGCCGGTCGCGGAGCCCGTCCGCGACGCGCGCCGCATCGTCGCCGACGTGGTCGGGCCGGTGTGCGAAAGCGGCGATTTCCTCGGCAAGGACCGCGACCTGCCGGAGCCGAAGCCGGGCGCGCTGATGGCGGTGATGACGGCGGGCGCCTATGGCGCCGTGCAGGCCGGCACCTACAACACGCGGGCTCTGGTGCCGGAGGTGCTGGTCAACGGCGCCGACTGGGCGCTGATCCGCCCGCGCGTCGAGGTCGAACAGCTGATCGCGCTCGATCGCCTGCCGGACTGGCTGTGAGGGCGATTTTCCAGTCGCGGCCGAAACGGCTATGATCGGCACGGTGTTGGAGGTCGGCCATGAGCGATTTCAGCCGCATCACTCAGGATCCCGCTGTCATGGGCGGGAAGCCCTGCATCCGCGGGATGCGCGTGACCGTCGGTATGATCGTCGGGCAGATCGGGACGGGGCGCAGCGTCGACGACCTTCTCGCCGATTATCCCTATCTCGAGCGCGACGACATTCTCGAAGCGTTGAAATACGCGGCGTGGCGATCGCAGGAGCGTGAGATCGCTCTCTCCGACGCCAAGTGAAACTGCTCGTCGATATGAATCTTTCGCCGCGGTGGGTCGATGTGCTCGCCGCGGCCGGTCACGATGCCGTCCATTGGTCGGCCGTGGGCTCGCCGAACGCCCCGGATCGCGAACTGATGGCGTGGGCGGCCGCGAATGGGCGCACGGTGCTGACTGCCGATCTCGACTATCCGGCGATCCTGGCGGCAGGACGCCGTCACGGCCCAAGCGTCGTTTTGCTCAGGGGCGATGCCGTGGGCCCGAACGCCATGGCGGAGCCTGTCCTGACCGCCCTCGCGCGGGCGGAAAGGGAGTTGCTGTCCGGCGCTATCGTATCGATCGATGCGGCGCGCGCGCGACTGCGCATTCTGCCCTTGCAGCCCGGTTGAGAGAGGATTTTTCCGCCTTGAATCCGACCGAAAGTGTTGCCCACCTGACGCATGCCGGACCGGCCGGGCCCGCGGAATGCGCGCGTGTCCGGGAAATACTAGCGTGGTAGCGTGTTGACGGATTCTGGCAGGCCGGGCGACGGAGCGCCTTCTTGAATACCATGGACGACGAGCCTCGCGGACGGGAATCGCCGACCCGGCTCCTGCTTGCGCGCGCGATGCGCCGGGCGCGCGGCAGCCTGCTGTGGGAGCGGCTGTGGCCCGTGCTCGCCGGGCTTGCGACGGCCGTCGGACTGTTCCTCGCCTTCTCCTGGGCCGGCCTGTGGCTGGTGCTGCCGCCGCTGGCGCGGGCCGGCGGTTTCGTCGTTTTCCTGCTGTTGATCGCCGCGGCGGCCTATCCGCTGTTCCGCGTGCGCCTGCCGGGCGACCGCGACGCGCTGCGCCGGCTCGACCACGTCAGCGGCGAGAAGCATCGCCCGGCGACCGCCGTCACCGATGCCATCGCCGGCAACCGCGACGATCCGGTGGCGCAGGCGCTGTGGCAGGCGCATGTCGAGCGCGCGCTTCTGTCGGCAAGGAAGCTCAAGGCCGGCTGGCCGTCGCCGCGGCTGTCGCTGCGCGACCCGATCGCGCTGCGCGCGCTGGTGCTGCTGCTCGTCGTCACCACCTTCATCTCTGCCGGCGGCGAGCACTGGAAGCGCGTCGCCGCCGCGTTCGACTGGCACGGCGTGGTCGCGCCGGCCAATTTCCGCGTCGACGCCTGGGTCACGCCGCCGGCCTATACCGGCCGGCCGCCGGTGATGCTCACCGGGCTGCGCTCGGGTGAAACGGCGGCCGCGCCGTCGTCCGCCCCCGTGTCGGTGCCGGCCGGCAGCCAGCTGGTCATCCGCGCGACCGGCAACGTGCATCTCGAGGTCGTGCCCAAAGGCGGGCTCGCCGAGGTCAAGGACCCAGAGACGACGCCGCTGCCGAAGGGGACGGAAGAGCATCGCCTGACCATCAAGGGCGACGGCACGGCCGCCATCCACGGCGTGCTCGGCAGCGATCGCACCTGGGCGTTCAAGGCCATCCCCGACACGCCGCCGACCATCGACTTCACGCGCGATCCCGAGCGGCAGGCGCGCGGCGCGCTGCGCATCGACTACAAGATGGAGGACGACTACGGCGTGGTCGGCGCCAGGGCCGAGATCGTGCTCAAGGATCCGGAAGCCGCCAGCAAGCATCCGCTGTTCGGCCCGCCGGAATTCGCGCTGACGCTGCCGCAACTGCGCACGCGCTCGGGCGTCGCGCAGACGACGCGCGATCTCACCGATAATCCGTGGGCCGGCGCCGAGGTGATGGTGACGCTCACGGCCAAGGACGAGGCCGGCAACATCGGCAAGAGCCAGCCGCGCGAGGTGACGCTGCCGCAGCGCATCTTCGTCAAGCCGCTGGCGCGCGCGCTGATCGAGCAGCGGCGCAACCTGGCGCTCGACGCCGGCGCCAAGCCGATCGTGCTCACCGCGCTCGACGCGCTGACCATCGCGCCGGACAAGTTCACCCCCGACGCCGGCGTCTATCTCGGCCTGCGCTCCATCTATTTCGACCTCGAGAACGCCAGGAGCGACGACCAACTGCGCGAGGTCGTGGCGCGGCTCTGGGACATGGCGCTGCAGATCGAGGACGGCAATGTCAGCCAGGCCGAGCAGGCGCTGCGGCAGGCGCAGGAGAACCTGCGGCAGGCGCTCGAGCGCGGCGCCTCGGACGAAGAGATCAAGAAGCTGATGGACCAGCTGCGCGCGGCGCTGGACAAGTTCATGCAGTCGCTGGCCGAGGAGATGCGCCGCAATCCGCAGCAGCTGTCGCGGCCGCTCGACCGCAACACGCGCACGCTGACGCAGCAGGACCTCAACAGCATGCTCGACCGGATGGAAAATCTGGCCCGGTCCGGCAATCGCGAGGCCGCGCAGCAGCTGCTCGACCAATTGCAGTCGATGCTCGAGAACCTGCAGATGGCCCGTCCCGGCGCCCAGCCCGACCAGGGCGACGACGCGATGAATCAGGCGATGGACGAATTGGGCGACATGATCCGCAAGCAGCAGCAGCTGCGCGACCGCACGTTCAAGCAGGGGCAGGATCAGCGCCAGCGGCAACAGTTCGGCAAGGGCGGCAAGCCGCAGATGGGCGACCTGCAGCAGGACCAGCAGGCGCTCAAGGACCGCATGAACAAGCTGCTCGAGCAGCTGCGCAAGCAGGGGCTCGGCCAGCAGCAGCCCGGCCAGCAGGGGCAACAGGGCCAGCAGGGTCAGCGCGGGCAGCAAGGCCAGCAGGGCAATCCGATGGGCCAGCTCGGCGACGCCGGCAAGGAGATGGGCCAGGCGCAAGGCGAGCTCGGCGACGGCGACGCCGACAACGCCGTCGACAGCCAGGGCCGCGCGCTCGAGGCGATGCGCAAGGGCGCGCAAGGGCTGGCGCAGCAGATGCAGCAGCAGGGCATGGGCATGGGGCAGGGGCGCGGCCAGCCGAATCCGAACGGCCGCCAGCGCGCCGACTCCGCCACCGATCCGCTCGGTCGGCCGCTGCGCGGGCACGGCTACGACAACGACCCGAGCGTCAAGGTGCCGGGCGAGATCGACGCGCAGCGCGCGCGCCGCATTCTCGAGGAGCTGCGCAAGCGTTACGGCGAGAGCAGCCGGCCGCAGCTCGAACTCGATTATATCGAGCGGCTGTTGAAGGGGATGTGAGCCGGCCGGCGGCTCGGCAGGCGTCCGCCCGGTCGCCTGCTGCGCCGGGTGTGAATCCGCTCTTGCCGCATTGCGCCATTGCGCGAATCGCTGCGGTTTTCCAAATTGCGTACGGGCGCGACGTTCGGTCGAGACGGCAATATGCAGTCGTCCTTCACCCTCGACGCCGGTACCCTGTTCCGCTCTTTCTGGATCGAGACGCTGCCCTGCGACGGGCGGCATGTCTTGCTCGCCTGTTTCCCGAAAAGCGGTTCGACCTGGCTCAGCGGGATTTTGAGCCGGCTGCCCGGATTCATCAAAGCCGATCTCGTGCCGGGTTACGATCGCCGCGAGCAGGAATTGTGTTTCGAGCGGCTGCTGGTCTACCACGCTGAGAATTACGTCGCGCAGCATCACTGCCGCTATTCGCAGTCGACCGAGCGCTGCCTGCGGGCGTTCTCGATCGAGCCTGTCGTGCTGATCCGCAATCTCTTCGACTGCGTCGTCAGCCTGCGCGATCACATCGACGGCGGCATCTCCGATCCGGCTCGCGTCATCGGCCCGACCGCCTATGTCCCAGAAGACTATTTCGGCTGGTCCGACGATGTCCGTACCGATTTCATCGTCGACATGATCGTGCCCTGGTATTTCAACTTTTATCTCGGCTGGCGCGATTGCCCGGACGCGGTGTGGGTCGGCTACGAAGAGCTCGTGCGCGATCCGTCTGCGACGGTGCGGCGGATTGCGGACGCGGTCGGTTTGGACGCGGACGACGCCGCGATAGAACAGGCCTTGCGGGCCGCGTCGTCGCAGCCGACCCGGCGCAACGTGGGGGTGGTCGGCCGCGGACGTTCGCTGTCCGAAAGGCATCGGCAGAGGATTCGCCAGCTCGCATCCTATTATCCGGCGTGCGACTTCGCGCCGATCGGGCTGATGCGGTAGTCGGCGCCGTTAAGGCGCGCCGGTGTGCTACGGCCGGTCGCCGCCCGCCACCCGCGCCTTGCGGTGCGCCACCATGCGCGAGCGGCGGGCCTTCGCGGCGTCGCCTTCGTCGTTGTTGAAGTCGCGCAGCAGCTTCAGGACGAACGGGCTGAGCTTCCTGTAGATGTCCTCGATCGAATCGATGCGCACGGTGCGGCTGAAGACGTCGTCGACGTCGGCCTTGATCGGCACGCCGATGACCTCGACCTTCTTCTCGGCCTCCATCAGGGCGACGACGTCGCGGAAGTAGTTCGTCGCCGCGTTGCGCACCTCGTTGTTCTTCCTGTTGACGTAGGTGCCGCTGATGTCACCGTCGGTCACGACGAACAGCAGGCGATGTTTGGCCGGGCTGTTCTTCAGCCGCTCATAGGCCCACATCATGGCTTCGCCGTCGTAGCTCAGATAGTGCATCTGCGTGTCGAGGACGCTGCACAGGCGCTGGATGGTCAGCAGATTGTGCGCCTCGTCGCGGGTCTTGAACAGCAGGTACAGCATCGAACGGTTGCGGCCCGTCACGCGCGGGATCGCCTCGCCGGTCGTGGTGTGGCCGATGATCTCGGTCGGGATGCCGCCGCGCGTCAGAAGCTCGCTGAACCGGTCGGCGACCATGAAGCTCAGGTAGTAGCGCTCGTCCTCCTGCATCGAGACCGACAGGTTGAACAGGAAGACCGCTTCGGTCTGGCGCTCCTGCTGCGCCTGCTCGGTCAGCTTGACTTCGAGCGGCTGGCTGAACGGATCGATGACCGTCTGCGTGAGGTGCAGCGGCCGGCTGCCGCCTTCGTCGACGATCTGCCAGCCCATGCTGGAGCGGGCGGGCCACGTTTCCCGCGCGTACTGGTCCCACGCCCGTTGCGTCCGGCTCAATTCGCGGGCGTGCTGCAGGTAGAGGTCCTTGATGGTGGCGGGCACGATCGGCCAGCTGGCGAACTGGTCGGGGCGCGTCACGCGGTCCGTCACGGCGTCGGCCACTGGCAGATAGCGGCCGAGATCGGGGACTGTGCCGTTCGCGTGGCGCTTCTTGCGCGCGGCAGGACGCTTGCGCTTGCCCGTCTGCTCCTTCTTCGCCGCCGCGGCGTCCTTGAACGCGCCGGCGCCGCCGTTCTTGGACACGGCGCGGATGCGCTCCATCAGCGTGCGATAATCGAGCACGGTTTCGTCGGGCTCGTGCTGCAGCAGCGGGAAGAAGTTCGCCACCGCCTCGTTCAGCGCGCTCAGCGGCTGGAAGAATTTCGCGAACTGGTGCCGCTTGTTGAAGAGCCCGCGAATGACCCGGGAGAATTCGGAAGGCCTCTTGCCTGACAGCTGAAAAATGCGCTCTTCGCTCAGCAGCGGCTCCAGAGCCGTCGTGCGGGCGGCGAGCGCGGGCACCGTCTCGCGCGCGGCCCGCAACACGATGAGGAAGGCCGCCAGATCGTACTGCATGATCTGCAGGTTCGCCATCCCGAGCAGGTACTCCTGCAGCGCCTGCAGGTTCTTCTGGATGCCGGGATAGTTGGCGTACGGGCTCGAGGCGAAGGCGACGTAGCCCATGGCGTCGAGCCCGGCATCGAACATGTGCGCCTGCTCGGAATGCATCGGCCGGATCGCCGTCACGAATTCGGTGTCGAGGAAGCGCAGCGCCAGCGCTCGGAGATCGTAGAAGCCTTTCAGGGCCTGGTCGGCGCCGGGGTCCCACGGCACGGTCGGCAGCGCGCCGACAGGCGTATTCCTCCTGGGCCCGGTCAATCCGGCCAGGTTTTTCAACATGTCTTCCGGATTCGCTGAAAGCTGCCTTTTGCGGCCGCGCATGTCGCCCTGAATGTTCGTCTCGTCGCGACCCGGGAGCGCTCCTGAGCATCCCGGACGTCAAGCCATCGGCTTATAGCGCAAGCCCTAGCACCGAATTGCGGTAGCGGGGAGGCGCGGGGCCGGCCGGCGCACAAGCGCGGTCCGGCGGGCGGCCTGAAGCCGTTGCCGGACAACGACTGTCCCCATGCGGGCACCAAGTGTCGTCAGGATGCGTTACCCTGCGGCCGGGGGTCCGGTTCACGACGGCAACCCATGCGAGGTGCACCATGAGCATTCCGACCACCGCCTTCGGCGACCAGCCGGTCCGGCCGATGCGGCGTTACTGGCGGCTTTTCGTCATCGAAGGCGTCATCCTGCTCATTCTCGGCGCGGCGGCCGTCGCGGTGCCGCCGCTCGCCACCATCGGCGTCACCATCTTCATCGGCTGGGTGCTCTTCCTCAGCGGCGTCGTCGGTCTGATCATGACCTTCGCCGCGCGGCACGCGCCCGGCTTCTGGTGGTCGCTGATCTCCGGCCTGCTCGGCATCGCCGCCGGGCTCATCCTCGTGTTCTGGCCGGTCAGCGGTGCGCTGTCGCTCACCATCGTGCTGACCGGCTTCTTCATCGTCGATGGCTTCGCTTCGATCATGTACGCGTTCGATCACCGGCGGCAGCTGTCCGGGCGCTGGGGCTGGATGCTGTTCAGCGGCATCGTCGATCTCGTCCTCGCCGCCATCATCATCGCCGGCTTCCCGGGCACGGCGCTGTGGGCGCTCGGCATCCTCGTCGGCATCAACCTGGTGTTCGGCGGCGCCTCGCTCATCGGCCTCGGCCTGCACGCGCGCGCCGCGACGTGAGGCCGGCCGGCGGCGCCGGCCGCGCCTCAGCGCCGCGCGGCCGAGCCCTGCCGGGCGAGAAGCCAGGCCGCCGCTGTCAGCGACAGCAGCCCGGCGCCGACCGCCAGCGGATGACGCAGCACCAGCCGTTTGGCCACGTGCTGGACGACGCTTTCCGGGCCGGCCGCGTGTTCGGGGTCGGCGATCCGGCTGACCACGACGGCTTCCTCCACGGCGTTGAGGTCGCGGATGGGCAGCGGCACGAGCCGGCGTCCTTGCCGGCGGCACAGCCGCTCGACCGCGGCGATGGCCGAGCCGCCGTCATCGATCGCGCTGGCGATCTCGGTCTCCGGCCGGTCGAGGTGCTCGGCGAGCAGCCGGTTGCGGATGCCGGCGATGGCCGCGCGCTGCTCATCCTCGGCCGGCTCGATCGCGAGGTCGCACTCGGAGTCGAAGCCCATCGACCGGTTGTTCACGTTGGACGAGCCGATGCGGAGCAGGCGGTCGTCGACCGCGAGCACTTTCGAATGCACGTAGATCGGATCGCCCGCCTCGTTGACGGGATAGTAGATGCGGAAGCGCCCGTTGCGATCCGCCCGGCGGAGCTGGCCGACCTGCAGCGCGCGCGCGGCATCCATCGTCTTCTCCTCGAGCCAGCTTTCGCCGCGCAGCGGGTTGACGACGACGATCTCGGGGCCGTCCGGCCGCTCGATCTGCGCGAGCAGGGCATCGGCGATGCTGGCGGAGGCGAAGAACTGGCTCTCGATATAGATCAGCCGGCGCGCCGAGCGGATGGCGGCGAGGTACAGCGCCTCGATCTCCCGCGCGGCGTCGCGTCCTTCATAGGCCGGCATCGTGCGCGCGATGCCGACGTCGACGCCGCGAAACTGCGGCGCGAGCGCGTCCGGCCAGGCATCCGGGTTTGGCTCCGGCGGCGGCAGGTTCTGGCCGGTGGCGAAACGCCAGCGGCGGCGCGCCAGATCGCCCAGCGCGCGGGCGGCCTCGCCGTCAACGGCCGCGGCCGAATCGTGCCATGGTCCGTATGCCTCGCCCTCGGGATCGAGGCGGTGGCTGTCGCCCGGGCAATGACCGCGCGTGTCCCACCGATGCTCCGTCATGTCGATGCCGCCGCAGAAGGCGATGGCGTCGTCGATCACGACGATCTTCTGGTGATGCGCCGAGGTGGCCGGATGCGTGCTGTCGAACCGCAGGTGAATCCGCCGCCAGGTCACGCCGTCGGTCAGCAGCATCGGCAGCGACTGCACGCGCATCGTGTAGAGGACGGCCATGTCCCACTTGAGAATGTAGATGCGCAGCTCCGGCCGCTGCCGCACGAGCGAGCGCAGGAAATCGCCGAGCCGCACTTCGCCGCCGTCGGCATCGTCCGGCGTCAGGCGGATGCGGAGGTCGAAGTCCCAGCCGATGAGCAGGATCGAACGGCGGGCCTTCAGCATCGCGGCCTTGGCCTGCGCGAAATAGTCGGCCGCGTCGACGATCACGGCGAAGCGGTCAGCGCGGGCGATGGTCCAGCACGTCTCGCCTTCGCGCAGCACCGGCGCGTCGCGCGAGGCGTCCGCCGGGGGATCGGCAGTCCGGATGTCCGGGTCTCGCAACATGAACTCCGCGGCACGAGGTCTCTCTCCGCATCGGGAACACGCGGACGATGGTGCTGGTTTCGTCCCGAAGCACTCTCACCTGGAACAGGCAGGCGACGTTGATTTCCACCTGGATCGTGACGGCGATTTCGACGCTGGGTTATGCGGGCGTGGCCGGGCTCATGGCGGTCGAGTCCGCCTGTATCCCGTTGCCGTCCGAGATCATCATGCCGTTCGCCGGCTATCTGGTGTCGACCGGCCGCTTCGGCCTGTTCGCGGTCGCCACCGCGGGCGCGCTCGGCTGCAACATCGGCTCGACCATCGCTTATGCGATCGGCGCCTATGGCGGCCGCGCCGCGGCGCTGCGCTGGGGGCGCTACGTGCTCTTCAGCCCGGACGAACTGGAACGGCTCGACCGCTTCTTCGCGCGCTTCGGCGGCGCCGCCGTGCTGATCGGACGCCTGCTGCCGGTGGTGCGCACCTTCATCTCGCTGCCGGCCGGAATCGCGCGGATGCCGTTCATCCGCTTCCAGATCTACACTTTCGTCGGCTCGTGGCCGTGGTGCCTGGCGCTGGCCTATCTCGGCTACAGGCTGGGCGAGCAGTGGAACAGCAGCCCGGCGATGCAGACCTTCTTCCACCGCTTCGACTGGGCGGTCGTCGGCGTGGTCGTCGTCGGCTTTGCATTTTATTTGTACCGCCGCTGGAGAGCCGCTCACAGCGCCGGCGGGCGATGACGAGGCGGCTTCACCTCGCCGATGCATTGTTTTCTCTCGGCGCGAATTCGGACGAAAAATAGAACCACAATGCGAGCGAGATCAGGGGAAACACACCGAGGATCAGGAAGGCCGTTCGATAGCCGGCCCACTCGGCCATCCATCCGCCCAAGGCCGGGCTGATCGCGGCGCCGACGCCCTGAACCGCCATCACGGCGCCTTGCCCGACGTTCACGCGCCCCGTGCGGTCCAGCAGGTGCGCGACAAGTCCGGGCACCGCCACGCTCTGCAGTCCCGCTCCGACGCCGTCGAGGATTTGAACGGGAAAGACGCCCCACTCCTTGATGAAAAAGGCCGCGATCGATGCGCGGATCGGCAGCGCGGCAAAGCTCACCAGCATCACCAGCCAGTAGCCTTTCGTGTCGGCCAGCCGCATCGCGATCAAAGATGTGACGATCATGACGCCTTGCGCGACCACGATCGTCAGGGCGGCCACGCTGGCCGGATTGCCCTGCTTTGCCGCGACCACGGCCAGCCCGTAGAGTGGCAGCATCGCGCCATTGCCGAGGTGGAAAAGGCCGAGTGCCGCGGCCAGGACGAGAAGCGGCTTGCATTCCACCAGAACCCGATAGCCGCGGACGCCGCTCGCATCGCCGCTGCCGTCTTCGATTTGGCCTCTGGCGCGGCGATGATCGATGGCCCGCGGCGGAATGAAGATCGTGCTCACGATGGCCAACAGACCGAAGCCGCCCGCAAGGATGAAGATCGCCGGCAAGCCGTATTGCCAGCCGAGATAACCCGACGCACCGGCACCGACCATGTTGCCGGCGTGGTTGAAAGCCTGGTTTCGGCCGTTCTGCCGATTGAAGCCGGCTTGCCCGACCAGGCCGAGGGTTATTCCAACGACGGCAGGTCCGATGGCGGCGCCGGCGATGGCGGTCGCGACCTGCGAGGCGGCAACGACCCAGAACCGGTGCGAGAGAAGAATTGCTGCGGAGGCCAGCATCGAGCAGAGGCCGGATGCGATGAGCAGAAGCCGCTTGTGGCGCGAGGCGTCCACCACGGCGCCCGCCGGCGTCGTGATCGCCATCCCCGCCACGCCGCCGATCGTCATCACGTCGCCGATGGCGCCGCTCTGCCAGCCTTGCGCCTGAAGGTAGACGCCGAGAAACGGTCCGACCCCCGCCTGCAGGTCCGCCATGAAGAAGTTGAGGGATTCCAGGGGAATCCGGATGGATACAGGCAATCTCATGGGGATGTTCTCGGAGCGTCGAGCCTCAACGGGCGGCGGTTGCCCGATGTTCCTGACGCCGCGCGCTCGCGCGGCGCCAGGCGGTTCGCTCAGCCACCCTGTGCCTCACGCCATTTGGGCTCGTCCGGATCGGCCGGCTTGCTCTTGCGAATGTGACCGTCGAGCTCGATGTGCAGTTCGACGAAGCGTCCATCGCGCTTGCCCAGCACCTCGAAATGCTTCGGCTTGCGGCGCGGCGTGCCAACGGGGGCGTAACCGGCCTCACGCGCGCTGCCGAGTGCGACTTCCGGATCGGCCGGCCCGTGATCGTGACGGTGGTGATGATGGTGATGATGATGAGGCCTGGGCGCGATGCGTATGCTCTTGCCATTCACGGTGAAGGTCTCGACCTTCAATTCCGACGGCTTCAGTTCGCCTTCGAGCGTGACGTCGAGGCCCGCCTTCAGGGTGA
>Ga0187809_10000377_pt1 | contig 24396 bp, 25 predicted proteins | sample NC_wetland_sal_i_8_FD_132415 | JGI IMG/M metagenome (GOLD analysis project Ga0187809, IMG submission 132415) | Wetland sediment microbial communities from Neuse River Estuary, North Carolina, USA - ASW_4 | ecosystem: Environmental > Aquatic > Freshwater > Wetlands > Sediment | place: USA: North...
CCTCAACATCGCGGAAGGCGAAAGTGTCGCGATTATCGGAAAATCAGGATCGGGCAAATCGACGCTCATGCACTTGCTTGCAGGCCTCGATCATCCAACCAAGGGCAAGATTACGTGGAACGAACAATCGCTCGCAGCGATGAGCGAACAGCGCCTGGCCCGTTTGCGTAACGATAATGTCGGTTTCGTATTTCAACAATTCTTCTTGCAGCCGATGATGACCGTGCTCGAAAACACCATGTTGCCGTTGAAGATTGCGGGTGTCGGACCGGCAGAACGCAAGCGGCGTGGACGTGAAGCATTGAAAGCCGTGGGCCTGCTCGACAAAGAAAACAATCGGGCGACGGATTTGTCCGGCGGGCAGCGGCAGCGGGTCGCGATTGCTCGGGCGCTTGTCAATGAGCCATCGGTTATTTTCGCGGACGAACCGACGGGTAACCTTGACACCGAAACCGGCGTGCAAGTAGAGAAGCTGTTGTTCCGGTTACAGAAGGAGCGCAACATCACTCTCGTGATCGTGACGCACGACACCGAACTTGCGCGCCGCTGTGATCGCGTCATTCATATCCAAGACGGAAAGGTAATTAAATAATGCGCATCCCTGACTATATATCCACCGCCCAGACTAATTTACTAAGAACCAAATTACGAACGTTCCTGACAGTGCTTGCCTTTGTAATAGGCACCTTTACGTTGTCGATGACAACGGCGTTTAGCCAGGGCTTGCGTTCGTATATCAATACCCAGATTGAAGCATACGGCACGCCGAATATGATTATGGTAAGCTTGGCGTCCAACAACAAGCAGACCAGCTCGTCGGGCGTGCCGTATTATCAGTCAGGCCGCCAGACTGCGGGTGGCGACCGGGGCGGTCAGGTGTCGTATACTATGAATGCGAGCGACCTTGCCAAGGTCGAAGCGGTGTCAGATGTGCAGGGTGCATACCCCGACTACAACGTAAGCGTCGACTACATCCAGTACAACGAGCAGCAGAAGTATACGATACAAGCGAGCTCGGCGTACCCGGGTATCAGCACCACGCTTGCGGCCGGTCAGTATCCAACGGGCGCTCAAACGAACGGTATCGTCCTGCCGTATCCATATGTGGAAGCACTTGGGTTCCAGAGCGCGAACGATGTCGTAGGCAAGACGGTCATCTTGCATGCAACCAATCCCACAACGCATGCCGGCAAAAATTATGCCATGGTAGTGACAGGCGTATTGCCGGATACAGCGCATGTGCCCTCGGCTACACTCTCCTATCAAACAATCAGCAATATGGCCCAGTTTGAGGGCGGTGCTGCTGACACATTTGGCAATATTACCGTCGTAACCAACGGCAATCCGACCAAAGCAGTGCGTTCGCAGATCAAAAACAAGCTGCAGGGCGAAGGCTACCAAGTGCAAACTTACGATGACTTACTCAACAATTTCAGTAAGCCGCTCACCATTGTCACGTACGGGTTGGACGGCTTCGCGGGTATCGCACTGTTGGCTGCTACGATCGGTATCGTAAACACATTGCTCATGTCGGTTTTGGAGCGGACACAGGAAATCGGTTTGCTTAAAGCGCTTGGTATGCGCCGCCGCGGTATTACATTCATATATCTCACCGAAGCAGCGAGCATCGGTTTCTGGGGCGGCGTTATCGGTGTTGCCGGAGCTAGTCTGCTCGGTCTCGCGCTGAACCCGGTCTTGAGCAACACCCTGTTCAAGGGCATTGGCAAGGCACATATATTGTCGTATCCATTGCCTTACATGGTTGCAATCATTGGCGGCGCCATGATCATCGGCCTGCTTGCTGGTACGTTGCCGGCCATCCGTGCCGGTAAGCTCGACCCCATCGACGCCTTGCGCAGGGAATAGGTGCTCATTTACAACACTTCCCATCTGTCATTGACCACCGTCACGGCTTGCTCGTTGGAGAGTTTTACAAGTTGGGATACGTAGTGTTGCATCTCCACCGCCATTTTCTCTAGTATGTTGGCATATGGTTCCATCCCCCAATGCGGCACGATGCCGAAGTTTACGAGCCCGAGCCCATTCCAGATAATCTCAGGGGCGTCTTCAGGGTTATCGACATGCTCTACGCCATGGAGCGTAGGGCACATCAGTATAGCACCGGCACTCGTGCCGCCGTAGACTAAGCCGTCGGCTATAGAACTTTTGAGTAGCGCGTCAAAGCCGCTTCTCTGGACCCAGTAGTTCAAGTAAAAGCTGTTGCCGCCCATGACCCATAGAAAGTCGCTCGACTGCAGGCTATCTTGTTTTTGCTGATCCGAGCTTGTAACTATATCCAATATGGCAGTCCGGTGACCGCGCGCCTGAAAGTCGGCGCGCGTTTCCGTAATCTCTGCTTTGCGCCGCTCCTCGGAATAGGTGTCCCAGGCATTGGGAATAATAGTAACGGCCAACTCTGTCTTATATCCGAATAGTTTTTCATGTTCAGCTTTATTAGGCAGACGAATGGAAGATAAGAATAGCTTCATGTCTTAATAGTAACAAAAGTAGCGGTGCATTATCTCTGTTTTCGTGCGGATATGCCGTGCGCTAGAAGCCGTGTACGATTGTAGCTCGAAAAAACACCACCGAGCCTGCATCCAGTTACGCATCGAAGTTGTTATAATTATTGCGTAGTGTGCTACAGTGCAGAACATGAAAGCAGCCGACCCGATGCATCACCAGTATTACTATATAACGTTCGATCGGACTCGAACTTTATTAGCATACAATTATTAAGGGGTTATTCTAATGACACTTTCTGAAGAATTACAATGGCGTGGGTTTATCAACCAGACAACGTTGGAAGACATACGCGAACTGGACAAAAAGACTTGGACCTTCTACCACGGCTACGATGCGAGCGCCGATTCGCAGACTATCGGTAATCTGGCTGCAATGATGTTGGACCGTGTGTTCCTGCGGCATGGCCACAAGGCGGTTCTGCTGGCTGGCGGTGCGACTAGTCTAATTGGTGATCCGGGCGGCAAAGACAAAGAGCGTCCGCTGCAAAGCGAAGAAACTATCGCACACAACGCGGCCTGTGCCGAAGCACAGTTGCGCCGTGTTAGTCGCGGTTTTGATTTTACGATGGTCAATAATCTGGACTGGTTCCAAAACATGAACGTGCTGCATTTCCTGCGAGACGTGGGCAAACACTACAGCATGACCCCGTTGGTCCAGCGTGATTACATCGCGACCCGTATGGGAGAAGGCGGTGCAGGCATAAGCTACACCGAGTTCAGCTACACGCTGCTGCAGGGATACGATTTTCTGCATCTGCACAAAGAATACGGGGTTGAGTTGCAACTGGCCGGCAGTGACCAGTGGGGTAATAGTCTGTCCGGCATTGAATTGATTCGCAAAGTGACCGGCAAACAGACGCATGTACTGACCCTCCCGCTCATCATCAATAAAGCAACAGGCAAGAAGTTCGGTAAGAGCGAAGATGGTGCCGTCTGGCTTGACCCCGCCAAAACTACTCCGACAGCATTTTACCAATTCTGGATCAATGTAGACGATAAAGGTCTGGAAGAATACCTGAAGATTTACACGGATTTGGATAAGCCGACCGTCGATGAGCTTATGCATGCTCATCAGCAAAATCCAAAGGAGCGCATTGCGCACAAGCGGCTGGCTCAAGAAGTTACGAAATTAGTGCATGGCGAGGCCGAGCTGGTAATTGCCGAGGCTATAACCGAAGTGCTGGTCGGCAAAAAAGCCGTCGCTGAACTTGATGATACGGCACTCGACGCGATGCGTCGTGAGATCCCGGCGATTCATGCAAACGCTGGCGATGAGATTGTAGACACGCTGGTCGACTGCGGTCTTGCGGCCTCCAAGACTGAAGCCCGCCGCTTCTTGCAGGAAAACGCCATTAGTATAAACGGCCAAAAGACTGCCAAAGAACAGCTGGAGGCAAATGACTTCCAAAGCGGTCGCCTGCTCATCCGGAAGGGCAAGATGTTCAAAGATTCGGCACTGGTTGAACTGAGCTAGTCACGGATTATCTTCAGTTTGACCCTCTTTCAAGCTCAAGCATTGCTTAAGCGCAAAAGAGAGACAAGCAAACTGAACAATACACAAAGGCTACGGGCAACAGCGCCAGCAAGCTTTTTTGTGTACCATCCTGCTTGCTTGTGTCTCTGCGAGATCTATTGGGCTATTCGGAGCGCTTGACCACGACGACGTCGATGCCGAACAGCCCCTTCATGACCCAGGCCACAACTTCATCCGGGATGCTCCGATAGCTTACGATAAGGTGGCCGTACAGCTCGTCTCCTGGGAAAAGGGGAATGTCAAGGTAAATGCCGCCTTGGCCCGTCCCAGGAATAAGCGCTTGCCTTACTGTATCGAACACCGGAAAGCGGGGGAATTCATCCCGGTACTCCATCGGCGTCCTGTTACCTGCACGTACATACCGGAAAGACGCTCTGTTGTCGTCATTACCGTTGATGTAAAGCCTAGGGCCTTGCCGAACGAGCTTCCCTATTTCGTCGAGAAAGGTTTCGGGGAGACGGAAGGGCCTGAGTTCGACGATTTCGCCGAGCAATCGGGATGCTTCCCACATACTCCACACGTAGCCGTACAAGTAACTGCTCCTGTCCTTTTGGATTGTGTTTGCTTGTAAAACATTAAGATTCGACATGTCGGAACAGGGGCTGCTCAACGATAGTCGCATACACTATACAATTATTATGCTACAAAGTCAATACTTGGTGTACGGCCTTAAGCGTCCAAAGTGTTTCTGGCTCAATCGGCGAAGGTAGGTTTCTGCGTCTCTCGTATTTTCTGACGACTCCCCCAACTCATGCCGGCGTAGTATACTTTGCTGATATGTCATCAGCAACATTCACTGCGCGCGACCGCGAGGCGGCTCGTAATACTCATAAGCTTTTCTGGAAGGCAACATTCATAGATACGCCGACGTTTATATTCTGGCTGTTTACCCGGCCGACAGCGCTGCTTATCTATAACGTACTTATTCCTTATGAGGTGGCTTACGGGCTGCAGGCTATTATTACAAACCACTTTGATAAAGTAGGGCATTATGCGCTGCTGGTCCTTGTACTTGGCATTGCCTACAGTCTGTTGTGGGCGGCCGGCGGCGTAGCCATCTGCAAGAATGGCAAGGCAGGCACGGAATATATCCAAAAGGAAATATTCGCCAACTATCTCAACAAAGACTACGAGTTTTATAACAATACCTACCTAGGTACGCTTGGTTCTCAGGCCACTCGGCTCAAGGATGCATATAACGACTACTGTACGCTGGCCATGAATGGCGCTGCGAAGCAAGTGGTCGTCATTGCCACAAGCATCGGCATCATCGCGTACCAGTCCGTACTGCTTGCGGTGGCGACTCTTGTAAGCATGGCGCTTATATTCAGCTTCACGGTAGCGAGCAGTAAGTGGCGGCTCAAGTATCGCCGTCTGCTCAGCGAGGCCAACAGCGAGGTCGCCGGAGTGGTCGGGGATGCTCTGGGGCACGGCACGACCGTTAAAAGCTTTGCATCTGAAGACTACGAGAAATCGCATCTGGGCATCACCCTCAAAAAACAGGTGCAGACACAGTACATGTCATGGCTATCCTCAATCCCGGCTGACATAGGCCGTATGTTACTCGCCGCTATTGCGACTGTAGTACTGCTCCTACTGACCTCTCGGCTCTACGAGCAGCATGTCATATCCATCGCTATTGTCGTGTTAGTGCAGCTCTATGTCATTAAATTAGTGAACGCTACGCAGGATATTGCCGACCTCATAAAGGCATACGAGTCTATTATGAGCAGCGCTCACCAGGCCATAAAGACTATGCTGGTAGCGCCCACCATATTGGACAAACCGAAACCGAAAAAATTGCCTAAGAACGTTAAATTTACCGTTGGGCTCCACGACGTAACGTACCGTTATGCTGACGCTCCTGCTAAGACGGCAGCTATCAAAGACTTCGATCTGGAGATTAAGCAGGGAGAGCGTGTCGGTTTGGTTGGCTACTCCGGAAGCGGCAAAACAACGCTGACTAAGTTACTGCTTCGGTTCATGGATGTGACTGCTGGTAGTATCACTGTTGACGGCATAGATATACGAGATATTGCCCAGAAGGAGCTCCGGTCCAGTATTGCGTATGTTCCGCAGGAGCCGCTTTTGTTTCATCGCAGCATCTTTGAGAATATCGCCTATGGCAATCCGAATGCTTCCAAGAAGATGGTGCAAGAGGCAGGCAAGGCGGCATATGTCGACGAGTTCGTACAAGAGCTGGCCAACGGTTACGATACGCTTGTCGGTGAACGCGGGGTTAAACTTTCGGGCGGACAGCGGCAGCGCGTTGCTATCGCCCGGGCGCTATTGAAGGACGCGCCGATCCTTGTACTAGACGAAGCGACTAGTGCACTGGATAGTCGTAGTGAGCAATACATACAGAAGGCGCTTTGGCGGCTTATGAAAGGGCGTACGGCGCTGGTGATAGCCCACCGACTCAGTACCATTCAGCGTATGGATAAGATTGTTGTTATGGACAAGGGAAGGATTGTGGAGGTTGGTACGCACGACGAGCTCGTAAAACTCAAAAACGGAATTTACGCGAAACTGTGGGCGCATCAGAGCGGCGGATATCTGGTGACGTCTGCCGATGATACGGAAGCGTAAATCATCGCCGAGCACCGATCTTGTATGCATATGTAATACCTCCGAATTCGGAGGGTCAGCGTGAATGCTATCGTAACTGAACTTAGGCTTTGTCTGGCGTGATTAATTCGGTCTTTTCGAGAGCTGTCCCGCTGCGTCTGGTCTGCGTAATCGAGCAATACGGCTTGTTGATCCGATTTGTTTTTGAGGGCATGTGGTACGTGGGGCTGGACAACAACCAGTCTGAGCTTGTTGCCGGAATAGTTAATCTTAGCCGGCGCTTACTAGAAATGAGCGCAACTTATCCGCGTACGGTAAGCGTTCACCCGAATCAACAAACCCTGCTTTGTCGTGATTCTGGTAAAGTTTGTCATCGGTGTAGCGCGGATAAACATGCACATGTAGATGCCAAACGTCTTGATGGCCTGCCGGTTCGTTGTGCTGCCGGGTGGAGGTACCTTCACAATCATAGGTGCTGCGGATGGCGATAGCTAGTTTCTTAACTACTTTGTAGACTTCTGCAAGCGCATCATCTGGAATGGTATAGATGTTTTCGTAGTGCTTATTCGGTACCACGAGGACATGGCCGGCATTGTTAACCCACCATTTTGGGGCAATAATCGCGGTCGCATGCTCGTTTTGGTAAACAATGTCCTGCTTTTTATTGTAGTCACTTTCAACACCTGCCAGTAGCCGGCAGAACGGGCAAACATAATCCGGGGGTTCATGATTAAACACTATGAAAGCATAGCAAACAAAAACTCCTCAAGAAAGAGGAGCTATGGCATAAATCTGGCTGGAGGGCCACCGAGTATTTTTGTGAAACACTTGTCCACAGACAGACTTTTTGAAGATTTGCTAGTATTGCATACCCGGCTTATCAGTCTAGGTATGCAGTGCCAGCACGGCGAGGTATTCCTTGATGACGTACAGGGCACTAGCTGATTTGACAAACCCCCAGGCGCACGTATACTTGGCAGTGTATCACCGTAGTAGTACACTCATACTATGATATTCCATATCAGCAGTCGCACCGGGGTGCCGCCTTACCTCCAAATCGTACACCAGGTTAAACAGGATATACGGTTAGGGCTTGTTAAGGGGGGTGACAAATTACCTGCCGTCCGAGAAGTGGTGACCATGATTGCGATAAACCCAAACACAGTTGTTAAGGCTTACCGCGAGCTGGAAAACCAGGGTTTTATCGAAAAGCGGGCAGGTATCGGTACATTCGTCACCAAACAGCCTGCCGGACCGTCGCCGGATGTTCAATCCGCGCTACTCGACAAACTTGAGGTATGGATGGAAGAAGCAAAGAACGCCGACTTGGATGAAGAGGCCGTTGAAGCACTTTTTCACACGGCGCAACGTAATAAGAGAGGGGATCAACGTGGAACAGACGGTAAAAAGTAAAGCCAGCGAGGCTGTTCATACAAGGGGGCTCGGCAAATGCTATGGGTCATTCTGGGCGCTCAAAGACTGCACCATTAGTGTGCCACGGGGTAGTGTTACGGCATTGGTGGGCCCAAATGGTGCCGGTAAAACGTCACTGCTAAAACTGCTTGTCGGCCTCAACAGCTCAAGCGCGGGTGAGATAGCGGTACTTGGACAGACCCCATCTGAGACCACAAATTATCTATCAAGTATTGGCTATCTAGCCCAAGAAATACCTCTCTATAACCAGTTCACTGCCTTAGAGCACTTCGCCATTGGCAAGCATATGGATACTAACTGGAATAATGAACTCGCAGTAAAACGCCTACAGGAGCTGCGCATACCGCTTGACCGGCGCGTGGGAAAGCTGTCCGGCGGTCAGCGTGCGCAGGTGGGCCTAGCTATGGCGCTTGCGAAAAGACCGCAGCTGCTCTTGCTCGACGAGCCTGTAGCGGCGCTTGACCCGTTGGCCCGTATGGATTTTCTTGCATCGCTCGCACAAGCAGTAACGGACGCTGACGGCGAGCTTACCGTAATTATGTCATCGCACTTGCTGGCTGACCTGGAGCGGGTTTGTGACCGGGTCATTATCCTTGCGGCTGGAGAGACGCAGCTCTGCGATGACGTGGACCACGTACTTAAGTCACACAAACTGCTCGTAGGTCATTCGGGTGAGCTGCCAAAGCATGAAGGTATGTCGGTTATTCAAGAAGTACGCTCATCAACGGCGACCCACGCAATCGTGCGTCTGAATAATTTGAAGCTTGCTATCCCCGGTTGGCACGTACGGGACGTAGATATAGAGGAAGTAGTTCTGGCATATATGGGGCAGAGCAGAGACATGGCGGCAGATGAAAGGGGCGAGCGATGAACTGGCTAATCTGGAAGCAGCACCGTAAAATGTTCGTGATTCTTGCGGCCTTTCTGGCGCTCTATGCTGCACTGGCAATACCGATGGGACTACATTTTTGGCACATCTATCAGCACGCGCTCGCGAATTGCAGCAAGACGGATACGTGTAATCAGCTGAGCGGCAGTTTGCTGCAGTCCGGCTGGGATAATAACCTGAACCCATCACTCCAAGGCGGTGCCAACCTCGTGGTGTTGCTATTATTGGCGGCCCCATTTTTACTCGGCATGTTCATAGGAGTGCCGCTCATCACTCGCGAATATAATGCCGGTACTAATTTGCTGATATGGACGCGCAGCGTTTCACGGCGCAGATGGTTAACGACCAAGCTCGTGTGGATCCTTGTCATGACGGCACTATTTGCCGGGGGAATCGCCGCGCTTACGACGTGGTGGTCAAAAACCGGCAATGTGCTATACCTTAACCGCTTTGATCCGGTTAAGTTTGACCTGCAAGGTGTTGCGCCCGTTGGGTATGCCATTTTTGCAGTATCACTTGGTATGGCTCTCGGTGCGTGGTTGAAGCGTACGATGGTAGCTGTAGGTATATCACTTGCTGTACTGCTAGCCGTGCAGATTGCAGTGGGTGTAGCCGTGAGGCCTCGCTATATGGCACCCCTGGTTCGCAATGTTTCAATAAATCAGAACACAACACCTGGCGGCAATGACCTGGCTCTTTCCCCTCAGGTTCCACCTGGCAGCGGAGCCGCATGGGCGGTAAGCGGCGGCCTTGTCAGTAAAACCGGACAACCGCTGAACTGGTCCACTCCTCCCCGGAAATGTGTCGCGACACACCCAGACCAAGGAGACGGCGTAGGATCTGTCGGTCCGCATACGGCAGTGGCGTCGACTGATAAGGGCCCTGGCCGTCAGGCGGATGCGATTATCAGTAGGAACGGTGGTCCTGCTGTAGACTTCCAGTGTTTAAATACACTTGGGTACTACTGGGACACGAAGTATCAACCGGTGTACCGGTATTGGGACTTTCAGTGGATGGAGTTAGGCTTGTACTTGGCGATGAGCATAATACCCGTAGGGGCGACCTACTGGCTAGTGTTAAAGCGTGACGCCTAGTAGGTTTTGAACACAGAACGTTAGGGGCAAAAATAAAGGAAGGGTTCCAAAAATAGATTTTGGAACCCTTCGTATCTGTGATCAAATTTGGAGGGCCAGGAGGGACTTGAACCCTCGACACGCGGCTTAAGAGGCCGCTGCTCTAACCAACTGAGCTACTGGCCCGCATGAATCATGTGCGGTACAACGGTTGATACTTTAGCAAAATACCTCTGTTTTTGCAAGGGATACGGTTTTGCTTGGTAGTGGCTGGAGAAAGTGCTACCATAAGCGGAAAAGGAGAGACTTATGCTACGACACTTGGCATATGCATACAATCACTATAGTCACCACACCCATTACGGCACACCGACATCAGACGGATCGCCGAATGCTGTATCTACGGCAATACTTATTGCTATCGGACTACTACTCCTTGCTCTTGTTGTTTTGTCTATAATCGGCTTGTGGAAAATGTTTGTTAAGGCTGGGCGGCCTGGTTGGGCGGCGATTATACCCATTTACAATTCGTGGGTAATATTCGAAATGGCGGGTAAGCCTGGCTGGTGGGCGCTGGTTGGCCTTCTGTATATCATTCCGATCGTCGGCTTCATTGGTGCCATCGTGGCATTGGTATTGAGTGTCATTGCCATGCTCGAACTAGCCAAACGTTTCGGCAAGAGCCCGGTATTTGCGATTTTCGGACTGGTGCTCTTCTCTGGGATCGGGTTTATAATCCTCGGGTTTGGCAAAGCGGAGTACGAAGTCGAGCGGACGTTCAGCGTGAACGGTGTGGAGGCGCCTGAGTTGGCGGCCACAAAACCGAGGTCGGCAAAACGGCCGAAAAAAGACCGGTCGTAGTCACCGCATAGTACTCCTCTGATACAATAGGGCGTAATGAAACTATTGAATGGCCGCGAACTGGCCGGGTTTATTAAAGAACGGCAGGCGCACGAAGTTCGTGCGCTGCGCCAAGCATGGCATGTGCAACCGAAGCTGGCGATCGTAGCGACTATCGATCACCCGGTTATTAATGTGTACATGCGCATGAAGCAGAAATATGGCGCAGATATTCTAGTAGACGTGGATATTCACCGGATAGCGCAAGATGATGCGCCGGCGCTGATCAGGCACCTTAATGAAGATGCGAGCGTGCACGGCATCATTGTCCAATTACCGCTTGAACGGCCTGAAGATACCGATAAGATTGTCAATCTAGTAGCTCCCGAGAAAGATGTCGATGCACTTGGACTGCATGCCGCATTTGATCCAGCGACGCCGATGGCAATCTTGTGGCTGCTGGCAGGCTATAATATCGATCTGCAAAAGGGTAAGAAAGTGTTGCTGGTCGGTCGCGGCAAGTTGGTAGGTGCGCCATTGGAGCGCATATTGAAAGCTTCGGAAGTAGACGTGCGAGTTGCGGATCGTTCCACGAAAGACTTGAAGGCTGAAACGCTGCAAGCGGACGTTATCATCACCGCTACGGGCAGTCCGGCGATTTTATACCCTGACATGATAAAAGAAGGCGCCGTCGTCGTCGATGCAGGTGTCGCGGGCGAAGAGGGCAAGACAGTCGGTGACGTCGCCCCTGAAGTTTACGAGCGCGACGACTTGACTATTACCCCGGCAAAAGGTGGCGTCGGACCGTTGACCGTCTGTGCATTGTTTGACAACGTTATCCGCGCCGCCCGCCGGCTGCCTACAGCTCAGCAATTGACTGAGTAAATTGTTCGTATACTTCCGGCGGCATTTCGTGGGTGCCGAGCGCGCGAAAGTCGTAATCTTCCGGCAGCTCAAACTGGTATTTGTCGGTTAGCTCCGGGTACTGTTTGAACGCGAGGTGCATTGCCTCGCGGTTTTCTTTGATTTCGCCGACGCAATCAAGCGGTTTATCACCTTCAATACCAAGTAGCTTGCGGTATGTCGGCTCAAGCATCAGATCGAGCAGCAAATTTTTGCCATGCCACAAAGCTTCAAGCTCTTTGCGCGGTACAAATGGGGTGAGTGCCATGAATATGAACGCACACTTGGAACACTCACCGCACCAGAACATGTGGTCGGACGAATGCACGAACGCGCGGTTGCACGAGCTGAATGTGCCCTTGTATTTCTCAAATCCCACCTTGGCGAATATTTCAGCGATGCGTACTTCGCGGAGCGGCCGTAAGAATGAATAGTACCGCACGCGTTCGCCGAGCGTGTGGTATAGAAAAGCTTGGAAGTCCTGTTCAAACTCCTGTGATTTGCTGTACTGATGGTTAATCGCTACGCCTTGGTAATGCAACGTTGGTTCGTTGGCTGATTGTTCGTTGCTCATGACCACGTCGCGTTTGCCGGAAAGGATTGCCACGATGGTGCCGATACATCCAAAGATTCCGGAGATCGGTATGTGGCCGTTCAGTGCGCCTTGTTCTTTGAGCGTAAGCAACTGCTTGTCCCATTCGCGCTCCACCCAGGCGTGCGGCGTACCGATTTTCTTGACCAGTGGTTCCAATTGAGATCGGTGGTCCGAACTCCAGGTCGTAATATCGTGGCCGTGGCGATTGCGTAAAAGTTCGATGGTCACGAGCGAGTCTTTGCCGCCGCCGACTGCGACTAGTAGTCCGTTGGTGTGGCGGGTGTCGGCCAGTGGCTCTATATTTTGGGCAGTACTCGGAAAGATGACTGGGGTGCGCGGATCAAGCTTGTTGAGATACCAGAATTCGCCAAGTCCGCGTTGGTAGGTTTTGCTGAAGAATGATGCCTGCTCTGGGTCGAGCTGGCCGGCTTTAATAACAATCTCCGGCGGGATGAATGTTTTGTAGTACGATACGCCCGCCATAAAGAACAACGCCTGCAGCGCGCGGTCGAGCGTTTCTTTGTCGTAATCCGCGTAGGGGAAATTGAAACGGTATGTCTCAGTGAATTGTAGTGTGCTGTCCAGACTGTAGCGGAGTGCGAGTACACCGGTAGTCGGGTCGAAGCGATAGTCTTCAAAAATAAATTGTTTGTATTTCGGTGTCATAATTTCTCCACTACGGTTCTGAACTGATTGCCCCGGTCTTCGAAATTCTTAAACATGTCGAAGCTTGCAAATCCCGGTGACAAAAGCACGGCGTCGCCTTGTCGAGTATACGACTGGGCGGTTTTTACAATCGCAGGCATGTCCCTCGCCTGCTCGATGACGTAATTGGTGAATCCGGCTTTTTCGAGTTCGCCGGCCAGCCGCACTCCGCTGGCACCAATGATGACCGCTTTACGGATGGCATCGTGATTGTCTGCGAGGGCACGGGCGAGATGATCAAGCGGCAGCTTCCGGTCGAAACCGCCTAGGATAATAACTTTCGGTTCGCGGATGGCTTCGAGGGACGCGATGGCGGCATCCGGCGTCGAGGCGAACGAATCATTGAAATAGGTGACGCCATTGACGCTGCGGATGGATTCCAGCCGATGCGGCAACCCAGCGAATGTCGTCAATACCGAACGAATCGCTTGCATGTTCTGCGTGACTTGCCATACGGCTGTCACCGCTGCACAGGCATTTTGCCAGTTGTGCTCGCCGAGCAGTTTAAGCTCGTCAGTGTCGCAGATACGCTCACCGGAAATAACTATGGAGCCATCTTTGACGTACGCGCCCGGCTCGGCGAAATAGGGAAGCTTGCGGCCCTGTCCGTAGCTGGCGATCCGGCGGGAGGTGTCATTATTGGCGTAGTAAATCGCCAGGTCTTCCGTCGTCTGATGCTCAAAGAGGCGGGCCTTAGCTAATATGTATGATTCCATATCGCCATGCCAGTTCAAATGTTCGGGCACGACCATCAAACAGACAGCAATCGGCGGGCTGTAGCGGAAGTCCACTAATTGATAGCTCGAAAGTTCCGCAACGACCCAGGAGTCCGCGGTGAGCTTTGGCAACACTGTAAGCAGTGAAACACCGATATTACCGCCCAAAAACACCTCCTTGCCGGCTGCTTCGAGCATTTTCGTAATGAGGGTGCTGGTCGTGCCTTTGCCCTTTGTCCCCGTGACGCCGATGATGTGCTTGGTCGGTGCGACGCGCATGAATTCATTGAGAGAGGTCGTGACTTTATCGCCTATGCCTGGATTATCACGTAGTAGAACATCAGGATTAAGTCCATTCGTACGGAATATAAGGTCAAATCGGTCGAGACCTTCCAGATAGTTGTCGCCAAGTTGGCTGGCGGCGTCCGGGGGGATTTGTTTATACGGGTCCTGGTCGCAGATGGTAATGTCTGCGCCAAGCTGTGACCAATGGGCATAGGCTGCCTGGCCTTCAATCCCGAATCCGACAATTGCTACATTCATGTGCATCTATTGTAGCGTTTCAGATGTCAAAGGTGAAATGAGTTCTCGCCGCTCAGTGGCTGATGTAGTTGTGGATGTTCGATTGCTTTAGTACCTAATCAACCCCCCGATGGTTACAATCCCAAAACCTACCACTCCCAATCCGCTTTTTGTTTTCAGTTTGTACCTATAGATACAAACCAAAAGCTAAGAAAACATAATTGGAAGTCACGTGTCTTTTGAGATTCGTTTTCACCAGGAGGGTTTGGGCAGGCTCTCAAGACATGTCATCTATTAACATGTGCAAAAGTGCCCTCGTACCCCTAACTTCTTCTATCGTTCTTTCCGGGCTAAGCCGGTAGTCATCATAAATTGCAGTAAAATCATGCAGGATAGGGGAATTGTCTACTAGAATGACATTCTGCATGTGCCATAATCGACCATCAGTCCGTTGTAACCATAGGTCCGGAAACCAGTCATGCTGCTCTATCATCATCATGAGTCCTTCTCCAAATGCTCTAAAATTATCTCGTTGTTGGCTTGATAATTCCGTAGGGTCCAAATTCTGTATCGGCCGGCCGGCTAAAAAATCCTGGTAGAGAACATTCGTGTCATCTCTGCGGTCAAACGATGTGTCGGCAACAAATCGTGGTAGGAATGTTTTGCACGCATCGTATGCATCCTTTGTGGCGAATAGATACTGCGGCTCTGCAATTTCAGGGAAAACATCTCGCGGTACTTTTGCGACCGTCTTACCATCCGGCAATAGGTACACGACCCATTCCCAGCCATACCCTATCCTGGTAGCTCCAGGGAAAAACGGATGTGTTTCCGGCGGCTCCGGCGCAATTGATTCCATAGCTTGGGCTACCGCCCAGAGTTCTTTTTCGGCTTTACGTAACTCAGTGCCAGTCATTCCTTGATCCATAGCCGATTGCATTGCCCATCGATCCCTTTTTATCCCCCTGACTGAAACGGGCGTCCTCAGTACTGCCCTAACAGCGTAAAACGCGATTTCTAGCGCCTCTTGGTCGCCTATCTCATAGACCTCTACCGTGCGTATTGTTTCAGCGCGCTTGGATCTAGCGAGCACCGTATCTACATTAGTTTGCCGGACGGAGTAGAGACTGCCTCGCGACGCTATGTACGCGGAGTTGTCCCAGGTTGCTAGCTCACAAAGTCTGATGCAAAGTTCAATTGGGGTGACTTCCGCCCCATTCGGGTCCTGAAAGCGTAGCTTGCGTACCGGCTCGAGTAAGCCGACACGCAGGTCACCTGCTACCGCTCTGTTCGGATGTATGAGCGTTACATCAAACGGCTCTACTCTTTCTCGGATCGATGGCTGTCTTTCTGCGCGCGGCTCCAACAGCGCGCTATGGTCGGACCATGCACCGCCTGCTGCAAGTTTTTTATTATACTCTTCAAAAAAGCGCACGTTCTCCATAGGTGGATCAGTGATAAGGTTTCCACTCACGTAATCCACTGCTTGGGTCACGACTTCATGAACGTGCATACTCTCAGCATTATAGCAACCAGGTATTTTCAGCGTTTACGAGATATACCTATCCCCAAGGCTGGCCGGTGTCGCGCGGCGGTTCGGAGCTTCCAGGTGTCTGATTGGTTGGTCTAATGTTTGCCATATCTTGTGGGGTGGCCGGGTAATATGCTGCCGGTTGGGCGATGGGATAGCTTTCCGGTTGCGTGTAAGTGTTCTGCTGTGGTGGGTAAGCTGCCGACTGCCCATACGCACCCTGCTGGTTATCTGGAGGTATGTGCGGGGCAGGAGAAGGATAGTAGCCTCCCACCTGACCATACATCTCTTGTTGTGGGTAAGCTACCGGCTGGTTGTACGCGGCGAATCCTGCATTGGCGGGTACTGCTGCTGCGAATTCTGGAGGTTTTGTGACGGACCTGAATGAGAACTTAGTCAGCACTATACCGATGTGAGTGGCTATTACTACGATGATAGCCATAGCGAGAAAGGCACCGGCCAGCGCCGCTGTAGTGCCGATACGCAGCGAAGCATTCGGAATCTTAAGCAGTTGCGGTAACAGTAGGAACAGGAATGCCGCCCAATACAGAATGGGCGCGTTAATAAGCAGGGACAACTGCGCTATGGTGCGGAGTGCTACATCGCTGTTATCCTGGCTGTGCCCTGCGACATTGCTAAGCTCCAACGCCTGATTGGTCCTACGGTAGCCGGTGCGGACCGCATACACGAATAAAACACAGCCACCGGCAATCGCCGCGACTAGCACCAAATTGTCCAACGCATTACCGATAGTATGGGCAGTGCCGTTCTTTACGAGAATCCCCCACACGAGCGGGATAAGCGCCTTGAAACGGATCAACAATATGGCAAGACCGACGACAATCGATAATACCCAGCCTTTTCTGGCGGTTGCCCAAAATTTTAATCGTGTAGTATCCGGCGTCATAGTCATTTAGTTTTGTGCGGCATCTGTAACTACCCACTTGTTGGTTTCCCAGTCGAGCGTAAAGGTAGTAGCTTGGCTCTGGCCTTCGGCGCTCATGGTACCGCCGATGGTCCCATGTGTAGCACTGCCATTCCAGGTATTTTCTTTAATGGTAACGGTCATCTGGTTGTAGATAGTGGTCGGATTTAAGCCGAGCAGCTGGACGAAACTGTCGTTTGCGATGCCTTGCTTGATACCGGTGAGCAGCGTTGGGCTCCAATAGGGATTGCCATCTTTTTGCGTATTGAAGCTTAGGACGGCCTTACAGACGCCGGCAGGAGGCACCTGTGTCTGACAGGGCGCACCTTTTGCAAGTGACGCCGGTGTTGCCGGTGGGGAAGAAGACGAGCCACCGCTGCTAGAACCCGACCCGGAGCTCGACCCCGAACCTGATGACTTTTGTGTGCCGCTGCCTGAGCTGCCGGTACTACCCGAACTTTTTGTTGAGCTACTGCCGGAAGATCCGGTAGTTGTGCTGCTGGAACCTGAACCGCCAGTCGTAGAAGAAGGCTTGCTATTGCCGGTTGTTGTAGATTGACCATTGCCCGTAGTTGTAGTCGTGCCACCCGTGGTGCCCGTCTGTGTGCCAGTTTGGCTGGTTACGTCTGTCGTTCCGCCGGAGGTGTCTGCACTGCCATTCGTTGTTCCCGTTACTCCGGTCGCCAGTGCTGATTGAGCAGGCTTGTGCGCGTCATGAAACATAACGTAAATGACGCTCAAGCTGGCAATATTAACAAGGCCGATGGTAACGGCGGACAATAGCGCGAGCGTTGAATGATTGGACCGATTCATAGATTTCTAACCATGATATTATCACAACAGATCGCATATCATAAGCGGAATACTATGGAAAAATGGTTTTGCTTGTGGATTCGCCGGCGGCTTATAGCGTGCCCAATACAATGCACAAAATTTAGTGCTAAGCAGAATGACGCAGTTTGGGAAGTTAATGAATGATCGGGCTTAAGTCGCGAGTTCGCGCTTGACCACTTCAGCCACTTGGCGCGGGGTCATGGCTGCTTTCAGGATGACATGGCTGACGCCAAGCTGCTTGACCTGCTCAGGAATCTCCTGTTCGCCCATGTTGGTTAGTACAACGACTTTGATATCTTTACCCCACGGCGTAGCACGCATTTTGGCAAGTACTTCATCGCCGTTCATTTCAGGCATCATCAGGTCAAGTAGGATAATGTCCGGCTTCATTTTTTCGATAAGTTCAAGTCCGAGCTTGCCATTCTCTGCCGTTTCGACTTCGTACCCCTCGGCCTCGAACTTGAAGCGATACATCTGCGATATCGCTTGGTCATCTTCTACGATTGCAATTTTTGTCGCCATTTTATCCCCTATATGGTTTCCAGTGTATCCCTTTTGCGCTTTAGTTGGCAATATATTGTCGTTAATGGACACAACTATGGTTTACCGGAAGGATTACAAAAAAAAGGGGGGGGCGGAGTGCCATGGCTGCTGCCATGCATCCGCCCCCGCGGGGTAGCGCTTGAGTTGGCTGCTCAATCCTCTGTTGTTTTATCTCTCACTGCCCACCGATCGAATGTGGTGGGCATAGCTTGGCCGGGCATCTTACGCCGTCGGGGAAAAGTCTCCTTGGTGTAGCCACGCCAGGTAGTCCCTGATGGACTGCACGGTGGCTTGCTCAATGGCCGGGTTGTGCGGCAAGGCCGAGTGCCAGCAGTTCGGCAGTGAAACGCCGTGCCTAAAGAGCTGCCACAGGTATGCGATGGTCGGGTTCAGCACATGCACGTTCATGCTGCACGACACTAGCGTTGTGCCGCCACCCTCGTAGGTGCGCGTCGCGCCCCACAGTGCCGATTTGTTGCTGACGATCAGGTCGCTGTGTGTATTACCTACCGTGATATGCACTCCGAATGGCAGCGCGATGTCGAACTTGACGTCACCGTCCATGGCCTGAACGGCAATGTTGCCGGGCCACTTGGGTAGCGCGCCGATGTCATCCGAGTACTCTTGTAGGCCGTACAGCGCGGTCTGAGCGTTACATGCGGCCTTGAAGGAGGCTGCCTGCTGCTCTTCGGACAGCGTTGTACAGATCTGCGACTCGAAGATGTTCGCCCAGCCGCTGCCGGTGTTCGGTGTGCCGATGGTTACGACCAGGCCGATGTCCTTCGCCACTTCGTTGTGGTTGGACGACTCGGTTGCCGCCCAGCGCGCCGCCAGCCCGCCCATGGAGTGGGCGACGACAATCACCTTGCCCGGCCCGCCCGCTGTGCGTGAAGCGCTGGCCAAACAGGCGATCTGGTTGGCCAGCTTTGGGCCGATGTTGGGATTGGACACCCAGGCGGCGTTGTGCTCGCTGTAGTCGAACACGTATGGGTAAGTACTCGGAATATTGCGCTCGACATACGTCCGCATCTGAGTCCATGCGCTCGGGTTGCCGAGAAACCCGTGCACGTATACGACTGGGGTCCTTGTCCCGATATCCGGTGCACACCCACTGGTACTGGCCTGTGCCGCTACCGGTGCTGCAGCCATCAGGCCGCAGACGGTCATTGCAACCGCGAGCAGAAGCGCTGTTCGCGACCGGAGGCGGCGCCCCATTGCCCAAAGCCGATGCTCTCGCATGTAGTTTCACCTATTTCTTTGGTGATGGTGAGAGGAACAAGCAACAAAATCTGCTACTCTACTTTTTAAACTAACATATAGTAGTAGTTTGTACAACTATATGATTACGAAATGTTTTACAAGGCGGCTTTGGCGTTGGAAAAGTCGGTTTTATCGATACTAATAACTAGATGCTTGTCGGTATTTCTTATGGCATTTTCTTTAATGAATACTGTGGCGTCGTTATTGTAATAATACGTTATTGTAAAACTAGAACCATCCGAACCCCTACAATCAATCCAATACCCATTGTAGTCGCCATTCCCAGTGCCGCCAAAATCAGCCCGTCTACACGTCGCATGCCTAAAATAGGCCGCCAATTGTACCGGCGTCATATCTGTTGCGAAGTAATATGTATTGCCTGGTGTAGAGTCACAAACCAGCCACCAACAGCCGTAGCTATCTTTGCCTACATATTCAAGTCTGGGACCGAGATCGCGTGGACGGTCGATGTAGCCTTTGACGCCGATGGACGCGATGAGGAATAAGGCTAGTAGTATGCAGATTGTTAGGAGTGTATGTTTGCGGTATATATTTCGAAGCCGGGTGATGGCATGTTTGCTCATGCCGGTATTGTATCATCCGATGTTTCGGGATACTATCTTGCCATGCGGCTGAGGATAACAGGCTGGCGGGCAGTGGCCCTGGTAATTGCTTGCTTATTCTTATTGCCGTACAGCGTTACGCTGGCGGTAACGCTTGTTTACTTTCTGGCGCACCCCAGTGACGTGGGACTTGGCATTGTACTATGGCCGTTCGTATTCGTAGCTACTATCGTTGTCGATCTACTCGTTTGGGCGTGGCTTCGCGGGATATATCATGAACGGCCGGTGGCGCTCTGGTTGGCGGTTGTATATTTTCCGCTGTGCGCCGCCGCTTTAGTGTGGTCGGTAGGTCAGGGGATTCATAATTTCGTAACAAGGGTGTTTGTTGGGTGTCTGGCTGCCGTGGTCGGCGTGTCGGTGGTTCGGGTTTATTACGAAGAGCTCAAGCACCTACCTAAAAACTAGAGGCCTACTCCTTCTGCCTAGCCAGCGTAGTATATTTGGCGATATTACCTATTAATGGTTTTATAGAAGCAAGGATAAAATACGGGAAGACCCATGGACGCCTCACTTAGCGACACGTCAGCAAGCGTATTTAAAACCTTCCCGGAGTTTTCTAAGCTGAGACTCGAAGACCGGGAAGCTTATGAGGCATTCTCTGGGAACTACCCGCCTATTGCGGACATACAGTTTTATTCGCTCATGACGTGGTGGAATCAGCTTGACGGGCCGCCTATAGCTACCCTGAACGGCAACCTTGTACTTTCGTACTGGCTGCCCGGCGACGAGACGCATGCCGGCTTGTCGTTGGTCGGCACCAATAAAGTTGATGAGTCTATTTGTATGATCTTTGATTACTTACGCGAGCGTGGAGAACCTGTAAAGCTGGTTAATGTGCCAGAATTTGTTATAAGTCACATACGATTTCCTGAATTATTTTCTCCTGAAGAGGATCGCCGTCAATATGAATACATCCTCTCCGTAGATAAATATTATCCTCTAAAGAATATGGTCAACCACCGTAGGCACAGAGTGGAGCGGCAGTTAGCGAGGATGGGCGAGGAAAATATGGTGGTAAGGAGTCTGGATCTGCGGACAGCTCACAATAAGAAGTTATTGTTGGATATGGCGCATAAGTGGTGGAGCAGAAATATAAATAACTTTGGCAAGGTAGAACGCGAGGCTATGGCTGAGTCGGTGCAACATGCTGACGAACTGGGAATACAGAACGTGTGCCTGTTTATCAAGGGCGAACTCCGTGGATTCTGTTTGTATCGCAGATCTCAAGATAAGCGTTATGTAATTATTTGTCATGTCAAAGCTACGCACGGGGCATTGCTTAAATATGATCTGATGATCTATCTATTCGCTAAGTGGTTTGCCGAGCAGGGCGCGATGTACGCCAACCTCAATTCTGACGAGGGGCTGTTGGCTTTACGTATGTTTATGCTCACCCTGGGACCGACTAACTTCTTTCGTAAATACACTATTCGGCCGGCGAGTTGACTTCAGTACATTTCTTCGCCCAGTACTTCCTGAGCGATGCCGACTACTTGGGCCGGTGTATGATGTGCCTTTACGACGTAACGGTCCACATTCAAAAAGCGAAGCACTGGTGGTGCTTCGCTTTTACTGATGTTCGTTAGGATGATTACCCGCATGTCTCTTCCCCAATCGACGGCTCGGAGGCGGGTTAACATTTCATCTCCGCTCATCCGTGGCATTCGTAGGTCCAGCAGGATGAGATCCGGCCGGAAGTCCTTTACGAGCTCTAGCCCTTTTTGCCCATCGGCGGCTGCCATAACTTTATAGCCGAACCGCTCAAACTTCGTCTTGTATATAAACTGCAAGTCACGATCGTCTTCGACAATAGCTATCTTGTAAGCGCTAGAAGACATCGAACCGACTTATGTTAACAAGTGACATTAATTAATTTTTAGCATAAGTATACGTAACCCGCAAGACAGGAAGCATAAGTTTTATGTGTTGACAAACGTGCGTTAGAGTGATATTATACAAACAGCTTATCGCGAGATTAGCAAGTAAATTGTAAGCATAAAGCGACACCAGGCGAGCATTCGCCGGTGTCGTTTTTTGTTTCGTATATTCATTGAGGTGGAATGATGAAAATCGAGCATATAACACGGCCCCTAAAAATCACACACTCGGCTAACGACAATACGACGAAGCTATTATTGGTCAAGCGCGGCAGACAAAGGGCTGCCCCTTCTCGGCATTGTATGGCTACAGTTACAACTGAACGCAATGAATTGCTTACTAACTCTCAAGAGTTCATCTCGGCACTGGAATCAATATTAGAGAAAGAGCAAGTGACATGTCTTGGATATGTTAACCATGACTTTGATAATAAGAGTTTTACTACTGTCGTGGGCCTTGCCGAATCGCATATCTCAGTACACACATGGCCAGAACGATCCGCTGTTCAGCTCGACGTCTTCTTGTGCAACTATATACATGACAATACGGCGAAGTGTCAGCGCATTTTTGATGCAATTACAGAATACTTTGATCCCCAAAAGGTAGATGCTACGTATTTGGAGCGCTTCTAGGAGGGTGACATGGACGGCGAAATAGTACAGCCTTCATTGCCAAGCAGACTGGCTGACATATACCACATAGGCAAGGACGAATATGTCGATACGACACTCCCGGAGCGCGCCACGCTCGTAGCTACTTTAGGCGGTTTGGCATTTGAATGGGGGACTGGCAACGAGGCTCTCATTAGTAACGTCGGTGCCCGAGTGCAAGAATTAACTCACAATCCTCTTGTAGCTGGGCTTGCTAGCGGGGGCGCATCCTTTGCCGAGCAGGGAGCTATAGGGGTGTTGATGGCTTCTACTATTTCATACTTCCCCAGGGTCGCTGATAAGGTACGTGAGACTTTTGCACGGCCGAAAGGAAATGAAGCTGATGAAGCACCCGAACAGTCCAGGCCTAAGAGATTTCTAGAAGCGATGATACTAGGCTCAGGGGTAGAGTTAGCAAAGAATAACGCGGTTGAAAAACATTCGATACGCCAGAATATTAGGCGTGCCCTGGGCAGCGCAAGCATGATTGGGGTTGCGAACACTACCCTAGTCGCTGGAGTGGCCGGGGTGGTCTCACTGGGTTCGGAATATGGTCTGGAACGTGAAGCAAATATCTTAGTAGACACAGCGGCTAATCCTTTGACCTATGCCGGGCTCTTTGGTGCGATAGTCGCCTATAATAAGGTTAAGAAGTGGTGGGGGCGACGAAGGGGCGACGAAGATGAAGTTACCGATAGGGCGCATGACCCCTTGCATGGCCAAGATAAAATAGACTTATTAGATGAGCCAAGTGAGAAACTTCGAGTAACGGTCGCTCGCGAAGTATCCGAACCGGATAAAGAGCAGTTGTGGGGTATGATAGAGACTGGATTTGCGGCGCTCAACAGCCGGTCGCATGAGAAGCAAAGTATGGCATTTGAAGAATTTCTCGAGGACATGGCTTCACCTACTGTATTTAAATATATTGCATACAATGATGAAGAGCGCCCGATTGGCTTAATGACCGTACATACCGAACTCGATGACATTACTTGGTCTGATAGAGAGATGCTTGAAAAGCAGCAAGAAGCGGTCGACCCTACTGCCTTATCATATTATGTCGGTACGCTCGTCGTCACACCGGATATGAGGGGCACCGAGACTGCGACGAGGTTACTCCAATCAGCAATTCGGCATTTTCGTGACGTAAATAATGAATCCGGCAAAAACTCACTGGCTTTCTTCGATTGTGCGTCAGCTAATCATCCGTGGCTGTACCGGTACGTGGAGCAACAGTTGCACCCTTCGGACACATTTGAAGGTGTGACCGTCGAAATTACAGAAATCGGCACAGAGTATTGGGCTAAAGGTGATTTGTTGGAAGGCGAAGCGGCAAATAAGGGCCACATAGTCCGCAAGTTAAACCTTACAGAAGAAGAGGCGGCCCAGTATGACATTGTTGACTCGCAGCATTTCTACGCAGTTAAAATCAAGTAGGTGATCTTAATCGTGTTACCATAAGTATCATGATGCAGGTATGGTTGTTTGTCGGTGCGGGAGCCATACTTCTCCTCGGTGCCTTTGTGCTGATTAATAATCCTCGGTCGACGCTCTTCAGGGCTTATTTTCTGTTCAGTCTTCTTGCGGTCGCGTGGGTACTAGTTAACGCCTTGACGATGGGGGGTGTGGTAGAAATAAGAGGAGAGGCGCTCTTGTTCCTCAGTCGCTTGATAACTCCTTTTTCATTGGCTGCATCATTGAGTTTTTTGTACTTTTTGGAGATATTTAAGGCAAGAAAGTTAAGCCGAGCCGACTTATTAATTGCGCTGCCCAGCGTAATTATTGCGACACTCTCATTCTCACGCTTCAATGTCCATCTCAATATCGCCGGCCAAACTGTATTGGGCG